>JACCEE012522514.1_pt1 | contig 11809 bp, 8 predicted proteins | sample 7449931 | NCBI WGS metagenome assembly JACCEE01 (sample SAMN15323457, study PRJNA562643) | freshwater metagenome | isolation source: river surface water | place: USA:Blue River Watershed | collected 2017-08-19 | reverse complement strand
TGGCCACGGCATCGCCGCGCTGGAATTCTCCTTCGACCCGGATCACCCCCGCCGCCAGCAGGCTGGAGCCCTTGGCCAGCGCCTGCGCCGCACCGGCATCGATCACCAGCGCACCCTTGAGCCGCAACCGTCCGCCCAGCCAGGCCTTGCGCCCGGCATCCTTGCGACGCGGCACGAACAATGTGCCAATCCCATCCGCTGTCGCGCGGGCGATCGGGGCATCATGCAGGCCGCTGGCAATCGCCAGCGCAATCCCGGCGCGTTCGGCAATTTCGGCAGCCTGAAGCTTTGAAGTCATGCCGCCCGAGCCCATGCCCGATGAGGAACCGCCCGTCGCCATGGCATGAACTTCGGCTGTGACGCCGCGCACTTCCGAAAGCAGACTTGCGCCGGGTTCGGCCGGATTGCGATCAAACAGGCCATCGACATCGGACAGCAGCAGCACGGCATTGGCCTGGGCCGCCTGGGCGACCCGCGCCGCCAGCCGGTCGTTATCGCCAAAGCGGATTTCCTGCGTGGCGACACTGTCATTTTCATTGATCACCGGCACGGCCCCGGCATCGAGCAGCCGGGTCAACGTGGCCGTGGCGTTAAGGTAGCGCCGCCGATCCTCAAGGTCTTCCAGCGTCAGCAGCAATTGCGCCGCCGTCAGGCCGTGCATACCGAGCAGTTCGGCCCAAAGGCTCGACAAGGCGATCTGACCGACCGCTGCCGCCGCCTGGGCATCGGCCAGGCTGCCCCGCCCGCCCTTCTCCAACCGCAAGGTTGCCGCGCCCAGGGCGATCGCGCCGGATGACACCACGATCACTTCCTGTCCGCGCGCCCGGGCCGCGGCGATCTCTTCCACCAATCCGACCAGCCAGGACCGGCGCACGCCGTCCTTGCCGACCAGCAAGGACGAGCCGACCTTTATCACCAGGCGGCGACAAAGCGTGGCATCGGCCAGATCGGACAGGCAGGTAATCTTCATGCCTTGCCGATTAAGGGAATCGGCGCGGGATGCAACGGTTAGAGCGGTGACCAGGGCTTGTCCTCGCCCTCTTCCCGCTCGCCATCCGGGCGTTCGGTCACGGTGGCGGCAGGCAGATATTCGACCACTGCATCAAGCAGGGCGTCCATGCCTTTGCCCGTCGCGCCAGAGATCGGATAGATCTTCTTTGCGCCGGCCCCCTTCAGTTCCTTAATGAACATCTTGACCAGCTCGGCATCGACCGTGTCCACCTTGTTCAGGGCAATCAGGCGCGGCTTTTCATCCAGCCCGTTGCCATAGGCGGCCAGTTCGTCCTCGATGATCTCAAGCGCCTCAGCCGGATCGGTCCCGTTGATATCGATCAGATGAACCAAGACTCGGCAGCGCTCGATATGGCCGAGGAAGCGGTCACCAATGCCGGCGCCTTCAGCCGCCCCGGCAATCAGCCCGGGAATGTCGGCCAGCACGAATTCACGATCCCGGTGACGGACCACGCCAAGCTGCGGCTTCAGCGTGGTAAAGGCATAATCGCCAACCTTGGCCTTGGTGTTGGTGATCTTGTTGATGAAGGTGCTCTTGCCCGCATTGGGCAGGCCGACCAGGCCGACATCGGCCAGCAGCTTCAGCCGCAGCCAGACGTACATTTCCTCACCCATCTCACCCGGCTGATGCTGGCGGGGGGCGCGGTTGGTGCTGGTCTTGTAACTGGCATTGCCGCGCCCACCGAGCCCGCCCTCAAGGAAGGTGACACGCTGGCCGGCCTCGGTCAGGTCAAGCAAAACCGTTTCGCGGTCTTCGTCTGAGATGATCTGCGTGCCGACCGGGACCTTGATGACCAGGTCCTTGCCAGCCGCGCCGTTGCGATCCTTGCCCGATCCATGGACGCCGCGGGGCGCTTTGAAATGCTGGGCATAGCGGAAATCGATCAGGGTGTTGAGGCCGGCGACGGCTTCAAAGATGATGTCCCCGCCCTTGCCGCCATTGCCGCCATCGGGTCCGCCATATTCGACATACTTTTCACGCCGAAAGCTTACCGCGCCGGGGCCGCCCTGCCCCGAGCGAATGTAGATCTTGGCCTGGTCGAGAAAATGCATGGGAAGGGTTCTAACGGGTTTGGAGGAAAATGTCGCGCGAGGGCTTCGACAAGCTCAGCCAGAGCGGAGTTTGAGCTTGCCGCACGTTATCGGGTTGGGATTTGGCCTGGGCCGGAGCGAGAATGGCGGGGTTCGAGAACCGGAGCGGAGCGACCTGCTGGTCGTGAGCACCGGAAGCGCAGAACACCGCCGTTCGCAGCCCGGCCTGGGGCAAATCACAGCCCAATAACACTGGTGGAGCCGAGGGGGATCGAACCCCTGACCTCGTCATTGCGAACGACGCGCTCTCCCATCTGAGCTACGGCCCCGTTCCAGTGCGAGCAGGCGGCAAGCCGCCCGTTGCGAGGCGATCCCTTAGCGAATGCCCCACGGCCATGGAAGAGCAAAGTTAGGGCGTAAGCGGGCGGCTCTCCGCCGCCGGAGCTTCGGCAATCGCGAGCGGGCTGGTTACCGGGACCAGGATGTTCGTACCCGGCGTGTACCCCGCCCACTTGGCCTCCCAGGCAGCCAGCTCGGTCTTGTATTGATCGTAACGCCTGTAAAAATCGTCAAACACAATTTCCAGGTTGGGCAGGTTCGTTGCAGCGAAACGGTCGAGCTGGCCCGGCTTGACAAGCTTGGCATCGTTACTGACCGCCAGGGCCGCATCGCAAAAGGCTGATAGCGTCGGCGGCATGGCGAAGCGGTTGTAAACCTCGGTCATGTACTTCTCGCGGGCCTTGATGAACCCTGCCCCATATTTGCCGCGCCATTCGCTATCGACCTTAAGATTGGCCGCGCGCAGCGCCTTTGCATGGGTGCGCAGGAAGGCCCGGTAGTTCACCACGATCTTTGCATGCCGCGGCTCAAGGCAATTGAGCGCCGCCACATTATAGCCCGAACGCAGGTTCCAGGTCATCTGCGCTGACGAGATGTTGCGGTTGACACTAACCCGCAGCCCATCGGCCCCGACCGGCGGCGTGGCGAAATTGGGTGAGGCATTATTGGGCGGGCTTGGCTTCCAGGGCACAAAGACCCAAGTCTGCGCCGGCGGCGGTGGCGGCGGTGGGGGAGCCTTTTTCTTCTTGGCATCGGCTGTGGTGGCGACCAACAGCAATGACAGCGCGCCCGCTACAAGGGCAGTGTTAAAAAGCCCGCTAATCTTCTGCACAGTCATCTCCCTGAACCACTTCCATGAGCGTGGACAGACTACCCGCTGCGACCTTGCGCGAAGCTGAAGCGGCTTCTTAACTTCAGACTTTTCTAAAGAAAATGCCCGGCGCGCCGAAAAGCGCGCCGGGCACGATCAAAGCCCGATAATACGGGCCGCGAGGTTACTCGCGGTTACCGAGGAAGCTCAGCAGGAACTGGAACATGTTGATGAAGTCCAGGTAAAGCGTCAGCGCGCCCAGCACCACCGCCTTGCCGGCGAACTCCGTGCCCTGCAGCATGGCGTATTCCTGCTTCAGCCGCTGCGTATCCCAGGCGGTAAGGCCTGCGAAGATCACCACGCCAAGGATCGAAATCGCCAGCTGGAGCGCGGTCGACTGCATGAAGATGTTGATCACCATCGCGATCAGGATGCCGATCAGGCCCATCACCATGAACGAACCCATGCCCGACAGGCTCTTCTTGGTGGTGTAGCCATAGAGGCTCAGGCCCGCGAAGGCACCGGCGGTCGCGAAGAAGGTGCTGGCGATCGAACTGGCGGTAAAGACCAGGAAGATCGACGACAGCGACAGACCCATGACCGCACAGAAGCCCCAGAACAGCGCTTGCAGCGTGCTGGTAGCCATGCGGTTGGCACCCAGGCTCATCCCGAAGACAAAGCCCAGCGGAGCCAACATGATCACCCACTTCAGCGGGGTAGCCAGGACCTGAGCGGCCAGACCCGAGCTGGCGAACAGCAGCGCGACAATGCCTGAAAGCAGCACGCCCGAGGCCATGTAGTTATAGATGGCGAGCATGTGCTTGCGCAGACCCGCGTCATAGGTCGTGCCAGTGCCAAGCACTTCGCCATTGAGGCTGGGGGACGCACCGAAGCCCGTCTTGGTGGGCTGGGGATCGTTCCAATTAGCCATGATGACTTAAACTCCATATTGCAGGCAGCCCGATAGCTGCCCGATGCGTGGAATATCGGTAAGATCGGCCTCGCTTTCAAGCGAAATCGGAACGAATTAGTCCTGATTAGGCATCTTTTGGCGCAGCGGCAAAAGCGGCCAGCTCTATCCCGCGGTCCCGCGCCGCGCGCAAGGTTGCGCTCGCCAGCCGTTCAAGCGCCTGATCGGCGTCCAGAACCTTGAGCCCGGCTTCGGTTGTCCCGCCCGGGCTGGCGACCATCCGGGCCAGCTCGGCCGGCGAATGAGCCGATTGCCGGGCCAGCTCGGCTGCGCCCTCCACCATGGCCAGCGCCAGCCGTTCGGCCTGTTCGGGCGTGAAGCCCAAGGCCGCCCCACCCGCCGCCAAGGCATCAATGAACCGGTAGACAAAGGCCGGCCCCGAACCGACCAGGGCCGTTGCCAGATCGAATTGCGCCTCATCGATCCATTCCGGCGCACCAAGCGGCGCCAGCAGCATCGAGACTTCGTCCTGCAACGCTTGGTCAACCTCGCGGCCGGCCAGCGCCATCGGCGACTTGCCAAGCGCGGCGGCCAGGTTCGGCATGATCCGCACCCAGCCACGGGCCTGAGGAAGCGCTTTGGCAAGGCTGGCAAGTTCGATCCCGGCCAGCATAGACAGCACCAGCACAGACCGGTCGATGCGCGGCGCGAGGACGGCCGCGACCTCGGCAAAACCCTGCGGCTTTACCCCCAGCAAGACCCCGTCGAAATTGCCCTGCGGCAGTTCGCGAAGCAAGGTCACTCCTGTTGGCACCTCTGCCAGCAAGGGATCGACAACGGTGAAGCGTGCCGGATCTGATCCGGCAGCCAGCCAGCCGCGCAGCATGGCCCCGCCCATGTTGCCGCATCCAACGATCAGGATCGAATCAAGCTTGCCCATCGGCAAGCTCTTACGCTTCCCCGGCAGCATCGACCAGCGAAGCAGCCAGCGCCTCAGCCGGGGTCTTGTCACCCCATAGGATGAACTGGAAAGCCGGATAGAACCGGTCGCACTCCTCGATCGCAGCTTCTACCGCGACTTGTGCCTGAGCAAGGCTCAGCAGCCCCTCATCGCCCAGCAACAGGCCATGACGATAGAGCAGCACGCCACCATTCGACCAAATATCGAAGTGGCCAACCCATAGCTGTTCGTTGACAAGGGACAGCAGTTCATAAACCCCGGTGCGCTTGTCATCGGGTATCCGGATATCGGGCAGGCACAGCAGCTGGAGGACATGGTCTTCCCGCCGCCAGATGCCCCGCACCGTATAATTGGCCCAGCTGCCCTTGATCTCTCCCGAGATCTCGTCCTCGCCCACGAACTCGCAGGGCCAGCCGCGCGCTTCGAAAAGCGACGCAAGCATGTCGACCGGAGCCGCATCCTCGTCGCGCTGATAATCGCGGTTGCCCTGTATCATGGACGCTGGATGCGTTGGGAACGGGTGCGGGGACAATGCGCAGCCTATTCGCAACTGCGCAAAACTATACAACCCTGTTCACAAGGTGTGGAAAAGACCTGCTCGCGTTACTTCGTAGCGGGCAACGGGTCGACCACCTGGCCAGCTGGACTGGTCCACACGAAGGCATCGGAAATCCCGGCCTTCTTGAGTTGGGCAAGCAGCCCGGTGGCGGCCTTTTCGTTTGGAAACGGCCCCGTCAGCAGGCGGGTTGCCGCCCCCCAGGCGCTGGTGAAACCCTTGCGTCCCTTGAACAATTCTGGATCCTTGCGGCCAAGTCGGCGGAAATCACCGGTCAGTCCGGCCTTGTCGCGGCTGGCGGCTAGCTGGATCCAGATCCTGCTCGGCTGGCTGGCCGCGGGGCTCTTCGCCGGTTCCTTGGGCTTACCGGTTTTGGGATCGATCTTGGCGTCGACCTTGGCTGCATCGTCGGCCTTGGGCCGGGTAGGTGCAAGGCGCCGCAAATCGACAGCACCGGCGGTTGGCTCAATTTCGCGGCTGGGCGGCGCGAGATCAGCGAAGACATCTGCCAGATTGCGCGGCTTCTTCGGCGCGGGCGCGGGCGCCGGAGCAGGAGCAGGAGCAGGAGCAGGAGCCGGAGCCGGAGCAGGAATTACCGTGACTGTCGGCTTTGATGTCGATGCCGAGGTCGCGGTCGGCGCGGGTTCAGCAACAGCAGCCCCGCCCCTTTGCGCGAGGTTAGGCACGGGCGCCGGCGACGCAGGCTTATCATCGGCGCTGTCCAGAACAGCGAAGCCCGGGCCTGCCGGTGCAGGCGCGCTTGCCGCAGCAAGTACCGGCGCAGGCTCTGCCGAAGCTGGAGTTGAAGCCGGGGCCGGCGCGGGCGCGGGCGTGGGCGCGACAGCAGGTGCCACGCGCGCCGGCTGGGGTTCGGGTGGCGTGGGCCGAACATCGCCCCGCCCCGCCGCCCCCTTGGCGGTTTCAGGCAGCACATCCGGCGGAATCATGCGACTACGCGCGCGGCTGGAGCGATCACTGCGCGAGGCCGCTGTTGCCGCACTCACAGGCTTTTCGGCCGCGGCAAGCGCTGCCTTTGGCCGGACAAAGGCAGCGATGCGAGGATCGTCTCGCCCAATCTCTGCAGCCCGCGGGAAGTGCCCAAGGTTGGCAGCCGCAGCCTGCTGAGCCCGGGTCAATCGCGGCATATAACGCAAATAGGCAACCATCCCGCCGGCAGCCGCCTCTGGCAAGTTGGCTCGGGTGATTGCCTCAGCCTCGGGAGCGAGACCAAGGATCGCAAAAGCAAGTGCGCGTGTCCGCCAAGCCGCCCTGTCCTGCTTCTGGAGCAACGGACTGAGCGTTACTTCCATGCCCTTTCGGTCACCCGAAATAGCTTGGCTGAGAGCCAGTCGGCGCAGGGTTTCATCATCCGGGCTGGCGGCCAGGGCCTGGCGATAATACCGCTGTGCCAGCTCGTTATCGCCAACCAGGTCATATGCCAGGCCGCGGTCCGACAGCAACCGTGGCTCGATCGGGCCAATCCGCTCCGCCTCTGCATAAAGCGGAATTGCTGAATAGGGGTCCTCGCCGAGGACCATGGCACCGGCCAGCCCCGCCTTGATGTTGGCATTAGCCGGCTGGAGCTGGTCGGCGCGGCGAAAGAAGCCGATGGCCGCTTCGGCATCGCCAATCGCGGCCGAAGCCTGCCCCGCTTCAACCAGCGCTGCCACGTCGCGCGGGCTCCGGGCCAACTTCCCCAACGCTGAATTGAGTTGCATGCCCGGTCCACCAGGCAGGGGTTGAACCACAGGCTGGCTGACCGTGTCGATCTCATCATCGTCGGCCTGCGCCGATAGTGGCGCCAGACCGATGGCAAACGAAGTCCCGGCTAAAAGCGCGAAACGGACCAGTCTGGCCGGGATAGTGGCGGACATCGGGACCCTGATGCAAGAGTGACCGCCTGAAGCGGCAGCCCACAGCGAATAGTCCAAAATTGCCACCGGCGGAACGGCTTTGCGCCGAACCGCCGGGTACAATTCATATTACTGGTTGTTCTGACGGCCCAGGAAGCGAGGGATGCTGATCGACGGACCGTCGCCATCGTCCCCTTCATCATCCTCATTCTCGTCCTTCGAACGTCCGCCACGTGAAAGGTTGGCCATGCGTTCAAACAAGGTCGCCCCGCCCGAAGACACCCGCGGAGCCTTGGCCACAGGTGCGGCCGGAGCCTCTTCACCCAGCGCAACAGCTTCGCCGCTATCGCTCGAAACAAGACCGCGGCGACGCTCTGGCATTCCGCCAGCAACTGGCTGGTCTTCTTCAACCAAGCGCGAGGCATCGAGGAGAAGCTCATCGGCTATCGGCGCTTCGGTTTCCGCTGCCGGCTCATCGGCCTCGAACTCTAGCTCCAAAGGCTCAACCGGAGCTTCCGCCTGCGGCTCTTCCGCAGCCGGGGTCGCTTCCCAAGCGGCTTCACCTGAAGTGAACGCAACCGGGGGCTCCTCAGCCGCCGGAGCCGGTTCCGGAGCAGCCTCTGCTACCGGTTCGGCCACGCGCTCAGGCTCAGTCTGGGTGCGCTCGAACAGCGGCTGGATCGGCTGGGGCTCAGCCTGCGGCCGAACCGGGCCGCGCGCGGCGGTCAGGTTGAACGGACGGCTGGCTTCTTCGGCCTGGGCTGCGCTCTGTTCGATACCCGTGGCAACGACCGAGACACGGATCTTGCCCTGAAGGTCAGGATTGAAGGCCGAGCCCCAGATGATGTTGGCGTTCGGATCGACCAGCTCGCGAATGTGGTTCGCGGCCTCATCGACCTCAAGCAGCTTCATATCTTCGCCGCCGATGATCGAGATGATCACGCCCTTGGCACCCTGCATCGACACGCCATCGAGCAGCGGGTTGGCAATGGCCTTTTCGGCCGCCTCGAGCGCGCGGTTTTCACCGTGGCCCTCGCCAGTGCCCATCATCGCCTTGCCCATTTCGGCCATGACCGAGCGAACGTCAGCAAAGTCGAGGTTGATCAGGCCCGGCATGACCATCAGGTCGGTGATCGAGCGGACACCCTGCTGCAGCACTTCGTCTGCGAGGTGGAAGGCTTCCTTGAAGGTCGTTTCCGCCTTCGCCACCAGGAACAGGTTCTGGTTGGGAATGACGATCAGCGTGTCGACGTGCTTCTGAAGCTCTTCGATCCCGGCTTCGGCCGAGCGCATGCGGCGGGTGCCTTCGAACAGGAACGGCTTGGTGACCACGCCTACGGTCAGCACGCCCTTTTCACGGGCAGCCTTGGCAACGACCGGAGCCGCACCAGTGCCGGTGCCGCCGCCCATACCGGCAGCGATGAAGCACATGTGCGCGCCATCGAGGGCACGATCAATCTCAGCCAAGGTTTCTTCAGCCGCAGCCTTGCCCACTTCGGGGCGCGAACCGGCACCCAGCCCCTGGGTGATGTCCGGGCCAAGCTGGATCCGATGCTCGGCAATTGAGTTATTCAGCGCCTGCGCATCGGTGTTGGCAACAATAAAATCAACGCCTTCGATGCCAGCGGTGATCATGTTGGCGATGGCGTTTCCGCCCGCACCGCCCACCCCGATCACGGTGATACGGGGACGCAGCTCTTCAACAGCTGGCGGTCCGATATTGATGCTCATGGCGCGCTCCTGTCCGGCAAGCGGATACAATTCCCACAACTGACGTGGTTACTGCACCGCAAGATTCAAAGTTTCCAACCCGCAATGCCACGTTGTCCACAGTCGGCCCGAGGTTTCAGGCCGCTGGCGTGGAATTCAGAAATATTCCCGCAGCGCGCGATAGACCCGGCCGACGATCCCAAGCTTGTCGAACCTGGTAATGTCCTGCTTGGCACGGCCAACCTTGCGGATGTCGAGGGGGTCGGCTGCAGCGTAGAGTACAAGACCCGTCAACGTGGAAAAACCTGGCGTACCATGGGCTTCGGGCAACCCCTTGATGTGCAGGGGGCGACCGATGCGAACCGGCTTGCCCAAAGCAGACTGCGCATAGTCAGCCAGGCCCGCCAGCTCTGCTCCGCCACCAGTCAGCACAATCTGCTGCCCGCGCTGGCCGGTAAAGCCAAGCGACTTCAGGGCCCGCGAAACCTCATCCATAAGCCGCGCCATCTGTTCCGTGATGACCGAGATCAGCTCGGCCCGCGGGATCCGGTTCTTGTCGTCGGCATGGCGCGCAATCGGCCCGGTCATTTCATCGCCCGGAGCATTCACCGGGATCATCTCACGGTGGTCCGAGGGGCTGGCGATGGCCGAGCCGTGGACGCATTTCAGTCGTTCGGCCTGGAACCGGCGGATCCCGAAGGCCGAAGCAATCGCATCGGTAACGTCACCCGAGCCCATCGGGATTGTTACGAGCCCAAGTAACATCCCGGCGGCATAAACCGAGACATTGGTTACCTCCGCACCAAATTCAACCAGGGCAACCCCAAGGTCGCGCTCTTCCGGGCTGAGGCAGGCATAGCCTGCGGCGATCGGCGAACCGACAACGGCCTCAACCTGCAAGTGCGCATTCTGCACGGCCTCGGTAATGTTGCGGATCGGCGCACCGTCCGCCAGCATCACATGGATATCAACGCCGAGCCGTTCGGCATGCAGACCTTTGGGATCGGACACGCCATCGGCACCATCAAGCGTGTAATGGGCAGGCTGGGCGTGGAGCACCATGCGCCCATCGGGCTGGATAACACCCTGTGCGGCCACCAGCAGATGCTCGATATCGTCTTCTTCGATGCGACGACCGCCGATGTCGATTTCAACCTGGGCCACCTGGCTCGCCAGCCCAGCTCCGGAAGAGCCAATCCAGACCGAGCTGACCGCTGTATTGGCCAACTTTTCGGCCCGCTCCACCGCGTCGCGCACGGCATAGGTAGCGGCCTGCATATCTGTAACATAGCCGCGCTTGATACCCTGGGCTGCGCGGTGTCCCGATCCCAAGACCACCATTTCGCCAGTCTCCGTCAGCCCGGCGACCATCGCCGAGATTCGGAACGAGCCGATATTCACCGCGCCAAAGGTTCGGACGATGCGGGCTGTAGCCATTAGCCCTTAGCTCCCTTCGCGGCGGCGGGCTTAGCACCACCCTTTGACTTGGATTCGGTCTTGGGCTCGGACTTGGTCTTGGGTTGGAGTTTGGGCTTGGCCTCAGCCTTCGGCTTAGTCTCCGCTTTGGACTTGGCCTCAGCCTTCGGCTTGGTTTCCGTTTTGGGCTTGGCTTCGGATTTAGGCTTGGCTTCTGACTTGGCCTTCGGCTTGGTTTCAGCCTGTGCCTTCGGCTCTACCTTTGCAGGTCCGACAACGTCATCAGGCTGATCGGCAGCGGCAATGGCCACGGGCTGGGGCGCCTGCTGCTCTACAGGATCGGTCCGGCCTGGGACGCGCAGATAGATCCGATCACCGGCCCGCATGTCGAATGCGGCAGCCTTGCCTCCGAGCAGACGGTTAACGCCATCGAGCCGAGCGAAGGTCATGAGCGCTTTTGCGGAACTTTCAGCACCTTCAGGTAGGGCCAGCACCTGACCGGTTTTGAAGGTGAAGTTCCATCGGCGGTTGCCAACCCATTCTGCCTCGCGCAGCTGCGGCTTAAGCGCAGGCGCCGCAGAGAGGAGGTTCTGAAGCGCAACAACCTGCTGACCGGCGCCAAGGCCCGAAACGACCAATTTGCCCTGGGCGCGGGCTGGTCCGACCACTTCGAGTTCGTGACCGGTTGCATCAATCAGCACCAGCTTATCGACCTTGCGCAACACCGCTGCCGGCTTGCGTTCGACAATGTCGATCACCAGTGAATCCGGCAGCTGACGTGAAACACGGGCATCTTCGACCCACGAGAGCTGGAGCAGCTCGGCCCGCAGGGCTTCGACATCGACCATCGTCATGGCCCGCTCACGCTCGGCCAGGGCGCGCTCATAGACCTTAAGCTCGTTCAGGTTCTTTGTTCCCCGCACCTCGACCCGGCGAACCTCGAACCCGGCATTGCGCGAAACAGCGGCCAGTTGCGCGTTGGCCAGGGCCGGCACTCCGGCAAAACTTGCCACAACCCAAGCCAGGGCGGCTGCACCGCTAAGAATGGCTGCTAGGAATATCCGTTGCCACTGGGCTTCACTGATTGGCAACCAGCCCAATACCGTGCCGATTACGGAGCCGGTGCGGGTCTTGGCCGCGCGGACCTGGCGGGCCTTGCCTTGGGTTGCAGCAACCTTGCGGACGCCCCTGCCGCCCCGCTTGATCGTCT
>JACCEE011528204.1_pt1 | contig 11809 bp, 8 predicted proteins | sample 7449931 | NCBI WGS metagenome assembly JACCEE01 (sample SAMN15323457, study PRJNA562643) | freshwater metagenome | isolation source: river surface water | place: USA:Blue River Watershed | collected 2017-08-19 | reverse complement strand
ATGATTGCAAATCATTTATTGTTAGCCTTTCGCTCTTTTCAACTGCTCTCGTCTGTTTTACTTTATGAAATCTCTCGAATATCTGATGATCAGTATAGAAACACTCTTTAGAATTATGATCTATAAATCCCTCATGTATTGATACTTCTATCGGTATAAACTCGGGTTTGATACCTTCAATATTGTAAAATATTTGCTTTAATCTATCTGTTTGCGACCTATTATCAGAAAAAATATAAACCTTATAACCCTCAGAATTTTTTCTTCTAATATCCCCTGCTAATAAGTCAAAATTTTTATTGAAGATTGGCTGTGTTGCCGTTTCAAAATTAATTGTCTTAAAATTAATATAACTGTTACTCGGATGAGCGAAGAAGATTGTTTTGCATTTTTTAATATTGTCAAGTATGTCTTCAATATCTGAAAGTTTTTGCTCCTCCTTTTCAAGTGACTTTATCTCTCGTAGCTTCTGAACTATACATGAATAATCATCAATCCAACAAGTTACATTAGAACCAGAAAATGTAAATAGGTCAGTGTAAAAAGTCTCAGTTGTTTCGACTTTTATATCAGGAAATATTTCAATCTCATCAAAATCTTCAACAGATCTTTGAGAGTTGATGTCAAAAGAGCGGATATTTTCAATCTGGTCACCAAAAAAATCAATTCTAAATGGTTTGTTGTATGAAAATGAAAATAAATCAATTAAACTCCCACGTAATGCATACTGACCAGGCTCTGTAACAAAATCACATCTCTCAAACCCATACGCAATAAGTGTCTCTTTTAGAAAATCATGGGAGACTAATTCTCCTTTTCTAACTCTTATTGTTTGACTTTTTAATTTTTCCTCTGATACAACTGGTTCTAAAATTGAATGTGGATAAGCAACAATTATTATCCTTTCTTTAGTATTATCAATTTTAAAATTTCTAATAGCATTTATAGCTGCAGTTCTTTGAACAGCATTTGAAATATCTTTACTATTACTCCTGATATTATTATAGATAGTAGATGGAAAAATATATACATCCTTCTCACCAATAATATTTCCTAAATCCGAAGCAAAATAAACAGCCTCCTCTTTGTTGTTCATCAATACAATATGAATTCCTTTAAGATTCCCGCTTAATAGCAATGCTTTAGCGGAACCAACGATTGATTCAAGATGTATATTTTCAGCAGTATTTGAATTCAATATTGAGTATAACTCATTGTATGCAGACTGCTTATCAAATGAAAAATTATATAAGTCCTTTATCATAACAAGATGCAAAGATAAATTATTAACAGATTAATGTCATTCTGTTGATAATTGATTTGAAATAGTGTTTATAATTATTAATAAGAATATTTTGAAATTTCCTCAGTTTTTATATCAATTATATATTCCACTCAGCAAAATTTTTTTTTCATTTTTTTCAAATAAGTTATTTAATCTTTGTCAACATCCGAAGCTGTTAAAAAATAATTTTTCAGGGTTATCAACAATTGTTGACAGTTTTGTTTATTACGCTTGCTTTAAGATATTTAAAAAAAATATTTATGTTGAAAACGTTGTTAATTTGAGTTAAAAAAGTGAATTTCTAGTTGAAAAATAAACTTTTCAACATATCAACATCCCATAATCATAATCATAAAAGATTATATAAAAAGTATATTTGTATTAATTATAATAGTTGTTAAAAAATGGGAAAATTTGATCCTTATAAAGAGAGAGGAAATAAAGATAGCGATTTTGAAGGACAATTGCGTCCTCAGGATTTTTCTGAGTTTTCTGGTCAAGAAAAAATTATTGAAAACCTTAAAATTTTTGTAAAAGCTGCAAAAATGAGGGGAGAATCTCTCGATCATGTTCTTCTTCATGGTCCTCCGGGATTAGGGAAGACAACTTTAGCACATATTGTAGCAAATGAACTAGGTGTTAATATGAAAATAACTTCAGGTCCTGTTTTAGACAAACCTGGTGATTTAGCAGGATTGTTGACAGGTTTAGAACAAGGTGATGTTTTATTTATTGATGAAATTCACAGATTATCTCCAATTGTTGAAGAATATCTCTATTCTGCAATGGAAGATTTTATTATTGATATCATGATTGATAAAGGTCCCGGTGCTAGATCTGTTCAATTAACTCTCAATCCATTTACTCTTGTAGGTGCAACAACAAGAAGTGGATTACTAACATCTCCACTAAGGGCAAGATTTGGGATTCAATCACATCTTGAATACTATGATACACAGGTACTAATTAAAATAATAACAAGAAGCTCAGCTATATTAAACGTAGAGATAGACAAAGAGGCAGCAGCTGAGATTGCGGGAAGGAGTAGGGGAACACCAAGAATAGCCAATGCTTTACTTAGAAGGGTCAGAGACTTTGCTCAGGTTAAAGGAGATGGAAAAATTGATATATCCATTACAAAATACGCTTTAGATGCGCTAAATATTGATAAAAGAGGGTTAGATGCAATGGATAATAAAATCCTTAGCACAATTATTCAAAAATTTAAAGGGGGACCAGTTGGTGTTAGTACTATTGCAACAGCAGTGAGTGAAGACATAGGTACAATAGAGGAGGTATATGAACCGTTCCTGATAAAGGAAGGTTTTATTCAAAGAACTCCTAGAGGAAGAGAGGCAACAGATTTAGCATATTCACATCTTGGTCTTAAAAGAATAAATTACGGAGAATCATCACTATTTGAATAATAAAAATGAAAAAGAGTCTTAAAATTTTCTTGACAGCACTTGTATTAACGATTACAACATCTGCTTATCCGTGCACTTCTGCAATCATATCGGGTAAATTAACACCTGATGGTAGACCTCTATTATGGAAACATAGAGATACTGGAGAAGACAATAATAGAGTTCAATATTTTAAAACAGATAAATATAATTTCATTGGTCTTGTAAATAGTAATGATTCTACAGGGATTGTTTGGGCAGGAACAAATAGTGTAGGATTCTCAATCATAAACACTGCCTCATATAATTTAAAAGACGACAATGTGAAAGAGATGGATATGGAGGGTCATCTAATGTTTAAAGCATTAACACAATGCAAAACAATTGCAGACTTTGAAAAATTTTTGGAAAAATTACCAAGACCAATGAGAGTAGAAGCAAATTTTGGAGTAATTGATTCAGAAGGAGGAGCAGCATATTATGAAGTAAATAATACAAAATTTACTAAAGTAGATGTTAATGACCCAAAGGTAGCACCATTAGGGTATTTAGTATATACAAATTTTTCATATACAGGTAGATATAATCAGGGCATGGGATATATAAGATATCAAAATGCTAATAACATCCTAATGAGACAATCATCTGTTGGAGAAATTACACCTGAATGGATTTATGACAATCTTTCAAGATCATATTATCATTCAATATTAAATATTGATTTAAAAAACCAAAAAGAGGCAATAGAAAAGAGTGGGGGATGGTTCATAGATCAAGATTTTATACCAAGAAAAACATCTACTGCATCGATTGTATTCAAAGGGGTAAAAAAAGGGGAGGATCCATTAAATACAGTTATGTGGACTATGATAGGTTTTCCACCTACTGCAATTGCGGTTCCACTATGGGTAAAGTATTCAAATCAGATACCTTCAACTCTTCAGAGATCAAAAGAGAGCGAAAACGCATATGCTTGTACATCTTCAGTAACATTAAAATGGAGACTTTTTCCAATAACACGAGGTAATGGAAATAAATACTTCAGATATTCTTTAATAACTAATTCAAATCAAAACGGATATCAGGAGATATTAAAAAAATATGAAAAAGAAATTTTTAATCTGTACAAGCCATTAATAAACGATAATATAACTTTTAATGAAAGTGAATTAATTGCTCTAAAAAATAAAGTCGATTCAATTATTATAAATGCATATAAAACAATATTATAGTATATAATTATAAAATGTTATAGGGAGACTAGTTCTCCCTTTTTTGTTATATTTTATCATAATATTTGAAATATGCTGTCATAATATTTCATAATACATGATAATTCAGTTATTTGTATGTATTAAAAATTAATATAACTTTGGTTGATTCAATATAATTTAAAGAAAAACAACCTAAACAAATAACCATGAAAAAACTAATTATTTTTGTAACTACATTATTGATATGTTGTTCGCAAACTTTATACTCACAAATTGATTTAAAAAGAGTAGTAAAAAATGTTCAGAAAAAGACTGAAAAGAAGATTGAAAGTAAAATAGAAAAAACTCTTAATAATGGGGTAGACTCTGTCTTACAAAGAACTGAAAAAGGTATAAAAAATGGGGTATCGTCTAAAACAAAAAAGGACTCAACAGCACTACCTCAAACAAACCAAGTAAACAACAATAAATCAAACAGCACAATTGCTAAAACAATAGATTCGCAGCAAAATCAACAATTACAACCAACTCTTCAATGGAGCACTTATGATTTTGTGCCTGGAACAGAGATCATTTTCGAAGACGACTTTAAAAATGAAAAAAATGGAGAATTTCCATCACGTTGGGATATGGTGAGAGCTGGTCTAATAGAGAATGCAGTAGTAGATGGAGTAAATGTTGTGTATTTTAAGAAATCAAATTCTAATGGTCCAGATGCTATAACTCCTCTTCTTAAAGTTAGTAAAACAGATTATCTTCCTGATGAATTTACAATTGAATTAGATTGCTATTTTCCAGAAAAATCAAATAATAATGTTGCTTTTGGAGATTACTATATTTTCTTATATGATTTGAAAAATCAGAAAGCTATTATGTCATATTCTAAACCAATTAGAGTATCTAATAATAGAGTATCTTATGATCTTAATGGAGATAACTATCCATCTACTAATAATACCAATTTTGTAGGTTGGAGACATGTATCTATCTCATTTAATAAAAGAGCATTGAAATGCTATCTTGATGATAGAAGATTAGTTAATATACCAAATTGTGATTTTAATCCAACAGGTGTTATGTTGTCAATGCATAATGTTGCCGGTAAATTGAATGCATATATAAAAAATGTTAAAATTGCCAAAGGTGCAGTTCCTCTATATGATAAGATATTATCTGATGGTAAATTTGTTACACATGGAATTAAATTCGATGTAAATAAAGCAACAATTAAGTCTGAAAGTATGGGCACAATCAACTATGTTTATACAATGATGAAAGATAATCCTGAACTTAATTTTTCTGTAGAAGGTCACACAGATTCTGATGGCGATAACTCACTTAACCAAAGTTTATCTGATCAAAGAGCAAAAGCTGTCATGAATCAATTAATATCAATGGGTATTGCAGAAAACAGACTGAAATACAAAGGCTGGGGAGAGACAAAACCAATGTCTGATAATAATACTCCTGAAGGAAAGGCTAATAATAGAAGAGTAGAATTTGTTAAATTTTAAATAAAATAAAGATGAAGAGATTGATAATATTTACAATACTTCATCTTTGTTTTTTATTTTCTTTTCATCAGGTAGCGCAAGCACAAGATGTAACGAAAGTATATTCAATAGATGAATTGTATGATGTTATACAACAGATTGTTGACAATTCAGACAATGGATTAAGCGATGTTGACCCATATGGTTTTCATATTACTGTAAAAGTTGCAGTAAAACAACAAGGCCAATTAGTTAACATTGTAAATCCATCTGTTATACAATCAATTGTAGAATCTAAAATTGCCGAACACAATTTCGATAGATTTAATCTAGAGACAGATACAGAGAAGGTAATTAAAGATGGATTTGTTTATATTGGAGTAGGATTAACGCCCCTAAATGCAAGAAATGAATCATTTGCAACTAATTTCCAATCTTATACTTTTAAGGATAGTAAAGATGGAAAAACTGATGTTTATGTCGTACATATTGGAGCTCAGTGGATCATTTCAACACCAAAGGATGGTAATATATCAGGAAACGTCTATTATGTTGACGATAATGGAACAAATGCATTACTTTCAGATAGACCATTTTTGTCATCAACAAATGAAAAAAAGGTTACATATCGAAGGTTGGGCCCAGGTAATGAACAATTAAATTCAGGAGAACCAGAACAAGTAACTTGGTTTCCTTTTTTACAGACCAAATCTAATTTTCAAATCACATCACTTAATCCTGGTCACTACTTCCCCCAAGTAAAGGTCAATGGATGTATTCAAAAATTTGATGACAAAGATGTAAATATCGACGAAGAGGCAGTAATTAAAACAGAAGGAATTTTTAGGTACGATAACCCAACAAAAGGGCAAAAAATAGTTAGACCAAATTCTGTAAAGGCTTCAACAATCGATAAAAAGGAGATATTCACAACATTTAGTACTAAAAACAAACTTGAAGGTTACATATTAACTGAGGGACAAAATGTAGGAAAATGGAAGGACTCAAACTTAGTCCCTGAAGATTCGGTACAAATTCTAAAAAATAATACAAAAGTCTGGTTGGAGCCATATGGATGGACCTCGAATTCAATGAGGTTTCCTGAACCTAAAATAGCTGAAGCTGGTTACTATAAATTCGAAAACCTACCAAGCGGAGTATATCTTCTTTACCTTGAAAATCAAAAAGCTAAAGGAAAAATTGTATCTATTTGTAATACAGATGAAAATGATAGACCCAAAGAGGCAAATATGACATATCAACAAAATATTGGCTCAAGTGGTTACGAAATAACATTAGATTATTCTTACTCCTTTGGAGGTAACTCATTAAAAATTAAGGCTATTTGGGACAATGTTGTAATAGGCTTTGGAGATCAGAATTACATACCTCAAAAATACAAAACAGCTACACATCCAAATAAAGATTCATTAGGCAATTATGTTGATATTAAAGGCAACATCATACAACCACCATATGTATTTATCGATCACCCATATTATGCCGTTTGTGGAGACAACTTAAGATATTGTTCTGATGTATTAAAAATGGGAAACAAAAAACCTCGATATTTTTCATTTGAACACTCAGGTGAATTTTTGGGAGAGGTTCCACTAAAGGCAGATTTTGAAGAAGAAAATCTTTATGATCAATTAGAAGTTATTGAATATAAGAAAAATGCAACCTTACTGCAAGGAGAACAAGTTTCTCAAGGAGTATACTTCACTTGGCAGTTCGTCTTTACATTTAAGGCAGATGAACAAGTTGTTAGTATAGTAACGGTTGCTGCTTCAGAAATTTATGACTGGATTGATAAAAGCAGAAATAATGAGGGACTTCATGAATCAGTTGTCTTTGGTGGTGGCATCGTAGATGCTAAAGTTGATCAAGATATTATCGATAAAATTATTGAAGGTAAAGACTTTACTTTTACTAAAAAGAATGAAGTTGCAACTTATACAATAAGTGCTAAAATGAATAAGTAAACATCAAACTAAACTAATAAGCTATGAAAAAAAGATTTATTCTATTAACTATTGCTACAGGATTACTATTTTCTTGTAACAATCAAAAATCGGTTGATGAAAACACCGAAGCTAATTACTCAAGTCTAGTAATTGAATATGTTACAGACTATGAAATGGCAGGTATGAAAATTGGCGAAAAAGAGACAAAATGGGTAGATAAAAAGAATAACAGAGAGGCCTCTTTATCGATTAAAGAGTCAACTGTTATGGGAGTTGTAACAAAGGAGGAGACGTTTACCTTAAACGATGGTGTATGGTATTACAACATAAATTTGTCAGATAAGACTGGAACTAAGATGAAAATTGAAGATGTTAAAGAATCAGCAATGGCACTTGCAATGTTTGTAAACATTGATGAAACAGGTATGAAAGAATTCATTGAGAAAAATGGAGGAAAAGTACTTGGAAATGAAATGTTTTTAGACAAAGATTGTTTTGTATACGAAATGACAGGAACTAAACAGTGGATGTATAAAGGTGAGGTTCTTAAGATGATGTTGGGTGATAAAATAATGAAGCAAGCTGTTAAAATCGATGAAGATGTCACCATACCAGATGATAAGTTTAAACTTCCAGAAGGTGTCACTGTTACGGAAATAAAAAATATGCTAGAATAAAAATTATGTTAAAAAAATCATTTCTATTTATCCTATTTGTGTCAATGTTTTTAACAACATCAATGGCACAAAATCAAAAACTACCATTCAGCTTTTCTGATTTTGAAAAGTGGGCGAAACAAATTACTATTCCCGGCTATTCGTTAATGCAATGTGAAAATGAAGATAATTTTAGCTATGTAGCTAATCTTATGTCATCATCTCAAGCACTTTTGCAAGTAAGAATTGAAAATAGCTCAAGATTCAAGTCCTCTACATCTGGAATGCAGGGAGCAGTTAAATATATTTGGAAAGGATATGAAACAGTTTATAGTGCAAATAATTATAGTTCTGTTTTTATTTTCAATGTACCAGATAATAAAATTGCTGTTCTAATTGGAGTTCCTAACAAAGTTGATAAGGTTAAAATGGAAGATTTTGCTTCTAAGATTAAATTCCAAAACCTTAAACCGGGAGGAGCAGGGGAGAGTGAAGTAACTTGGCCTGCAGAGATACCTGCAGAATGCAGAATAAAATCTGTTGAATCAATTGAATCACAAGGACCAGATGATATTTATAAAAATGTAATTAAGGTCAAGGCATTTATGAATAATTCACTAGTTCAATCCCTTGAAGCATTAATGAAGAAATATAAGACAGAAGATCTAAGCATAATTAAAATGGAAAAATTAGATTTTTGTGCAGAAATAGAATCTCTCCCTCAATTGAAAGCTTTCTTTCAAGAGGGAGAGATTGTAACCTTCACATATTACGTTAAATAGCTAATTATTCAATACGCAAATCTTGAAGACATAATATATGTCCATCATTTGAAGCCGTGATATTAATTTTCACGGCTTTTATTTTTTCATTAGGGTAGATAATGCATTTACCTTCAACAAAATTTCCAGCCTTTACATATGTTGATCCATCATAACTAATTTCTACATTTCCATCAGTAATATAATAAAAGTCAATATTTGGAATTCCACTATCAATTGTAATTTTTTTACTATCTACTGGATTATCAAACATATATATTAAGTAATCACCACCAACTACTCTACCAATACTTCTTGAGTAACTATTGAAATTATAGTCAGTTAGATTTTTGAACGAGAATTTTTCATTATCCTTAATTGAAGAAATAATTGAAGTAGAAGGTTTTTGGAACACATATTCTACATTTGATACTCCTACTGATATGCTCTTTATCTGATCTTTATAAAAGTTACGGAATTTAAACTTGAAAGGATTATCAGTATAAATTTCACCATTATAGATCGGAGAATAAGAATTTGGCTCAGTACCGTCAATCGTGTACCTAGTAATTAAACTATTGTTCCCATTAGAGCTAACAGAGATTTTATTGTTCTCAAATTTTGCAGTAGGATATGGAATTCTAAAAGCAATTCCCATTTCAAACATTCTTGAATAGTGTTTTTCCTCTAATATTTTGTAAAACTCATTGTAATTTTTGTTTTTAGCAGATGTCCAACCAACTTCAGCTATTGCCAACATTCTTGGAAATAGTTGATAATCTATAAAATTTTCTGGTTTCTGAAGGAGCTCAGTCCATAGAGCACCTTGAACTCCAATAACATATTTAAAATCCTCAATTTTAAGTGAATCTGAGTTATGAGGGACAAAAGAGTAAGCTTTCTCTAATGTAACAATTCCTGCCCAATTATGACCTCTTTCCGCCGGCGATTGTTTCATATCAAAATAACAGTATGCGCCTGGCATCATAACTGTTGGTTGAGCCCTTCTCGCAGACTCAAATCCTTTATTTATACTTCTCCAAGCATAAACTATGGTGTTTGGATCAAGATTCTTCTCTTCTAGTATCTCATCCCAACCAGCAATATTTTTACCATATTTATTTGCAATTTTTTCTAACCTCTTTACAAAATGACCTAATAGTTGAGAACTTTTTTGAAATCCATTTTCTTTCATTAAATCACCACATAGGCTACATTTTTCCCAAGATGAGGTATTTACTTCGTCTCCTCCAATATGAATATATTTTGACGGGAATAGCTTACTTAACTCTTTGATAATATCATCAAGCATTTTATAGTTCTTCTCATTACCCACACACCAAACATTATTTTTTTCACCTTGAACACTCTCTCCATGATCCTTGCCAGAACAAAGCACCTCTGGATAGGTAGCGGTTACGGCTTTACTATGACCAGGTAAATCTATTTCAGGTATAATTTCAATGTTTCTATCAGATGCATATTTAACAATCTCCTTAACATCATTTTGAGTATAATATCCACCATTTCTCTCTTTACCAGAACCGAAAGCTGCTGGTAGAACCTCATTTTCACCTCTCCAAGCACCTTTACTAGTCAATAAAGGATATTTTTTGATTTCAATTCTCCATCCATTGTCATCTGTCAAGTGCCAATGAAACTTATTAATCTTATGATAAGACAACCAATCAATATAGTTAAGAATGATTTTTTTACTAAAAAAAGTTCTTGATACATCAAGCATCATTCCACGATATGAAAATTCTGGAGAATCTTCAATATCAAGAACATTTATATTAACTTTATTATCTGCATGTTTGCTGCCTGAATAAACTCTGTCAGGGAACAGTTGTAAAAGTGACTGAATTCCATAAAACACACCCGATTTTGAAGAACTTTTAATTATAATTCTCTCTTTTTCAACAATCAATTTGTATCCTTCTTCAACAATATTATAACTCTTATTTAAATCAATAACAAGATTAGCTTTTTCAGCATTTGACTCAATTAAACATTTAGAAAAATTTTCAATTTTACTCTTTAGGTAGTCTCTATTGAAGCTCTCTGATTCATTGCTATATACTTTAAATACACCAGTGAATTGAAATTTTTCATTAGCGACACTAAATTTATTTGGTTTTGGAATAATTGTCATTCCATTTTGACCAATTGCAGTAATGTAAAAATTCAACGAAAGAGCGATTAGGAAAATAAGTTTTGTTTTTTTCATGAGCGTATTATTTAACAATAGTTTTGACACGTAAGTTTTGCATTTGTTTAATAACATAAATTACTCAAATATAACAGCAAATTTTTCAATTGATCAATTACAGAAGATATAATTGTGTATATGAGTTAAAATGATTAAAATTGCACACTTTTAAAATAGTAAAAAATGTCCGAAAAACTTAATTCAAAAATCCCAGAAGGGCCATTGTCAGAGAAATGGACAAAGCATAAGGCTCAGATAAGAGTAGTAAGCCCTGCCAATAAACGTAAGTTGGAGATCATCGTAATCGGAACAGGATTAGGTGGAGCATCTGCTGCTGCGTCATTAGGCGAGCTAGGCTACAATGTTAAAGTTTTTTGCATAAGTGACTCGCCAAGAAGAGCACACTCAATTGCTGCTCAAGGTGGTATAAACGCAGCGAAAAACTACCCTAACGATAACGACTCTGTTTATCGTCTATTCTACGACACTATAAAAGGCGGTGACTACAGAAGTCGCGAAGGAAACGTGTATCGTCTTGCAGAAGTAAGCGGACTGATTATCGACCAATGCGTAGCTCAAGGAGTTCCATTTGCACGTGAGTACGGCGGACTATTAGACAATAGATCGTTTGGTGGAGCTCAAGTTAGTAGAACATTCTATGCAAGAGGCCAAACCGGTCAACAACTTTTGTTAGGTGCTTATGCAGCACTAAATAGACAAATTGCAAAAGGTACAGTAAAATCATACAATCGCCATGAAATGTTGGATGTTGTATTGATTGACGGTGAAGCAAAAGGTATTATTGCAAGAAATCT
>JACCEE010470393.1_pt1:0-10000 | contig 11811 bp, 10 predicted proteins | sample 7449931 | NCBI WGS metagenome assembly JACCEE01 (sample SAMN15323457, study PRJNA562643) | freshwater metagenome | isolation source: river surface water | place: USA:Blue River Watershed | collected 2017-08-19 | reverse complement strand
GATTTTTGACACTCTTTGAGCAGATTTTTCGGCCTTGCTTTATCATGTTCACCTTGTCTTATTCGTTTCTGTATTTTGTATTTTTAAACGCGCACGCATCACGCGCGCGTTTATATATAGAAATTTCGGCTGTATCGTCTTTTGTCACGATACAGCCGAATCAATGCGCATATCTATTTGTATAGGGACGATTCACTGTCGGACAGTATCCGGAAGAACTTATAACCGATAAGTCATTGAATGTTCCAGATCAACGCCGCGCAACTCTTCTCCGCAGCGTCACGATCAAGGTCAGTGTACCCGCGGCCGCAGCGAGAAAAACAATACCGACAACGATAAGTTCATCCGTTTCTGTCTCCCCTGTTTTGGTGACAGAGGAACCGGTTGATCCGTTCTTTGTCCCCTGTGTCGTGGGGTCTTTCCGGTTGGTTCCCTTAACACCTGTTTTCGGCGTCGGGACAGCGGTGGGTACGGCCGGAGTCGTCGTTACGCCCGACCCTGGTGAAGGCGTCTCCGTAGGCTGAGGGTAGATCGACGGCGTCGGAGTCTGGGTTGGAATTCCTGTCGGGCTAGGTGTCGAAATTGGTGTCGGTGTAGGCGTCGCGGCAGGTATCGGTGTCGGTGTGAGAACATTCACTTTTTCCCAGATTGCATAGAGGTCTACGTCGCCTGTTACATCCAAGGCTATTCCGACGGCATACGCAGTTCCCGTACCGTCCGGTTTCGTGTTCCAGCCAGCGAAGATGTATCCTTCGCGAGCTAGATCGTTTGCCGTCGAGATGACGGCGGATTCTCCCTCAATCACCTCTGTCGGCGCCGGCACGGTTCCGGACTCGTTTCCGTTTCCGTGGTATTCGACACGATAAAGTCGCAGAACCTCGATATCGAATGTGGCATACGGTTTCTCGATCTCTCCGTCATTCCACGAATCCATGGCCTTCGCTGTGATCGTTGCCGTCCCGAGTGCGTGCGCCGTCGCATCCCCAGTAACAGGATCAACGGAGATGACGGAGGGCTCACTCGAGAACCATCGGATCGCGGAGTCGCTAACGGATGAAGCCTGGACAGATGTTGAACTGTCCGTATAGCCGGCGGTAATGTTGGCGGAGAACGATGTCGTTTGGGTAAGACCGATCCTTGTCAACGGAGAATCCAACGTAACCGTTGCGGCAAGCACTCGAAAAGAACAATTTATAAATGTCTCAGACGTCGATCCATTGACCTTCGGGGAGGACGCGTTTGCATAACTTGCGTATATTGGATAGCCTGTCGGAGCGGCCGCCTCATTGGGATCAGCGGGACTCAGAAGGTCTATGCCCAAGACGGCTTCACGAAGTGTATAGGAGGCGAGCGAGTCAAAATCAAAGTTGTAAAGGCGAATCTGTGAAGGTAAAGCCGACTTCAAGGTAATCGTCGCATTTGCAGATACCGGAAGCAGGGTTGTACTGTCGTAAGCCGCGGGGTCACCTGATGAAAGCAGGTTGACTGCGACGAGACTTGCGGGAGCATTTCCCAAATCCGGCACGGCGAAACTCCCGAGTTCAGAAGTCCCCGAGACAAGCTTGATCATATACCCGGGAACACTGGCGGGAACCGAAGCGTCGGATACTCTGGACTGAATCGTACGAATCGCAGAAATCTGACTCTCGACGGAAGTCGGAACGTCGGTGCGGACGACCCAGTAATTGTCCGATAAATCCAGAACAGCAAAGGCGGAGGACGTTGTCGGAAGTGTTGAATACAGGTTGATCGCCGAAGCGAACGACGACCCGTTGGACGTACTATACCGAGCATATCGAAACGCCCCGGGCACATAGGTTTTCGCGTACTGATACCGTTCAACGTAGACATAGCCCTGGTTTCCGGTAACGGTCAGCGATAGACTCCCGGCAAACACGTTCTTATATGTTGAGTAGAGAATACTAGATCCATTGTCCGTATCTTCAATTTTCAAGGAATTTGCGGTGGAATGACACTGCGTTCCGTCAATGGTGAGATTGCGGAAGAAGTTGTTCGTAGCACGGTTCATACTGACGATACCGAGCCCCATTGTTGTCTTGATATTACGTATCGTCAGGTCGTCGAAATTATGCTGGCCATTCGAACTGTAAATATTTATGGCAACATTTCTGGACAACGTCGCGGTGTTTGACGACCCGATATTTTGAATCACGCAGTTATTCATGACAAATCCGCTCGTCCCGTCCCAGGGAGCTGCGACGCCTGTGATGAAGAAGCAATATTCACCGCGACTCTTCGCGGAGGTCATATTCCTACCGAGCCCATCGAAAACGAGATTCTCGAAATATACATTCTTGCTTCCGATATTGTATCGCTCCACCGTATTGTCCGGGCGGGCCGACTTTGTTACAACGACGGTCGGATCGCCGTTTCCGTCATTGTAAAGCCCGATGAGAGACAGATTAGTAACGGAAAATCGAGTATACGCGTATGGGTCGGAGTCTGTGTATGTTCCGGTATCGAAAAACACGGTATGATCCGGCGTAAAGATGCTGTTTCCGTTTACCTTCATCGCATTCACATCATCGGTGACAACCGTTGCCTGAAGTGTATATGTAGTTCCCTGATAATCAACCGTCGTCCACGATGCCTTCGCCGGGTCTTGTGTCACGAAATAGTACGATACAGCGCCATCGTCGAATCGATTGATCGGATTCACGTAAGCCGAATCCGCCTCGTTACTTGCAGAGAAATTCCCGGCGGAGGCGCTCGCAGTGATCCCGGCATTGACTGTTGCTTCGGCGGAGACGGGAAATGACGCGGAGAACAACAGAAACGCGGACAGGAAAGTCGCCAGAAATCGACGTGATAGTTGTTTCATACCCGAAAATCGACCAACGCGGATGCCTCTCATATAGTGTCCCCCATAGATGATTTGATTTGTGGCTAGATTTCGGGATAATTGTTACGAAATTGCGAACAAATGATGTATTTTTACAATAAACCTCGATGAGAGAGAAAGCAATTTCGTTTTCTTGATATTCTCGTAAAATAAGAAAAATCTTTTCTCTCGCATAAGAATCACAATAAAAAACACCTCCGACGACGCCCAATCAGCCGTCGCAGGAGGTGTTGTTGAAGTATTGATGATGTTGAATCAGAAGTGACTTCCGCCGCCACCCGATCGGCCGCCGCCGCCTCCGCCACCGCCGCCGCCACCGCCGGATCCGGAGGAATGATGCATGACGGACACCGTCTGATGTGTGAACACATCAGATGAATCCACCACCCGGCAGTTCTTTTCGTCTATATACGTATTGGTCGTTACGGTCACCTCGGATCTTTTCTTGTTGCGAACTACAAGCCAAACGATGAAGGAGACAATCAGCGCTACGACAATAGAGACGACGACCCGCATCGTATAATACGCTTGAATATCTCCGTTGATCTTATCGCGAACACCCGAGATGACTATCTTCGTCATATCGGCGTACATACTTGCACGCGCTTCGTCTGTGGACTCTGCCGTGATCATCTCGCAATCGTCCGTTGAGAGTCTATCGAAAATATATCCGCTCGTATGGATGTAGATATATCGCCGCTCAAGATCAAACAGGAACAGGAATCCGTCGGGATCTGCCGCGTTATCGTTCACCTTGTCCCGATAGAAGTCCTCGGCATATCGGGCGGATCCTGAATCAGAATCCGGATAGGAGGACGGCATTTCCTTCACCGTAAAGACGATGACATGAACATTAAGATCATCGGAAATACTCTTGGCGAGTGCCGCAATCTCTTCTTCTTCATAATCCAGTAAATAGTCGCCCTCGTCATATACGCCGGTTGTATAGGAATCAAGATACTCGCGGTGATTCGCGGAGGAAGCGGAGTTCAAGATAAACAACGCGCAGAGGAAGATCCAGACGCCGACCGCTCCGACCGCGATCTTCGACGCGAGAGCCCGCTTACTTACCGAGGGATCATATGTCGCATTCTTCATAACAGACCTCCGAGTAAGTATACGAGACTACCGGTTCCCAATAGGGTAGAAGAGAATAGAAGCGCGAGCTTCACAGGGCTCATCGGCGGCTCACCCGCGATCTTCCCGGTCTGTCCGTTCATCATGAAAGAGTACTTCTTGCCCCGATAGGAATAATTCAGCATCCATACCGGCATCAGTGCATAGCGATAGCGCGGCTTGTGATACACACTGGCATCATGTACGCTCTTGATCTCTTTATACTGCTTCATCGAATCTTCGAAGGTCTCCCGGGCAAAGGTTACCGCGCGAGCATAAAGGTTCTTCTCCAGGGCCTCCGCAGGAATATCGTATTTCTCGGCATAGAATCCCGAGAGGTACTTCATCTCAAAAGGAAGGATCGCCTGATAGTCGTAGGGCTCAAGAATCTCGATCATCTTATCGTCAACGTGCGAAGCTCCGTCGAGGGGAATCCGATCCCATGCGAGCGCCATCTGACGTCGGGCGTCATAGTATTTGGTCGTTGTCGTTGTTGAATTCGAGGAATGGCGGACATCAACCGTGACAGCCTCCGCCTGCATATCCATGTCTACTTCAATATCGTAAAGGAAGAAGGGTACATAGACTCCGGTAAGCTTCTCAATGTTCTCATTCGAAACAAAATCCTGTGGCGTCATGAGACCTTTCTTGCACCACGAAAAAAATGCGGCGACCGCTTCCTCTCGACCATACTTGAAAGGGATGATGTCCGCAGGTCGGAGTCCTTCAACCAAGCGCTCCGGGATGATCGTCGGAGATCCGCAAAAAGCGCAGAAAGTTGCCACTGTATTCTGATCGGTTACCACGGCCGCACCGCAATTACCGCACAGATACGAGACGGCTTCCGCGGTCCATGGCGACGGAGTATCCGTTGGCTTTGCTCCTTGTTCGGTTGATTGTTCATGATTCTGAGAAGTAGGTTCACGCGGAATTGTCACTTCCTGCTGTACCTGTGTCGCCTCCGGTACACCTCCCGAAACGGTTGTTAAATCTTCCGGACGAATCGACGTTCCACAGAAAGAACACGTCATTCGTTGCGTATCCGCGTCAAAAACCAGACTCGCCGCGCAATTCGGACATCTTACGGAAATCGCCATCTCTTCTCCTCCGACTCATGAAAAAGTCGCTCAATAGAAAGTATAAACGCTCTCAATTATAGCGCATCCTCAAAGAAAGTAAATATTTGTCGCATATATTTTCGAAACTTTTCGAAAATCGCAAATCGCAATTCGCGAGAAGATAACAATTTGTATTCTTGAGCAGGTTGGTCAGCAAACATCCTCAGCCCGCGCGAACCGCCGAGACAATCTCTTGCGCGATGTCCGGCTTATTCATGGTGTACAGGTGAATTCCGTCAACGCCTTCCCTCAATAGATCCCGAATCTGTCGCACGGCGAACTCAATGCCGGCCGCCCTGAACGCAATCGGATCATCCGCAAAGGTCAGAACGCGATTCTCGAAATGCTTGGGAAGACGTATCCCCGAGAGACGAATAATGCGGTCAATCTGCGATACCGCGGTGATGGGCATAATGCCCGCTTCGATCGGAACATGGATCCGGCGCCGCGCGCACGCTTCACGGAACGTATAGAACGTATCGTTATCAAGAAACAGCTGCGTGATCAGGTGATCCGCGCCGGCCTCGACCTTACCCTTCAAATGATAAAGATCCGAGAAAAGATCATGGCTCTCCGGATGTCCCTCCGGATAACAAGCCGCCATGATGTGGAAATCTCCGTGCTCACGAATAAATGTGATCAGCTCGTCAGCGTGACGGAATCTTCCGACAGGCGCCGTATCGACAGAAGGGTCACCGCGAAGAGCCAGAATATTCTCGATACCGTGTGCGCGGAAATCATCCAGAATCCGAAGTACATCCAGCTCTGACAAATGAATCCCAGGCAAATGGGCAACACCCTCAATCCCGAACCGGCGCTTCACCTCGGAAGTGATCTCAACAGTCTTCTGATTATTTGTGCCGCCTCCGGCGCCGAACGTGACGCTGATGAAATCAGGACGGAGCGTTGCCATCCCATCAAGGGCTGTATAGATCTGCTGCATATCCACTGTCGGCTTCGGAGGGAAAACCTCGAAGGAGAACAGCGGTTGCGACAAAGGAAGATCAGATATCTTCATAATGAGTAGCCCCCAGGAATGCGGATTGATTCGGTTTATAACAAGAGGAAACGCCGCAAAACTTCGCAGCGCTCCCTATTGTTAGGATTCCTTTATTTTTTCACATGAAGTCCGTATTGTAAAGGCTCAGCGGTCACTCCGTGTGTGAAAACAATCGTCTCGCGCGCGTCTTCTTTCCCGGTAACGCAGTAAAAAACATCACCTCTCGGGGAATGGTATGTCTTGTCCAAATCCTTATCCTCTTCCTTCATAGAGGTTGACACGTCGGACATGCGTAGATTGCGCCGCCGAGGTAGCTATCTTTGACAATCGTACCGCCGCATCGGGGACATGGCAAGCTGATTGTGTTTTTCGAGAGCTTTGTCACATATCCGCCCGGTTGTCCAAACAACATCCGTTCCGTGTCTCTGCCGCCCAGACGGATCACTTCGCGAAGCACGGAAGGAATTGCGACAATGAGTCGATCCCGCTCATCGTCGCCGAGCGAAGAGATTTTGCGTTTCGGATGAATGCCAGCCTCGAAAAGGATGTCCTGGAGAACCCCGTTCCCGATACCGGGGAAACGCTGTTCCGTCGCGAGGAAAGCCTTAGTCGACAGGGATGTCTTGCTTTCTGCAAGAACGGCGAGGAAATGATCGTGAAAATCGCCCACGAACACGGACGGTGCTTTCCTGCTTGTCAGATAGTAGATATTCTCATTATCATCCGAATGCAAGGTGATGCTGCCGTACATCCCGACCGTGAACACCAGGCTACTGCCGTCTTCCAGGACGAGGCACAGCTGGTAGGAGTCGGGAATCTTATCTTCCTTGATGCATCGTAAATTGATCCCGTCGCTGATCGCCACGCGCTGATTCTCGTCGAATCGGATCTCGGCGAATATCCCGAATCCTGCGGCGCCTGTAATGGTTCTTCCCTCGAGCCTGGGGACGAAGGCAGAAGGATCCGGCGTGAAGAAGCAGAGCTTGTGTTCACGTGTCGGCAGCCTGACCTCCTTCACACGCAGTCCCGTCAACGTATCAGCGATCTGTGTGGCCAGTGTTAATGTTTCCGGTAATTCGAGCATCTTACTCATCTCCTCTGTATCCTGACGAGGGATAACTTACTTCAACGCGATATAGAGATTCACATCTGCGACATCACCGTTCATACCTACATACTCTTCGAAATCCGCCGTGAAACTCCTGTCCAAATCCAGCTCCCAGATCCTGTCCCACGCCTCAGAGACATCTTTAACAACATCGCCCTTCACGCGAAACATTGCGTAACGTCCGGCGGGGATGATCTTAATCGAGAAACCATCAACGCCATCCTCTTTCGATTCGACGCCAACGGTTACATCATAGGTCATTTCCGCAAAATCATACGCGGAATAGAGGCCAACGCTGAAGGCGTTCGGACGACCGCTGATTTGTTCCCCGAGATTCTCGCCCATGAATCGTTGCCAAAGCCCCCCGATGATCCTCGTCATTTCGGGATCATTGTTTCCCGTACGGGCGGTAAGTCCGATGATTTTCTTTTCTTCGAGTGTTACGATCTCATACTGCATAAGAAAATCCTTCTTTCGTGATTTGATACGTCTATTTTCGCGCAGTGAATATGACAAGGCATGTCATATCTTGAAAATAAAATCTTCTTTTCGCGAGAAATCTGTATCGGGAACCACAATTAATCGATCAATGGGTAATTCTTTCGCGATTGATCCAAACGGCGAATCATCTCGGTCACTGCATCTTTCGGCGTAAGTATCGTGGCAAACTCACCGAAGGATGACGTGTACGAGCACAGTGTATCGATGTCCGGCAACAGAAGCTCACACAGGAAGTCTCCGTCCGGCAGTACATGATACTTGCTGATCTCGTCATATACGCGAAAAGCCATCCGCGATGAAATGCGGACGGTGGCCGCAAAATAGGAAGTCTTGTCCGATGTATCCGGCAACAGAATCTGTTCCGGCACAAGGCGGTCGAAATGCCGCTCTGTCAGAATCGCATTCTCGATCCGGCGCAACTTGAAGAAACGGCAATCGCCACGAAGCTTACAGAAGGCATATAGATACCATGCCGCCCCTTTGAAAAGAAGCTTCAGCGGCTCGACCTCTCTTTTGAGCTTCTCCGCCTTGCCGCTCGCATAGAGAAAGTTCAATTCTCTCTTCTCGAGTATGGCTTCTTTGACTGTCTCAAAGGTTGCGGCGTCATTCCCGAAATAACCCCATGACGACAAATCTACTTCAATCCAATCGCAGCTCCGCTTCCCCAGAAGATTCTGGAGTTTGGCAAGCGCTGAAGTGTTCTCGGTCGGACGCAATGCCGCTACCGCTCGCATGGAAGATAGAATATCCTCCTTCTCTCCCGCGGTAAATACGGCCTTATCGAGGACAAATCCAGGCATAAGTGAGATGCCTCCACCCTTACCCTTGCGCATATAGACCGGAATCCCAGCCTGTGACAGGCACTCAATATCGCGATAAATCGTCCGTTCGGAAACCTCAAAACGGCGCGCCAATTCGCCGGCCGTCACGGTCGGCAATTCCAGAAGCACGTATACGATCTCGAAAAGCCGGCTTACGGACATAGATCAGTTCGATGCAGAATATAGATCTTATTCTCTTCATCAAGAACAAAACCCGCGGATCGCAAGGTGTTGCAAGAGGCAGCATTCTCTTCGTCCGGTTGAACAATGATCCTCTGCGCCTCGGTCTCCGCGAAAACCTTCTCGCATAGCGCACGAATGATCTTCGTTCCGTAGCCCTTGCCGAGGAATTCCTCGTCCCCGATCAGATAATCGATACTGTAGGTACCCTCAACGTCAACGGTACCGTGCCAAGTCTCGCCGGGAATCGAATAATCATAATACTGGCAGAATCCGATCGGCTTGTCATATTCCTCTACGATGAAATGTCGGATGAACGCGAACGCCGGACTCTCAACCTCTATGAGCCAGTCGTTTGGATCTCCATACCACTTCTTCACATAACTCTTCTCAAGCCATTTCGAATAGAGTGGAATATCTTCATTCGAGAATTCTCTGAGTCTCATGGTATGCCCCTTCCCTTTTCTCCGCTTCCGAATCGAATGTTATGAATATTTTATCATTATTTCTCGTGACACGTTTGCTTTTCGACAGAGTTTTGTTACTATTCGTATGTGTGTGAAATGAAATCACCGCGCGAGGAGGATCTATGACAAAAGAACTGTTACGGGCACATCTTCTTCGTCATCCGGAGCTTGAAGCATATCACAACGAAGAGCTCACGGATGTACGTAGCCTCGAATATAGATCACCGACAGCCGCAGACATTGCGAGTGTCCGATATTCACAGAAATCCGAGCTTCAGAGCGTCACCTTCGGCATTGTCGCGGTGGTGATTTTTCTTGCCGTACTCGTTTTTAACATGATTTCAGGATCTGCTTACGGTATTCATCCCACCGCGTACTTCTCCGTTGCGGTCTTGGTTTTGGTTTTCGCGGTCCTTCTATTCCATGGGCTGCGCTTGCGCAAAGGGCCTCAAGGTGTCATCCGTGTCCGGCTTGTTTTCAAGACGGGCAAGTCTATTGTCAAGAAACCGGGATCCGATCCTTTTCGCGAGGGAGGTCAGACCGCGCTTATTCGAACGGATGATCCGGAGGCCAAGCTCTGTCCGGTATCGTTCAACCGGTCCGACGCCGAGAGCCTGCGGTTGAACGAGAAAGTGATTCTTACAAAACTGCACACAGGCTCGTATAAGATTTTTCCGATTCGAAACTGATAGTGGATTTGAATCGGGTAGGAGCCCGGTCATTATTTGACCGGGCGACCTCCCACAGCACCGTACGTACCGTTCGGTATACGGCGCTTCCAAAGTTTACACATTATTTCGCAGAATAACATTCCAGAAAACCGAGA
>JACCEE011138517.1_pt1 | contig 11813 bp, 10 predicted proteins | sample 7449931 | NCBI WGS metagenome assembly JACCEE01 (sample SAMN15323457, study PRJNA562643) | freshwater metagenome | isolation source: river surface water | place: USA:Blue River Watershed | collected 2017-08-19 | reverse complement strand
TGGTGCGAGCCAACCTTGACGCGACGGCTCTGGCCGGCGGCGGCGATGGTGCGCACGGTGCGCGCGGCGTCGAGCAGCGCGGCCTCGGAGATGTCGTCGGAGTAGGCGAAGGCGGTCTTCTCGCCGCTCACGGCACGCACGCCCACGCCCTGGTCGATGCTGAAGCTGCCGGTCTTGACGATGCCCCCCTCAAGGCTCCAGCCTTCGCTGCGGGTGTACTGGAAGTACAGGTCGGCGTCATCCACCCGGTGGGTGGCGATCTCGGCCAGGGCGCGCGTGAGGTGGGATTCGTCCAGGCCGAAAGGCTCCAGCAGCATGCGCTGGGCGGTGGCCAGGCGTTCGAGGGTGGGTTCGCGGGAAATCATCAGGGCATTCTAGGGCGCGTCGCCGGGCGCCGGGCATGCCCCGCGCTCAAGTCTGTACCAGGCGCCGGGCTTTGGCGATGGACATGAGGATGCCCAGGGACAGGCCCAGCGTCACCATCGCCGTTCCCCCGTAACTGATGAACGGCAGGGGCACCCCGACCACCGGCAGGATGCCGCTGACCATGCCCATGTTCACGAAGGCATAGGTGAAGAGGATCATGGTCACGGCGCCGGCCATGAGACGCGCGAACAGGGTGGACGCGTCCATGGCGATGGCCAGGCCGCGCAGGATCAGGAAGATGAAGCCCGCGATCAGCAACAGGTTGCCCGCCAGGCCGAACTCCTCGGAATACGCCGCGAAGATGAAGTCCGTCGTGCGCTCGGGGATGAATTCCAGGTGGGTCTGGGTTCCCTGCATGAAGCCCTTGCCAAAGATACCCCCCGACCCGATGGCGATCATGCCCTGGATGATGTGGAAGCCCTTGCCCAGGGGGTCGCGCGAGGGGTCCAGCAGGGTGCAGATCCGCTGCTGCTGGTAATCGTGCAGTACCGGCCATCGGTTGCCGGCGGCACACAGCTGCGGCTCGAACACCACCAGCAGGACGATACCGACAGCCCCCAACACCAGCGGCGGCAGGATGAACTTCAGCGGCAGGCCCGCGAAGAAGATCACCGACAGGCCTGCAGCCAGCACCAGCAGGGACGTGCCCAGGTCGGGTTGCTTCATGATCAGGCCTACGGGCACCGCCAGGAGCACGCCCGCCAGCACGAAATCGATGGGGCGCAACTGGCCTTCCCGTTTCTGGAACCACCACGCCAGCATCAGCGGCATCGCGATCTTGAGCAGTTCGCTGGGCTGGATCACCACGCCCACATTGACCCAGCGCTTGGCCCCCTTCTTGGTGATGCCGAACACCGCCACCGCGATCAGGAGCGCCACGCCCAGGACGTACAGCGGCACGGCCAGCCCCATGAGGCGCTGCGGCGGTATCTGTGCCACGACGAACATCACGAAGCCGGCGATCAGCATGTTGCGGCTGTGGTCCGCGAAGCGCGTGCCGTGGTCATAGCCCGAGGAGTACATGCACAGGAGCCCCGCGCAGGCCAGGAGAAAGATGGCGAACGCGAGCGGGCCGTCGAAGCCTTGGAGCAGCGGCGCGAAGCGTCGCCACAGGGGAGGTTTTTCGAACACGGCGGCCATGGGCCCGGATTATGGCCGGTGGCATCATGGCTTTCCTCTCCCGGGGCCACGCCATGAACCCTCCCGTCACACACCTGCTGTATCTGCATGGTTTCCGCTCATCGCCCCGATCGGCCAAGGCGATGCAGGTGGCCCGCTGGATGCAGCAGCGGCACCCGCAGGTCACCTGGTGGTGCCCCCAGCTGCCCGCCTCACCCTGGCAGGCCCAGGACACGGTGATGCGCGGGATCGCAGGATGGCCGGCCAGGTCGATGGGGGTCCTGGGGTCCTCCCTCGGGGGCTTTTACGCCACCTGCGTGGCCGAGGCCGTGGGATGCCGCGCCGTGCTGCTCAATCCGGCCGTGGACCCGGCGCGGGACCTGGCGCACTTCATCGGGGAGCACACCACCTGGCAGGAGCCGTCCGAGCGCTTCTTTTTCGAGCCGGGCTTCGTCAGTGAGCTGCGGGCGATGGCGCCAGGGCCGCTGACCCGGCTGGAGCGGTATTACGCCGTCATCGCCCAGGGCGACGAAGTCCTGGACTGGCGGGAGATGACCGCCCGCTACCAAGGGGCGCAGATCAAGCTGCTGCAAGGGAGCGACCATGCCCTGAGCGACTTCGCGGACCATCTGGACGAGGCACTGGGCTTCCTCGGCCTGTGAGGTCAGGCGCCAGGGGGCGCATGGGACAATCCCCCGATGTACGCATTGTTTGAAGAAGCCGGGAAATTCCAGGCGGGCCGGGTCCTGTCCGAGGCCGAGGCATCCGCCCAGATCGAGCTGGAATCCGGCAAGCGGGTCAAGGTCAAGGCCGCCCACATCCTGCTGAAGTTCGACAAACCCCAGCCTGCCGAATTCATTGCCCAGGCGCAGGCGACGGCCCAGGGCATCGAGCTGGAACTGGCCTGGGAGTTCGCCCCCGAGGAGGAATTCGGCTTTACCGAACTGGCCCGGGACTACTTCAGCGCGAATGCAAGCCTGGAGCAGCAGGCCGGGGCGCTGTTTCGCCTCTTCGAGGCGCCCCACTATTTCCGCCGCGCCGGCAAGGGCCGCTTCAGGAAGGCTCCCGCCGAGATCGTGCAGCAGGCCCTGGCCGCGATCGAAAAGAAAAAGCAGCAGCAGGCCCAGATCACCGAATGGGCACAAGCGCTGGCCGAGGGCGCCTGCCCGGCCCCGATCCGCGAGCAGCTTTTTCGCATCCTCTTTCGCCCTGACAAGAATGCCCCCGAGTACAAGGCCGTGGTCGAGGCCTCACGCGCCGCGCAGCTCGCCCCGCTCGCCCTCTTGCAGAAGGCGGGCGCCATCGACTCGGCCTACCAGTTCCACTGGAAGCGGTTCCTGTTCGAGCACTTTCCCAAGGGCACGAGCTTTCCCCCGCTGTCCGCGCCCGCCATCGCCGACGACCTGCCCCTGGGGCCCGCGCCGGCCTGGTCCATCGACGACTCCTCCACCACCGAGATCGACGACGCGCTGTCGGTGCAGGGCCTGGGCACCGGCACCGTGACGGTAGGCATCCACATCGCGGCGCCCGGCCTGGCGCTGCAGCCGGCCACGCCGGTCGACCAGGTGGCGCGGCAGCGCCTGTCCACGGTGTACATGCCGGGTTACAAGATCACCATGCTCCCCGACGAGGTGGTGCAGGCCTACACCCTGCAGGAAGGCCGCGATTGCCCCGCGGTGTCGCTGTACGTGCAGTTCGACGAGGCCACGCTGGCGGTCCGGGAGACCGTCACCCGACTGGAGCGCATCACCATCGCCGCCAACCTGCGGCATGACCAGCTGGACGCAGCCATCACCGAAGCCTGGCTGGAGGACCCCGCGCACGCCGGCGATCCCGTGCCCGAGGCGGTCGCCGGCCTGCGCGCGCCCCTGTCGTTCCTCTACCGGGTCGCGCGCCACCTGAAGGCGCAGCGCGAGGTGGTCAGGGGCAAGCCCGAGACCTTCAACCGCCCCGACTACAACTTCCGCCTCGCGGGCAACGACGGCGCCGAGCCCACGGGTCAGGAGCAGGTCCAGATCTCCGTGCGTCGCCGCGGCGCACCCCTGGACCTGATCGTGGCCGAGGCCATGATCCTCGCCAACAGCACCTGGGGCCAGTGGCTGGCGGACCTGGGGGTGCCCGCCATCTACCGCAGCCAGGCCAGCCTGGCCCCGGGTGTGAAAGTGCGCATGGGCACCAAGGCCGCCCCGCACGCGGGCATCGGCGTCAAGTGCTACGCCTGGAGCACCTCGCCCCTGCGCCGATACACCGACCTCGTGAACCAGTGGCAGATCATCGCGGGCGCCCGCCATGGCCGCACTGCCGCCCTGGCCGCACCCTTCAAACCCAAGGACGCGGAGCTCTTTTCCATCATCTCGGGCTTCGATGCGGCCTACACCGCCTACAACGGCTACCAGGCGGGGATGGAGCGGTTCTGGACCCTGAAGTACCTGCGCCAGCAAGGCATCACCGAACTCACGGCCACCGCCATGCGCGAGGGCCTGGTGCGCGCCGACGACCTGCCCCTGGTGCTGCCGGTGATGGGGGCGAACGACCTGCCTCGGGGCGCGCGGGTCCGCGTGCGTCTGGGCGAGATCGACGAGATCGCGCTGGACGTCCACGGCACCGTCATCGAGCGCCTGGATGCCGAGCCTGCAGCCGAGGCGGTGGACGACGACGGCGGCGAGGAGGAGCCGGTGGCCGGCCCGATCGCCATCGCCGTCGATCTCAGCGAGGAACCGGCCGCGTCCGATAATCCGTCCCCGTGAAGCTCAAGTCGCCCAGCACCCTGCAGATCGCCCTGGCCGCCTCCGTGGCGGCCCATGCAGCCTTGCTGGCCGTGCGCTTCGTCGATCCCGAGCGCTTCAACCGAATCTTCCAGGACTCCCCGCTCGACGTGGTGCTGGTGAACGCCCGTACCCAGGAGCGCCCGGAAAAGGCCCAGGCCATCGCCCAGGCCTCCCTGGCCGGCGGTGGCGAGGCACAGGCCGGGCGCGCGACCTCCCCCTTGCCGCCAACGATGCTGGCCGCCACCGGAGACGCGAGCGAGGAATCCCACCGCAAGCTGGAAGCCCTGCAGACCCAGCAGATGATGCTGCTGGCGCAGGCCCGCCAGGCCCTCGCGGCCCTGCCCCCGCCCGACCCCCGGCAGGCTGCCGACCACCCCGAGGCCAAGGCGCGCGAGGAGAAACGCCGCCAGCTGGCCAAGGTGCTGGCCGAGATCGAGCGGCGCATCCACGAGGAAAACGCGCGCCCGAGAAAACGCTATGTGAGTCCCGCGACGCGCGAGGAGGTCTACGCGGTCTACTACGACGCCCTGCGCCGGCGCATCGAGGAGCGTGGCACCCGCAACTTCCCGGAACTGGGCGGTCAGAAGCTGTATGGCGAACTGACCGTGGCGATCACGATCAACCAGGACGGCCGGCCGCTGACCGCCGAGATCGTCGAGAGTTCCGGGCAGCCGGCCCTGGACCGGCGCGCCATCGGGATCGCCACGGCGGCCGGTCCGTTCGGACGCTTCAGCGAAGGCATGCGACAACGCGCCGACCAGATCGTGGTGGTGTCGCGCTTCCGGTTCACGCGCAACGAGACGCTCGAGACCAGCGTCGCGGGGCGCTGACCCCGCGCACAAGGACAGGCAACGATGGACCGCTATGGCGTGATGGGTAATCCGGTGGCGCACAGCAAGTCGCCGTGGATCCATGCCCGCTTTGCGCAGCTCACGGGCCAGTCGCTGGCCTACGACGCCCTCCTGGTGCCCCTGGGCGGTTTCGCGCAGGCGGTACAGGCCTTGCGGGCGGCGGGCGGCAAGGGCTGCAACGTCACGGTACCTTTCAAGTTCGAGGCTGCGGCCCTGCCCGGGCTGCAGTTGTCGGAGCGCGCGGTGCGGGCCGGCGCCTGCAACACGCTGCGCTTCGATGGCGCGTCCACGTTCGGCGACAACACCGACGGCATCGGCCTGGTGCGTGACATCACGGTGAACGCTGGCGTCCCGCTGGCGGGCAGCCGTGTGCTGCTGGTGGGCGCGGGCGGTGCGGGTGCGGGCGTGCTCGGGCCGCTGCTGCAGGCCCGGCCTGCCGCCCTGACCATCGCCAATCGCACGCCCGAGAAGGCGCGCCAGCTCGCCGACCGCCATGCGGACCTGGCGCGCCAGCAGGGCGTGGCGCTGTCTGCCTGCGGCCTGGACGCGGTAGACGCTGGCTACGACATCGTGGTCAATGCCAGCGCCAGCAGCCTGGCGGGCCAGGCCGTCCCCATCGCCCCCACCGCCCTGCGCGCGGGGACCCTGGCCTGCGACCTCATGTACGGACCGGGCGCCCAGGCTTTCCTCACCTGGGCCCGCCAGCAGGGCGCTCAGGCGCGCGACGGTCTGGGCATGCTGGTTGAACAGGCCGCCGAGTCCTTCACGATCTGGCGTGGCGTGACCCCGCCTGCCAGCCAGGTGCTGGCGGAATTGCGCGTGCTGCTGGAGGCGGCGAAGGCATGAGGGCGCTGGGACGGTGGGTCCTGCTGCTGATCGCTGCAGTCCTGGCGATGCAGCTGTTTTTCATCGCGCGGATCGCCCTGATGGCGGTGGTGGATCCGCAGTCGACCACCTTCGAGCGATCCGAGGCCTGGCGCATCGCACACAAACCGACCGGTCTGCGCTGGCGACAGGAGTGGGTGCCTTACGCGCGCCTTTCCGACCACCTCAAACGGGCCGTCATTGCCTCCGAGGACGACAGCTTCGTGAACCACGACGGCGTCGACTGGGAGGCTGTCGAGAAAGCCTGGCAGCGCAATGCCAAGGCCGAGGCGGAAGCGGCCCGACGGGCCCAGGCCAGATCCCAGGCCCAGCGCGCACGCGCGCCCAAGATCGTGGGAGGCTCCACCATCACGCAGCAACTGGCCAAGAACCTGCTGCTCTCGGGCGAGCGCACGATGCTGCGCAAGGGACAGGAATTCGTGCTGACCTTCGCCCTGGAGGTCTTCCTGAGCAAGGAACGCATCCTCGAGATCTACCTGAATCACGTGGAATGGGGTGAAGGCGTCTTCGGCGCTGAGGCCGCCGCACAGCACTACTTCCGCAAAAGCGCCTCGCGGCTCACTCCCTACGAGGCGGCGCGGCTGGCAGTGATGCTGCCGCGACCGCGCTACTTCGAAAAGCTGCCGAATTCGGAGTACCTCGCCAGCCGCGCCAGCGTGATCATGGGCCGCATGCGCGACGCCGAATTGCCCTGAGCGCACTGCGTGTGCCTGACGATGTCGCCCACCCTGCTCGTCACCCTCCTGCTGTTCATCGCGTACTTCGCGCTGCTGGTGTGGGCCCTGCGGCGTCACAAGCGGATCGTGCAGGGACGCTGGGCCTTCTTCCTGCGCGCCTTCTTTCCGAACTGGAAGTTCTATCACGCGGTCGGCCGCCCGCCGCGGCTGTTCGTGCGCGGGCAGGCCGCCTCCGGCCAGTGGCTGCCCTGGCAGCAGGTGTACCCGCGCCGCGCCCGCAGGCTGTGGCACCTGATGCACAGCCCCGATGTGAACCTGGCCTTATCACACCAGAACCTGGTGGATCACCTCGCCGCCGACATCAATGACCTGCCCGAGGGCGCCGATGTGCGTGAGTGCGTGAGCTACCAGCTGGTCGCGCGGCTCGCGCGCGTGGCACTGCCCGCCACGGCGCGCGCCTACCAGTTCGAGGTCCGGCTCGAATCGCCCCGCGGGGAAGAGGCCGTGTGCATGCTGCAATCACCGGTGCTGACCGCATGACGCTCGCCGATGCCGCCCGCGCCTTCGAGCTGCTCCTGGGGTGGAGTCTGCTGCTGCAATCGCTCGAACAGCTACGGGTACAAGCCCTGGACCGGGTGGGTGACTGGGCCATCCAGCGCACCGAGCTGCCCGCCCGCCCCCGCTGGCTCACGCCGCTGCTGGATACGGCCTTCCGGCCCGCAACCTACCTGTCCCTGCTGGGGCTGCGTGCGGGCCTGGCCGTCCTGCTCATGGCGGGTCACCTGCCCCTGGCGGGCGCAGTGGCGCTGTTCATGATTGCGCTGCTGCTGCTGTTTCGCTGGCGCGGGGCCTTCAATGGCGGCAGCGATTTCATGACGCTGGTGGGTCTGACCGGCCTGCTGATCGCGCACACGGTCGGCACCTGGGCGGGCATGGCCCAGGGCTGGCGCGCTGGCCTGTGGTACGTGGCCCTGCAGTCCCTCACCTCGTACTTCATGTCGGGATGGGTGAAGCTGCTGCAGCCGCAATGGCGATCCGGGCGCGCCCTGACCTTTTTCCTGGACACGGGTATCTACGGCCCGCTGGCGGCGGGCAGCCTGCTGCGCCGCCCCGCCGTGGCCCGCGCCTGCGCCTGGTCCTTCACCGTGTGGGAGGGGTGCTTTCCGCTGGCACTGCTCGATGCGCGCCTGGCCGCCGCGTTCTGTGCGGTCGCGGCGGTCTTTCACTTCATGGTGTTCTGGTTCTTCGGCCTGAACCGCTTCTTCTGGGCCTGGCTCGCCACATTTCCAGCCGTGATCTACGCGGCCTCTTGAGGCCTCCCGGGTGGAGCGCTCACTGCGGTGCCTTGCGCAGCGTCTCCACCACCGGGCGCGTGATCACGCCGCGCAGCCCCCACCAGCCCGCCGCCAGCGCCAGCGCCGCACCTGCCAGGGCGCCCGCGACTGGCACGAAGGGCGATGCTCGCCACTCGAACTCGAAGGCATAGCGCGCCAGCCCCCAACCGACCGCCATCGCCACCGCGCTGGCCAGGAAACCTGCCAGCAGCCCCACGCCGGCCAGCTCGGCGCGCTGCACCTGCCGCAGCAGCGAGGCGCGCGCGCCCACCGCCCGCATCACCGCGAACTCGCGCGCGCGCTCCTCGCGGGTGGCGGTGACAGCGGCGAACAGCACCACCAGACCCGCCGCCAGGGTGAAGCCGAAGAGGAATTCCACCGCGCGGATCACCTTGTCCAGGACCCCCTGGACCTGACGCAGGGTGGCCGACATGTCGACGTTGGTCACATTGGGGAAGGCCCGCACCAGCGCGTTGTCAAAGCCCTTGCGCTCGGGCGCGCGAAAGGCCCCCATGTAGGTCGAGGGCACATCGGTCATTTGGCTGACCGGGTACATCACGAAGAAGTTGGCGCGCATCGAGCCCCAGTCGACCTTGCGCAGGGAGGTGATCCTCGCCTCGCTGCGGATACCGCCGATGTCAAACAGCATCGTGTCGCCCAGCTTGAGGCCCAGGGTCTGGGCCAGGCCCTCCTCCACGCTCACCGCGCCCGCCTCCTCGGGTTGCCAGCGTCCGGCGGTGACCTGGTTGTGCGGGGGCTGGGCGGCTGCGTGGGAGAGGTTGAACTCGCGGTCGACGAGGCGGCGGGCACGCTCCTCCTGGAAATCGTCCGGGTTGACGGTACGACCGTTGATGGCCAGCAGGCGGCCGCGGATCATCGGGTACCAGTCGTAGCGGCGCACCCCGGCCTCCTCGAGCAGCTTGCGAAAGGCCTGTTCCTGATCGGGCATGACGTTGATCACGAAGCGATTGGGGGCGTCCGGCGGGGTGGCGCGGCGCCAGCTGTCGATCAGGTCGGTGCGCAAAAGTACGAGCAGGACCAGGGCCAGCAGGCCCACCGCCAGCGCGCTGACCTGTACCACCGCGTAAGCGGGACGGGCCGAAACCTGGCGGGTGGCCAGCACCAGCCAGCGCGGGGCGGTGGCCTCGTTGACACACCGCCGCAGCGCTTTGACCGCAAGCCAGCTCAGGCCCGCGAACAGCCCCACGGCCAGCGCGAAGCCCCCCACGGCGATCCCGCCAAGCTTCAGGTCGCTGCTGGCAGCCAGCAGCAGGACGACGAAACCGCTCACGCCCAGCACCAGCACGCCCGCGGAGGCGGGCTGCAGCTGGCCCAGGTCGCGGCGGATCACGCGCAGCGCCGGCACCTTGGCCAGCTGCAGCACGGGCGGCAAGCCGAAGGCAAACAGCAGGGTCAGGCCCATGCCCACACCGAAGAAGGCCGGCCACAGGCCCGCAGGCGGCAGGCTGGCCTCCACCAGCCCCGACAGCAGCACCACGAAGACGAAGTGCACGCACCAGCCCAGGGCCACGCCCAGCAGGCTCGCGACCGTGCCCACCACACCGAACTCGAAGGCATAGGCGCGGGCGATGCGACCCTGGGGCTGACCCAGGACCCGCAGCATGGCGCAGTCGTCCAGGTGCCGGGCGGCGAACGCGCGCGCCGCCAGGGCCACGGCCACAGCGCTCAGGAGCGCCGAGAGCAGGGCCACCAAATTGAGGAATTTCTCGGCGCGATCGAGCGTCTGGCGCATCTCGGGGCGGCCCGCCTCGAAGGACTCCAGGCGCACACCGCGCAGGTCGGACGCCTTGATCTGCGCCTGTGCCCAATCGGTGAATCGTTTGACAGCGGCATCGGGGCCTGCCACCGCCAGGCGGTAATTGAGCCGGCTGGCCGGCTGCACCAGACGCGTGGCGTCAAGGTCGGCCTCGTGGATCATCACCCGCGGCGCGAAACTCATGAAACCTGCACCACGATCGGGCTCCGTCAACAGCAACCGGGTGATGCGCAGGGAGGCGTCCCCCAGGAGGAGCGCATCCCCCAGCTGCAGCTGCAGCACGTCGAGCAAGGCAGGATCGACCCAAGCTTCTCCCGGGGCCGGAATGCCCGATGCAGGCGTACCCGGCACGTCCGCCGACGCGGCAATCATCAGCTTCCCGCGCAGGGGATAGCCAGGCGCGACCGCCTTCAAGGCCACGAGCTGTGTCGCGCCGCCCCGGGCCTCGGAGGCGCGCGCCATGGTCGGAAAGCCCAGCGTCCCCGCCACCTGCAGGCCCAGGGCGCGTGCGCGCTCGGCGAAAACTGGCGGGAGGGCGTTGTCACTGGCGACCACTGCATCGCCCCCAAGCAACTGGCGCGCATCGCGAGCCAGTCCGCCCTTGAGGCGGTCGGCAAAGAAACCCACGGCGGTCAGGGCCGCGACCGCCAGCAGGACCGCCAGCACCAGCAGGCGCAATTCACCGGCGCGCAAATCGCGCCATAACAGGGTCGCGCCGAGACGCCAGAAGGGGATGCCAGGAGAACGGGAAGCCATCGGGTGACCTTACCCGAATTCAGACACCCCTACGGTGCCAGGCGTGATGCCGCCAGCTCCGGCTGCAGCCTCAGGCGCTCCGGCGCCGTGTAGCAAAGAAAGTGCTTGTTCGTGGCCCGTCCGATGGCACACAGACCGAGCTGCTGCGCAATCTGGTGTCCCATCTGCGTGATCCCGCTGCGCGAGACCACCAGGGCCACCCCCATCTGCGCCGACTTGATGATCATCTCGCTGGTGAGACGCCCCGTGGTGTAGAACACATAAGGCACCTCGGGCGTGGCGACGGTGGTGTCGACGCCGTGCATCCACATCCAGCCGGCGATCGTGTCGATGGCGTTGTGGCGGCCGACGTCCTCGACGAAGACGAGCATCCGTTCGCCCTGGAACAAGGCGCAGCCATGCACCGAACCCGCCGACTTGTACGTGCTCTCCTGCAGGCGGATCGCGTTGACCAGCGCATACAGCTGCGCCTGCGTGAGGTACGCCGTCGGCAAGGCGATCGACTGCACGTCGTCCATCAGCGCGCCAAAGACACTGCCCTGGCCGCAGCCGGTGGTGACCACCCGGTGCGCGGTGCGCTCCTCGATGCGGTCGATGCCGCGGCGGGTCATCACCGCGGCGGCGCCCACGTCCCAATCGACGGTGACCGACTCGACCTCCTCGGGCGAGGCCACCAGTCGCTGATTGCGCAGGTACCCCAGCACCAGCCATTCGGGCCGTGCGCCCAGGGTCATGAGCGTGACGAGTTCACGCTTGTCGACGTAGACGGTGAGGTCCCGCTCCGCCGGGATCTGCACGCGCTGCGCCTGGCCGTGTTCGTCGATGGCGGCTACCTCACGCACGAGGGGTGCGCGGGCATCGGTGAGGCGGGGCAGCTTCATGCAGGTCTGGCGGGTGCGATCGGCAGGCTACAACGAAAAAGGCCAGCCACGTGCGGGCTGGCCTCGGTCCCGGTACGCAAAGGGCGTTTCGTTCAGCCCTTCTTGGCCGCTGGCGGTGCGGACGCCGGTTTGGCGGGCGCCGAGGCGGCAGGCGCTGCCGCTACCGCGGCCGGGGTGTACACGAAGGGGCCCGGGTCGACGCAGGGGGCCGGAGCGGCTGCAGCCTGCGGGGCGGAGGCGGGCTTGGCCGCGCCCGAGGCCGGCTTGGCAGGGGCTGCGGCGGTCTTGGCGGCTGGCACGCCAACGGTCTTGCGGGAGTGGGCGGCCACCCTGGACTGC
>JACCEE010187167.1_pt1 | contig 11815 bp, 11 predicted proteins | sample 7449931 | NCBI WGS metagenome assembly JACCEE01 (sample SAMN15323457, study PRJNA562643) | freshwater metagenome | isolation source: river surface water | place: USA:Blue River Watershed | collected 2017-08-19 | reverse complement strand
GGGGTTAATACTTTTCTTTTTAAAGCATAAGACCCGTCGGCTTTTTGTTTTAATAATATTTTACTTAAGTCTGCCTTAGCAAAACTTGTGAACTCATTACGTTCTGGGTTTGCGGGACATACTGTAGCAGCTATAGGTGCTGCTGAGAATGCATATATCTCATTGGATAAGATAGTACTGATTGGTTTACCTACATCTTCGAGTATTGCTTTATCATATACATACGCATTGTTTATTGTTCTTGCTGATACGTAACCTATATCTTCATTAGTAACTTCGTTGAAAGTCTCTGATCCCTTATCACAGTACAATGACCAAATGTTGTCATAAGATACAGTAGTAATATCACCAGCTATAGTTATATTACCTTCGCTGTCATACGAATTATTATCTGTAGTAACTGCAATCTTAGAAATATACATAGGTATATCTAATCCTGCAGGTATAGTTAATGAAGCAGGTACATAGTCAGAAGCTTTAGCATAATGTCCATAAGACATCAATAGATCCTTAATACTTTCTATTTCAGTCTCAGCATTATTATAAGCATATATATAATCTGATAAATTGAACGCCCCTAAGTTGTGAGCACCAGCGTATGTTTTATTATCTAATAGAACGCGACCTTCTTTATTTCTAATATTAGAACCTGTATCATCTATATCATAGTTAACTAGTACCCTAGCATAACCTTCTGGTATCCCCTGATTTGTAAGGTACATACCATTAGACATAGCAGCAAGTCCTGTAGAATATCTAGGAAGTCTGCTTTTATTTCTATAGAATTCTTGTGTTCGCGCCATCTAATACCACTCCTCTCGGATTTAAATCGTCATTATTGATTTCACTATTATAAGCAAATTCAATATAACCACCTTCATTATTCTGATATATAGCAGGAACTAATGCATGATAATCTCTTATCATATTGAATAGTGCCTGTCTGTAGTTCATACTGTAGGTCATGGCTGCTTGCTCACCTTCTTCATCATTACTGAAGAAATACAACGCAGTACCTAAAGCTACAACAGTACGCAAATACTTATCTGGTATTGCGTCATATACTGTATTTAGTTTAGGTGTGGTTGGGTTAGCAATATTCCATGCTGCTACATATGCTGCCCAGTCACTAAAGACTGGAAAGTTTGCATTTAATGCATCATTAATATCATCTACAACTTTATCCATATAATAGAATATCTCAGGTTGTACTAAGTAATCCGAGGTTATATAAGCACCATTTATTCTGTCTATCAAATTTTTAATTAGCATAGTTAACCTCCTTCTAACAAAAAATAAGCAGGGAGAACAAGCTCCCTGCCTTTTATAAATGTAATTGACCAGGAGAATATTCAAAATTATTTTTGATATCTCCAGCTCTTTCTTGTCTCGCGATCATGTCATTAACACGTCTTACTTTCGCAAGAATGTGTGATGCATGAGATTCGTTTACTTGGTATGTTCTACCGTCGCAAGGGATATCTACTACGATTCCGTTTACGATTTGTCTAACTACCTTACCTAAGTAAGGTGCATAGAACGGTGAAATACTAATAGCAACTTTATCTTCATTCCTATAGGTGTTAACTAAACTCTTACGTTTTAATTCAGTTCTATTGAATTTACGTTCGTGTTCAACCTCTACCTTAGAGTTTGCTACTGGGGCATTTACTTTTTGTTCAACTTCTGCTTCGCCCGTAGTGATCTCATTTAAGAATTCATCTATTGAATCTTTTTTAGAATTAGCCATATTATGTTTCCTCCTATCAGTTTGCTAACTAACTAAAGTCAGCGTTTAATTGTGTAGGTACACAGTAGTAGATAGCTACTGCTTCAGTTCTTGTAGAACCAAAACCAACACTGTTTATTTTGAATCCGATAGATTGTCTTTGATCAATTGGGTCTAAGACTCCAGCTGATCCTAATGCCTTAACATACATCTTCGCATTGTCTTGTCCAGCAATACCTGTTCTAGTTAAGCAATCTGCTCCTAGTATAAATATTCTGTCAACATGTACTTCATAGTATGTTCCATATCCGTCAACAATTGTGTCATTATAAGCATCTAAGTCCCAAGTCTTTAATCCTGGAATGTATGAAGCCTTTTCTCCTGTTCTTGGATCTCTAATGAAGTTATCTGAACCAGCAACTTTATAAGTTGTAGCTCTGATAGCTTGATATTGCATAGCTGATGTATTAGTGTTGTATCTTCCAACTAATAAATAGTCGTCTTCAACTGCACTAATAGTTGCGTGGAATTCACCACTGTTATCAACATGCATTGTTTCATAGAATTCCATTCCGAACATTGGAGGAATAGGTCCCATATCATCGAAGAATCCTTTAGTAGTTTGATTGATTGTCATGAATTTTTCAACTAGTGGATCTTCTACCATATCGAAGAAGAAGTCAGGTGTACCAATTACATGGTATCTAGAACTGAATGGTTTAACTAATTGTTTCTTCATTGACAATACTATAACTCTTAAGTCATCTAATGATGGTGTGCAAGCGATTGTCAAACTTTGGAAGTTTGCAACTTGTCCTGCATAGAAAGAACTTGATACTGTAACTAAAGCTTCTCTTGCTAATAGGTCTAATGTTTCCATAGCTACTAGTGCGTACTCTTTAGTATAATGAGCGATTACTGGATCGATTACATTGAAGTTAACTTTATCAGAGAACTCCATGAAACGACCATATTGGAACGTACCTATTTCATATTTTTCCATTGAGCCTTTATCGCTAAATGGTGGAACTCCTTCATCTAATGGTGTAGTGTGTGCTTGAAGTGGAGCCCATCTACGGATTTGTAATTTTTCAGCATTACCTTGTATTGGTGTCGTTTTTGCTAAACGATAGAATACATAGTGTTTTTCATCTAAACGGATAGTATCTAATAATTGCTTATCGTAGAATAATTCAGGTCTTATATCATAAGAATGATTAGTGAAGTATTCAATGTAACTGTTAATATCAGCTACTGGATTTAAAGCATTTAACATATAATCTACCTCCTCTTAAGTTTCCATGTTAGTTCTATTTTATTTCTTTGGAAACACTGTTTAATAGGCTATTGAGCTCGGTCATTGTTTTTACATCTGTTGGGGCTGGGGTACTCTTACTAGATTTTCCATCTGGTGTAGCGGCATCGTTTGCTTTACTATCTTGCTTAATCCACTTTTGTCTTTCTTCCTCTAATTTCTTTGCATATATTTCATCAAAGAACATGCCTTTATATAAGGCGTCGAAGTTTATTCCTGGTGCTAATAAGTCGATATTATTTTCGATTGCACGTTGCACAAATGTTTCAACCTCTTTCCCGTTAAGGTTGTTACTAGTTTGCAAAGTCTTAAGACCTAACAATAAAGTTTGATTCTTTTGAGATTGCGTTAATTCTTGTATACGCTCCTCTTGCTGATCTACTTTACGTAGTATCTCAGGATTAGCTGCCAAACCCTGAGCTTGAGCTGCTTGTTTATACGCCTCTGTTTCCAAAGTTTCTATAAACGCACTCTCATCACCAGTGTATTTGGATCCTCGCATTAAGGTTTGTATAAGTTTCTTATATTTAGTATTCTCAACTCTCATGTTAGCAAAAGCTTTATCAGCTTTTTCTCTATCAAGTTGATCTTCCACACTTGGAGTTTTATCTTCAGGTGCAGGAGCAGGTGCTGGATCTTTAACTGGATCTGCGACTGGCACAGCAGGATCTGCTGGGGCAGGTGTTGGATCTGGTGTAGGATCAGCGGGTGTTGGTACTGGATCTGGGGTTGGGGTTCCTGCTTCAGGTTCCACTCCAAATGAAGCCAACAAACTTTCGATATTTTCTGGCATTGAATTTCCTCCTATCTTTTGAGATCGCCGAGTTTCTCAGAGGTAGATAGACTTACATACCACTAAGGCGGGTAGAAGCCTATGCCTATCTGATTTAAGATTATACCAAAACACAGAAAAAGTCAAGTGATATACTTGACTTTAATGTATTATGCACCAGCTTTTGTTATTGTTACAGTCCATGCTTGTGTAGTTCCATCTTCAGCAGTAACTGTAACAGTCACTGGATTAGTGAAATCTACATCTGCACCACTAACTTTATTAGCAGTAGCACCACCACTTAGTGTGAACGTGAATGCTAATGCAGTTAATACTGTAGCAGATCCAACTGTTCCAACAATCGTGTGAGCAACAGCATCTATAGTTAATGCAGCAGTTTGTTCTTCAACTGTTGCAGTTAATATATCTGTACCTGTTCTTGGGTAAGAACCAGTAACTCCAAATATAACTACACCAGCTTTAATATTCTCTGCAACTAAGTCTGCGTCACCAGCTACTGTTACTTTAGCGAAGCCATTGTAACCTGAGTCAGGTGTAACTATTTGTTGTGCAGCACTTGGAGTAATAGCTTTATCAGACATTACATTATTAACATTAACTGAATCTGTAGGCATCTCTACCCAGAATTGTTCAAACGCAGATGTTCTTACTTGATAGTTCGATGTTGCTGTATCTGGATTTGCACTTATGTCTTTTAAAGTACCTGTCCAATATTCTTGTATTCCTTTTCCACCAGCGTTAGCTTTTCTAACTTTGCCAGAAACATAGAATACTAAATTGGGATTACTCTTATTGAAATATGTTTTCATAGTTTAATCTCCTTTCTTAGAATTGTGGCAGCTCGGACATATTCTGTCCTTCTATTCCTTGTTGAGCAGCTTGAGGCGAACCTCCTTCAACAAGTCCTTGAACATCCATTGCTCCAGCAGTGTTACCTAATGAAGTTGGTTGTTGTTCGGCTTGCAATTGATTTGCTACTTGTGCTACTGCTTCTTCTGGGTCTATTCCACCCTCGACTAAGTCAGCAAACATCTCTAGAGTTTTAGCAACTGTCTCTGTGATTTGAGTATTTCTTTGAATACCCATACGCTTAAAGATCAAATCACTGAATGGTATGTCTTGCATTAACAACCATTCCTCTGGAGTTATAATAGCAGGGTCCATTTTGTATTGTGCTTGTTTCTCAAGCAACATGTTAGCAGCCATAGCTAATCTAGCTTTATTTCTAGGTAAGTATGGTTGAATATTTAATGCATATCTAAATCTTATATCATCATCAACTGTAGGGAAATCTAATAATACTTCCTTAGTGCCTTGAGTTATAGGATCTTTGACTGTGTATTTTCTTTTATCTCCAAACAATATCATATTACTAACAACAAGTTCTTCTAAACGCTTGGTGTATTGTTCATACAATGCTACCTTTGTGTTATCACGTTGTGTAACCATAGCAGTAAGTGTATCCATACCTCCAGTTGTTTGGATTGAACCTGTATTCTTACCAGTATATGAACCATCTATGCCAGATGTTGCTTGCATATCTACAGCCAAGTTGTTTTTAACTGTTAACAACTCAGGTGGAAGTGCAGGGAACTCTGCATAATGAACTGCTTGTCTAGCATCTCCATTAACTGGGAATGTTTTATCAGCATCGTTACCATATTGTGCGAACTGTCTTAGATTTATTCCAGATTGTATGTTAACAAACCTTGGTGGACGTTGTGCTTTGTACCCGTACGTAGCATAGATTGAATTTAACAAGTCATATGTCACATAGTTACCAAATATCTTAGCAGGTTCGCTGGCACCAACGATATCTCCAGCAGGTAAGTTGCAATATAGCAATGAGAATGGAAACATTCTTGGTTTTAAGTCAGCTTTGCAGTACAATACGTACTTATCATCTAATAGATGTACCTCAGCGATACTGAATCCATCAGGTGATTGTGCGTTTTCGTACTTGTGGTAGTAATAAGTCACACGGTGGTAGCCAGTTGACGTAGCATCTGGCGTTTTTCTGTCAGTTGATGCAGAATTTTCAGTGGTTGCAGTGTATGCACCTAGCTTTTCATCTAGTAATACCTTCAACTCTTGTAATCTTTCAGCATAATCTGGCTTTTCAGCTATGATTGGTAGGGCATAGTCATCGAAATAGAAGCAGAACTCTGCATTATCGAATTCATCTGCATAAGGATCACGTCTAAAACGCATAGGATCTATATTTTTAAATATAATATCTCCCTTATACCATTCATTCTTGGTTCCACCTATGATTCTTTTGTCCCAACCTACCATAGTTACACCTAAATTAAGCAATGCTGCACGTTCACCAGCTAGCAATTGGTAGTAATCTGCTTTAATATTGTCCCAGATTATCTCCATTGCTGCATTGAACTCAATACAGAACTTAACATCGGCTTCTGATTTAGGAATTAGCGTACCAAATCTACCTGTTGTGTAGATTGATGCTAGTAAATTCTCTTTAATATAGTTTACCCAGTTAGTATCGGGGGTTAATTGATAACTTGGGAACTTAGCTTTAATAACTTCCCATACTTTTCCACGATCAGCACCATCAAGAATTCTCATTCTCTCTGTGATCTTGGTGTAATGACTGTTGGTATCAGATATCTTACTAGTAATTGTAGCGAGTTTTAAACCTTCAGGTAGTAAGTACTCTCCTGGTAAATCATGTGATGTCTTCTTACTCATTAATGATCCCTCCCGCCAAAGATACTAGCAACAGTTTCATTTATATCTTTAATAGTTTTATCCATATTCTTATATGCGTCGTCTTCTTTTGCATCTGCTTTTGTCATAACATCTGACATCTTAGGCATATCTTGCTCAGGAATCATCGGTGTTATGGTTTCATTCTTATGATGGATGTTTATGTTAATAGGTTTGCCTACTACAAAGAATGCAAGTATCATACCTATTAAAAAGAAAATAACATTATCCATACAATCCTCCTCCTTCTATACCGTAACCTTGGTCACTGTAATCTTTGTATGTGTCTGGCTCGGATAATTGCCAGCCACCTTTATTTAAATTATCTAAAAGAACTTCAATAGATTCCCCTTTACTATTGTATGCATCTAAGAATAACTTCTTTGGATCAGCAGGTAACATCATTGTCATCCACTCTATTCCGCAAATACTGTGGTCGTCCTTTTCAATTGGTTCGTCCTTTGCATTCTTTGGATCGTTCAATGTTCTATTCTTAAATTTATATTCTCTTAGTTCTCTAATTAGATTAACACAACTATCAAAGATTTCAATACGACCTTGTTCAAAGTAATCGTTTAATCTAAATAGTCTTGTCTCTCTGTTAACGAACCCTGGTTGAAAACTTACACCGTACTCTTGGTAGTGTGTAATCAAATCCTTTTTATCGTAGTCCCTCTTGTTATTCTTTGGGTCTATGATAGGAGTTGTATACCACTGTCCTATTTGTACGTCGGCTGCTTCCCTCTTAAATATATCTGCTAGATCTTTAACAGATGTTTCGTTAGTTCTTACATCTTTATATATAACTAACTTACCTCTGTCTTGATCTATATATCCAAATTCAAATGTAGATGGGTCTTGTAATCCGTAGTCGTGTGAAGCTATAACTTTCCACTTAGGTAATAACTTGAAGTTCATTGGTGTAGGAACTATAGCCTTAGCGTAACTTGGATAAACAAGTCCTTCTGCAAATAGGAATGAACCATGTATAAATCTTTTAACCCACCAGTCTGGTTTATTCTTGCTGTTTAATTCAATGTAATCCTTAGGTAAGAATGTATTAACATCTGTACTGGCAACGTGAACTGAAATGTTTTTATCTATTTCATCTTTCTCTTGCTTGTACTCGTCCTTACAGAACTTACCGTGTTGTGTAATGTCATCAGCAACTAATAATAAATCTGTGCGTATCCAACCTGAATCTGGGTTTGATTCACATATTAACTTACGCCAGTCATATAATGTATTAATCGCAGGGTCGTATCTGGTTGCTTCTGTGTTTCTTAAACGCGTCTTCAATTGGTGGTACGAATCTGCTATACACTCTGATGCCTCAACAATAACCCCCATGCTTATATTATATGATTTCATTTTGTTAGGGTCATCCATCGGTCTCATCATTAATCTTGCTCCATTAATAAAATCAGTATAAGCCTTTTGAACATTCTTTGTTTCTACAAATGCTGCTGGGAAACTTCGTTCGAAGTCTCTTAAAATAGTTTGCTCGTACTGACTCGTTACATTAGCACCTATTAATATGTTAGCGCCTGGTGTAATAAAAATATGTTTCTCAATTTCTTTCTCACTTGTCTTAGTCTTACCCGTTCCATAAGATCCGAAGTTTCCAATGATGTGGTGTTTATCTAAATGAACTGATGCCTGATGTGGCATCGGATGGTATGCATCTACGAATGTGTTACAAATACTATTCGAACATTCATACCAATCTGTAGATGGTCCACCTGCTATGCATTCTGCAGGGAACAGGATGGAGTTACATCTTGGACATCTAATCAACCTTGACATCGTTGTCGTTCTCTAACTTAAGTTTCCCATCAAGTTTCAACTTAGCATCGAACTTGATCTTATCTTTTTGGATCTTCTTGACTTGGGTTTTGTAATTCTTGTGAGCTGCTCTACGTTGCTCCCTGTTTAGTTTGTTGTATCTCTCGTTGATTATGTCATTCTCTGCGCGCATAATTGCTTCCGCAGTAACATCTGGTCTAAGTTCAAACTCAGGGGCGTATAACTGAAGTACACTCGATACTGCATCGTTGTACATACTATATAGTTGTTGCTTAATAGAAACGAACTTGGCTAGTTGTTCTTTAGTTGGGGCTTCAGGTAACTGTCCTCCGTTCGCAGCAACTGTGTAGTTGTTCAACATCTGCAAAGACAAAGTGTGTAATAGTCTGAATGCGTCAGCTACTGTAGTACCAGGTGCAATAGTGATGAAACATTTATCATCTTTATCACTTTCCTTACCTACACATATAAACTGTTTAGCATCGACCTCTTGTGATTCTATCTTGATCTTCATTGTGATTCCTCCTTTATTTAACTATAGCACATGTTGGATAAAATTACAATAAGAATACAGGCTCGTCGCCTGTATCATTTTTCCCAACGGGGAAGAACCAACATGTACCACGTTCTTCGTGGTAAGTTAAGTATAACACATGTACTTTGTTTTGTAAACATAAAACGATTGTTGGTGTTATTAATAAGCACACACACAAGCATATATATAGATATACAAGACTAGCCATAATTGGAAATAAATTCAAAGTGACCCAGGGTCACAAACTCAAATTCAAACTCTAAGTTTACGACACTACCTCCGTAAACACTCATATACTCAAATTGATACAGTTATTGTATCAAACTCATATACTCACAAACCCTTATATATCAAGCAAAGAACAAATATCGTATCAATTCTCACGAATTGGTACTACACAAATACTACCTTTTTACGACACTTTTTGTGTGATACAAAAATTGTGTCCATTTCCCCAAAAAACTTTATTTCCAATTGTTGTTATATCCTAAAAATATCAATATTGATACACTTATCGTATCACATGACATCGTGTCATACAAATAATAATAAATTGATACAATATATGTATCTATTTTAAAAAAATTAGAAAGTAACAACTTTCTCAAAAAAAGTAATTAGGAACAAAATCTGTTCCCAAGAACGACCAATTTTTACTACTAAAAATTGTCTATCATCGAAATTGATACACTTATTGTATCATGCCTTGTTTTACAAGGGCTGATACAGGTATCAATTTCCAAATTATGATACAAAATCTGTACACACCTGATTTAGACCCCAAATTATACAGTTAGACAGGTACATAGAAAATGATTGGTTGAACACTAGAATGAGCCATTGTATGTTTAGAACAGAACGAAGAAGTCTCCTGGTTATTTACAGAAAAATGTGCCGTATAAAGCCGTGTATAACTTCGTTAATAGATTTAAAATCGCTGGACAACTCCGTTTTCCAGACCTTTCAGGACAATCGTAATCGCTGCGCGAAAACTAATGTCCCTGACTCCGTCGGCTGGGACTTCCGCGTCCCAGACCCTCGGCTGTTCACTCAATTGCCGTAAGGCTTGCGGTGACCTCCCCAGCGGTTCCTTATTTCCGCTAACAACAACTAAGTTCATTACAGGTACTAAGTTCATTGCATTCACTAAGTCCCTTAATTCACTAAGTTGTTTGGAGCTAAGGAACCATATATACTCACTTAATTATACTCTGCACCTCAACACAATCAAGAGTCGGGTCCCTCTCACAATCGGCATACGGCAAGACATATAACATATGTCTTACCTTATTTATACGATTGTTCGACCAACTCATTGATTCTGTCAAGACTCTGCACCGCCTCAGCCGTCCTATCACTGTCGTTCAGGACTAGACAGTTTAGATACAAAGTAACGGTTGCTGAGTATAATACATTCGTTATATAAATAACAGAAAGGAGTTTCAAGATGAAACTAATCATTGCAGGTAGTCGAGACATATACGACTACACACTCATCAAAGATTACATTGATTCACAATGTAAGTTTGATATTACTGAAATTGTATCTGGCACCTGTTCAGGTGTAGATACTTGCGGTGAGCGTTATGCTAAAGAACATAACATCAAACTTACAAAGTTTCCTGCAAATTGGACCAAATACGGCAAAGCCGCAGGCCCAATTCGCAATCAATCTATGGCTTTATATGCAGATGTTGCCATAGTAATACATCACACATGTTCTAAAGGTTCAATGAACATGCTTCAATGTATGAAACAGCTTAATAAACCATGTATAGACATAACAATAAATTAAGCTTAAAGAGCTTAATCGCTTAGAACTATCGCGTTGCGAAGTTCTTAGTGATAAGAACTCATAGTTTACATATTGCCGATATGGCAAAGAAAGGATTGATGAAAATGAAAACTATGAAACCAGTATTAGGTACCCTTGAGGTAAAAGTTCTAAACACAATTAAGAAAGGAACTGAGGATAGATTCAATATCAGAATAGATATGGAAACTATCGACACACATCGTACATTAACAGATATGTTATTCTACGATGTAGCTAACACAGAAAGAACTTTCGTTCTACCTGCTGTTATCAGTGCCTTAGCTGAACAAACAGGTTTAGCTAGAGAGGACTTCATCACAGAAAATGGTGAAGAACTAGATTGGGACATCGATAAAGTTCTATCTCACATAGTAGGTAAGACTATAACAATAGTTAGAACTACTAGCGTTTCAGAAAGAAACGGACAAGTGTACTACAACATTAACTACAGACCTAATGTATCTACCACTGAAGAAGCAGTAGTTCTTTAACTATTGCTTCTAACTTTATTTGAAAGGAAATGAAGAAATGAAAATCATTAGCGAAATAACTCTAAACGAAGACCAGATTAAAACATACCGTAGTAAGGGGTATCAAATATACTACGGCTATGAAAAACCAGTAATAAAAATGGGGGAAAGCGTTGGATTTATCTTAGATACTTTATACAAATCTACTATCGAAACGATAGAGAGTTTGCTATATCGTAAGACTAAGTCGTCTATCACAATAAAGTTTAACAATAAAGTTTATGATAACATTACATCTTATGAGTGGCAACACAAATACCAAGAAGATAATCGTTGGTATCTAGTTCAACACCCAGTGTTAACTGCATACCTAGATAAAAGAAAAGAATTTTTCGAGAAACAAAGTATAGCAAATGCTAGGAAATCTTTAGAACCTGTTCTAGATTATTTCCATCAGGTTATACCTGAAGACCTAGACCAATTCGTTACTGCATTTGCACCACTCTATCAAATAGATGTGGACTACGATTCATTAGAAAGCAAACTAAATGCTTATGCAAGCATTAAGTTTTATATAGATAATGACATCGAATATTGCAACGAGATTCGTGGAGAATCTTG
>JACCEE011686812.1_pt1 | contig 11817 bp, 12 predicted proteins | sample 7449931 | NCBI WGS metagenome assembly JACCEE01 (sample SAMN15323457, study PRJNA562643) | freshwater metagenome | isolation source: river surface water | place: USA:Blue River Watershed | collected 2017-08-19 | reverse complement strand
TTTTTTGTCTTTGGTTTCGTTGCGCAGGTATTGGTAAACTTCATTGGCTTTATCGAAGTTTCCTTCAGTAATTTTCTGAGCCAGCATTCGTCGCCCATTATTAATTAACACCTCGGTACTGTCGACATAGTTCTTAATTTCATTTAAGATTTGAGCCTGGGATGATAAACACAAAAAGAATATAAAGAATAGCAGGAGGTGGAAGCTCTTTTTCATGATTGGGTTGGTTTTATTGTAAAATTTCGAAGGCTAAGTTAGAACATAATTCCCAAAAGTAGTTTGTGAGATCTTTCAAAATATTAAATTGCTAAAATACCAATCGGAGCGGAATCATTTTTGACAGGTTAAAGCCTGTTTGCTGATAAAAACGGATAGCTGTTTCGTTATCAAAGTCGGTAAGCAAGGTAATGCGTAAGCAATTGCGTAGTTTGGCAAATGCAATGGCCTCTTGCAGTAATTGCTTGCCATATCCGCTTTGTCGGAACCCTTCGGCAATAACCATATCTTCGAGAATCGCCACTTTTCCACCCAGCGCAGTACTTATACTATAAAGTAAGCTGACCATGCCAATTGTTTTATTGTCAGTTTTCAAAACCAGGATTTCACCTATTGTTGGATTATCAATGATTTGTTGTAAGCCGGCTTTTTGTTTTTCAAGGTCAGGGGCGAATTCAATATCCTGAGAAAATAAAGAATGCAACAGTTGGGCTAAATCATCAATATCGGCTGGCGTTGCAAGGTTAACAGAAGTTGGCATTTGGGGTTGTTGAATTAATAGGTTAATGGACTTTTTATTGGCCCAATTTAAAATTTAAAATTCAAACAACTCCGGTTGCCTGAGAAAATGTTCCGCCGACTTCTAAAAAGTTATTACAAAAAGACTTCTTCCACAAAATTATCTTTAGCTTATAAGCTGAGCAGAGTGACTGCAGCTTCATCAACATACCAGTCTAATTTGCCATTGGCTGGTTTTATATACTTTGCAGGTAAGTATTTTGCTTGTTCGGGAAAATCGCTTATTCCCTTTATTCGCTCTGCTTTTGCCGATCCGGTTACCAGGAAACATACCCGGAGTGCTGAGTTGATCACCTTGCCGGTTAGGGTCACCCGTTTTTGTTGGCTGACCGGATGCTCGGCTACTGCACATAGCTCGTTACTTTCGAGTAAATGCATTTGGTTTGGAAATATCGATGCGGTATGTCCATCGTCGCCCATTCCCAGCAAAATCATGTCGAATACCGGTAATCCGTTGAACTGAGGCAGTTCTTTTGCAATTTGCAATGCATAGCTTTGTGCTTCCAAATCAGGCTGATTTTCACCTTTAATGCGATGGATATTTGTTTCAGGAATTGAAATCTTTGAAAACAGAAGCCGGTTTACCACGCCAAAGTTGCTTTCCGGATCGGTTGGCAAAACCATTCGCTCGTCGACCCACCAAAAATGCACTTTTTGCCAGAAGCTTTCGCTGAGATTTTTTTCAGCCAGCGCTGTAAACAGCAAATCGGGTGTTTTACCGCCGGAAATGGCCAAATGAAAGGTGTCAGTAGTATTGCTTCCTATTTCTGAAATTAGGACATCCGCAAATTTTTGAGCCACTTCTTGCGGACTTTTAAATATGTGCAGGTTTTGTATTGTCATTTCCTGGCTTTAAAAATTGATCAGGTTAATTAGAGTTCGCAATATTCTCCGTCGTGGGCAAGGTTTTTACACGGGTAGCGCCATTGTCCTTCCTCAATGAGATCGTCAACAACTTCAGGTCCCCATGTTCCGGCCGGGTAACCATAAACCGGAATGTTCGGATTGTTTTTCCAGGCATCCAATATGGGCTGCACGAACTCCCAGGCCTTTTCAACCGCATCGCCACGCGAATATAAAGTGGCATCGCCCTGCATGCAATCGAGCAATAAACGGGCATAGGCTGTTGGAAGATAAACATCTGACAGTTCGGAATAGTGAAAATTCATGTTTACCGTTTGCACGCGGAATCCGGCTCCCGGAACTTTCATTCCAAATTTGAGCAAAATGCCTTCGTCGGGCTGAATGCGCAGAATCAATTGATTATTGATGGCATCAGGGGTATCGGCATTGTTGAATAAATGATGCGGGGTATTCTTAAAATGAATAACCACTTCAGTAACCCGCGCCGGTAGTTTCTTTCCGGTTCGAATGTAAAACGGAACTCCTGCCCATCTGAAATTATCGATGAAGAACTTCATGGCCAGGTACGTTTCCGTTTTCGATTGCGGATCAACTCCTTTTTCGTCGCGGTAGCCTTTCACCGGTTCTTTCTGGCGATTCGAGCCAATGTATTGTCCGCGAATTACCTGTTTAGCTACATCCGCTTCGGGAATTGGCCGTAACGATTGAAATACTTTGAGTGTTTCGTTTCGAATGGCATCGGCTTCAATCACTACCGGTGGCTCCATCGCTACCAGCCCTACCACCTGCATCAAATGGTTTTGAACCATGTCGCGCATGGCCCCCGAATGATCGTAATATCCGCCACGATCTTCCACCCCGAGTGTTTCGGCTGATGTTACTTCAACGTGATGAATGAAATTCCGGTTCCAGATGGGCTCAAAAATGCCATTCGAGAATCGGGTGACTAACATATTTTGCACCGTTTCCTTTCCCAGGTAATGGTCGATTCGATAGAGCTGGTCTTCGCTGAAATAATTGAGCAGATTTTTATTGAGTTGTTTGGCACTTTCCAGATCGGTGCCAAACGGTTTTTCAATGATCAGGCGTTTAAAACCATTATCCGAATTATTTAACCCAACCTCGGCCAGGCTTTGTGGAATGATCTGATAAAGATTTGGAGGTGTTGACAGGTAAAAAATATAATTCTCCGGAATTTCGAGGTTTTTTGATAATTCTTCCAATCGGGCTTTCAGTATTGGGTATTCGCCCGAATCGGCCGTTGATAATGGTTGATAATACAGATGCTCAAGAAATGCATCAATTTCCTTTTGCGTATGATCCTGGTTGGGCAAAAATTCTTTCATGTTTTCGCGAAAAGCCTCATCGGTTAGTTGAGTACGAGATACTCCCACTACGGCCAAACGGTCGGGTAGTAAATCCTGGGTATGCAACTCATAAAGTGCCGGAATGAGTTTTCGTTTGGTCAGGTCGCCCGAGGCCCCAAAAATGACCAATATATGTGAATCTGGTTGTTTCATTAATTGTGTTGTTTTTGTGAAGATAAACACATGAGCATCGAAATTGCTCATCTGAATTCAGCAATTAAAGTTGAATTAATGCAACTTTTATTTACTTACCGGACTATCGACTACCCAAACCAGGCAATTATTCTCGAATGCTGTGGTATGAAGAACGTAATTAGTTTGGCCTTTTTTACAGCTAAAGCACGCGGTTAGTTTCGATTGGTTCTCTGAAATATGTATCTGTTTCTTGAAATCAATGCCATCGTCTTCAACCAGTTTAAAAACGGCTTCCTTGGCACACCAAAATAAACATTGAAGAGATTGATTTTTTGCTACATACAACAATTCTTCTTCCGAAAGAAACCGCTTTTCAATTCGGTTGTAGTCGCGCGATATTTCTTCAATGTCGATGCCTACATTTAATTCTTCGTGCAGGATTACAGCGGCAAACTCACGCGAATGGCTTATTGAAAGGTGTTTGAATTGGTGGTGTCGGATAGTTGGTTTGCCCGATTCGAGGTACTCTATTGTAAAATCACAATCAATTAATTGGCGAATTAACAAACGGGTTGCCAGCCATTCCACACGACGTTTGTCATGCGTGTATTTCCTGAAATTCGGATCATTTAGTTCAATCTCAGAAAATGAAGGAATTAGTTCGGCAACCGATTCTGTAAATTTCCAGATGCCAATGAGTCCGCCGGTAATTGATATGGTTTTAAAAAGTGGCATTTAGTTTTTCCATTCGGTAGTTTCAATTATCCTGATGATATCGGGTGTCAGGAAATCGATGACTGGTCGTATCGAATCGATATTGGGAACAACGCGGAAATACAATGCTCCGCGAAGAAAATTTTTGGTGCTGTCGGTCAGATAAAACTGCAGTGGCGATGCGGCATTTCCCTCAATGGTGTAAATTGTTCCGTACACTTTTTTTACCGGGTTTATATAAAGCTGCTCGTTTATAGCATCGGCTTTAATGGTATGCTTGTAGGCCAGTGTCCGCGAATCTTCGGTGAGTTTATCCAGGTTGTGATTAACGGTTTTGTAACTCATGTGAATTTCTGCTTTATGTGCCGGTACTTTCAGGTTAATCCAGAATGGTTCAGTCAAACGGTCTTTATCCGGAACGGCTTTGGCATATTTCGGTATGTCAAAATTATACGGCAACCCTACCGAATCGAGCTTATGGTATGCCTTTTCATTAAATTCAATCCGGAAGTAGCCATGTGGTTTTGGGATATAATCCTGTGAGCATGATGTTGCCAGTAAAACAATGATCAGGAGAAAGAAAGCCGTTTTTACCATTTGATTTATTGTTCCTTAGGTCTTATTTCAACTTTAATCTGTTTAATTCGTCGGTTGTCAACCGATTCAATGGTGAAAACGTAATTTTTACAGATTATGGTATCGTTCTTTGCCGGTATTTCACCTTTTAGTTCCAGAATCAGGCCCGCAAGTGTATCGGCTTCGCCTTTTACATCGTCAAACAGGTCTTCTTCAACACCAATTACCTTGTAGAAATCGTTGAGCAGCGTTTTCCCGTCGAAAAGATACTTATTTTCACCCAACTTTGTGAAAAACTTTTCTTCCTCATCAAATTCATCGGTAATTTCACCAACAATTTCTTCCAGAACGTCTTCAAGGGTAACAATTCCGGAAGTTCCACCATATTCGTCAACTACCAAAGCCATGTGAACTTTATTCTTCTGAAATTCTTCCAGCAAGTCGTCGATTTTTTTAGTTTCAGGAACATAAAATGGCGGACGAATGATGTTTTGCCACCGAAATGAAGCACCTTTATTTACATGGGGAAGTAAGTCTTTGATATACAGAATTCCACGAATGTCGTCAAACGATTCGGCAAAAACCGGAATACGAGAGAACCCGGTTTCGGTAATTACACTTAGGACTTTATCGTAGCTTGTTTCAATGTCAATTGAAACCACATCAACTCGCGAGCGCATAATTTCAACAACACTTTTATTGCCAAATTTGACAATGCCTTTCAAAATTTCAGTGTCTTCTTTCAATTCCGTTTTTGAGGTAAGTTCGAGTGCCTGCGAAAGTTCGTTGACTGAAATATGATTGTTGTAAGCGTGTAACCGGTTGTTGATGAATGATGTGGAATAAATCAGAATGGCATTCACAGGTTTCAAAAGACGAATGGTATAATGCAACGGAATAGCAATAAACCGGGCAAATTTCAACGCGTGATGGGTAGAGTAAACTTTGGGGATTATCTCGCCGAAAAGAAGGATTACAAAAGAGATAATTACAACCTGGGAAATAAATCCAAGGGTTGGTTCCTGTGAAAAATCGATGAAATTGTTAATGGTAAACGAGGATAGAATTACTATACTTATATTGACAAAATTGTTGGCTACTAAAATAGTAGCCAACAATTTTTCAGGAGATTCCAGATTTTTCCTGAGGTATAAATTCTTTTTTGTCGAAGTGTTGAAAACCTTATGCCGTTCGTCGGGGCTCAATGAAAAATAAGCTACCTCCGAGCCTGAAATAAATGCCGATAAAAACAATAAAACAACAATGATTCCCAGACTAATAGCTGTTGTTGAGGTGAAAGGAAAATATTGTATATTCCAGATAATTGCGCTAAGCGCGGGTATCGGCTCTGTTTCCAACGGTTTAAAATTTTAGATTCTAGAATGGTAAATCGTCTTCTTCGGGTTGACTAAAATCGGGCTCATTCACAGTTGGCAATGATTCGGTCATCGGAGCCGATCCGTTCATCTCAGGTTGTCCTTCGCGTTTACCTAATAATTGCATGGTGTCGGCATATATTTCGGTAGTATATCGTTTGTTCCCATCTTTATCGTCCCAGGCACGGGTACGAATACGGCCTTCAATATATAATTGAGTCCCTTTTTTTACATACTTCTCGGCTACCTCAGCCAATCCTCTCCAGGCAACAATGTTGTGCCATTCGGTAGTACTTACTTTCTCTCCAGTTTTAGCGGTGTACGTTTCAGTTGTTGCCAGCGAAAAATTCGAAACGGCAACCCCTTTGTCTAAGTGTCTGGTTTCAGGATCACGGCCTACATTACCAACCAAAATTACTTTGTTTACTGACATATGGGTTAATTTTTAATCGTTAGACATTACTTAAATTTACAATAAAAATCAAAAATATCCTGAATCCGTGTCGTTTATTTATTTGAACCTGCTTAAAATCAGTACGAATAATAGCAATTGTTATATGAACCTTTATTTTGCTGAATGAGCGATAAGATAGGATTCAAGCAATCTTGGAACAGCAAAGTTAAAAATATCTTGCTTATTCACTTTCAATAATTCACTGTTATATGCTTTTTCGTTGCGTTGCAATAGTCGAATAAACCGGTAATTAATACGCTGGTGGCTTAAAATATGAATCTGCCATATACTAACATCTTCAATTTGAATTAACGTTTGGGAATTAAAGATTTCCATTCTCACTGCCTCTTGAAGAACTTCATCAATCTCAGTTTTTTCCGAGGTCTCAATGATTGGAAATTCGTAGAGGTTTTTCCAGATATCCTCAGCGGTACGTTTCCTAATCCAGTAATGGTTTGGTTCGGAAAGTACTATATAATTAAAGAATCGGTTGCGTTGACTTGTCTTAGTTCGCTTTACCGGAAATTCGTAAACCTTATTATTTATATAGGCAAAGCACTTTTCATTTAATGGGCAGCTTATGCATCCGGGGTTCTTAGGCGTACATTGCAACGCTCCAAATTCCATAATGGCCTGGTTATGCATCCCCGGATCGGTTCCCTGAATTAATTCATGAGCCAGATGATAAAATTCCTTTTTACCGGAATTCGAATCAATAGGGGTTGAAATGCCGAAATACCTTGATAACACCCGGTAGACATTACCGTCGACAGCCGGAAACACCTGATTGAAAGATATTGAAGCAATGGCAGCGGCGGTATATTCTCCAATTCCTTTCAGTTTTAAAATTTCCCGATGGTCGTTTGGGAAAATTCCATGCAGATGTTCACATATATATTTTGCGGTGTAATGAAGGTTTCGGGCCCGCGAATAGTACCCAAGCCCTTGCCAAAGTTTCAAAACCTGGTCTTCCGAGGCATTGGCCAGGTTCATAACCGTTGGAAACTCCTCAGAAAAACGGTTGTAGTACTTCAGTCCCTGATCGATACGGGTTTGCTGAAATATAACTTCAGAAAGCCAGATCAGATAGGGATCACGGGTACTTCGCCACGGCAAATCGCGCTTATTTATATTATACCATTTATGTATAGGAGCATTAAAAAAGTTCATGTTTTTCCTAACTACTTTAAAATCTTTTCAAATTGTAAAAATAATCGAATCAGAATGTTTCTTGTTTTTAAATAATTTTTATTTTTGCACACCAATTGTTTCGGAAATATAAATTGTTGAAAATTAAATATTTTAAGAGATGACAAAAGCAGATATTGTTAACGAAGTTAGTAAGAACACTGGTATTGAAAAAGTGACTGTACAAAAAGCAGTAGAAGCTTTCATGGAAACTGTGAAAGATTCATTAACCGAAGGAAGAAACGTATATCTTCGTGGTTTTGGTAGTTTTATCGTTAAGAAAAGAGCTGAAAAAACGGCACGTAATATTTCAAGAAATACTACAATTATTATTCCTGAACATTTCATACCTTCGTTCAAACCAGCAAAAACTTTTGTAGCACAAGTTAAAGACCAAGTAAAATAAATTATTATGCCAAGCGGAAAAAAAAGAAAAAGACATAAAATGGCTACGCACAAGCGTAAGAAAAGACTAAGAAAAAACAGACATAAAAAGAAAAAATAGTCTTACTTTATCAGCATTAGCTTATAAAGACCTTTTTGAATTAAACCTAAAGCGCTTTTATGTGCTTTAGGTTTAATCTGTTTTAATGTCTGGTTATTGTATTAGTAAAAATAAGAAACGTTGTGAGTAGCGATTTAATTGTAAATGTCTCTCCCTCGGAAGTTGTAATTGCCCTATTGGAAAATAAGGCGTTGGTTGAACTGAACAGGGAAACGGCGGGCGCTAAGTTTGCAGTCGGTGATATCTATCTCGGACGTGTAAAAAAGATAATGCCAAGCCTGAATGCTGCATTCATTGACGTAGGATACGAAAAAGATGCTTTTCTGCATTACCTCGACATGGGGCCGCAGTTTTCGACACTGAATAAGTTTCTGAAAATAGCCTCAGCGAGAAACAACAAAGTCACTTCCATTTCAAAGATTCAGTCTGAACCTGATATCGATAAGGAAGGAAAAATCACAGATATTCTTAAAGTTGGGCAAAATATATTGGTGCAGGTGGCTAAAGAGCCAATCTCAACCAAGGGCCCACGCCTGACATCGGAGTTGTCAATTGCAGGCCGTAATATGGTTTTGATGCCTTTTAGCGAAAAGGTTAGCATTTCGCAAAAAATTGAATCGAACGAAGAAAAGAACAGGCTCAAAAAGCTTATTCAGAGCATTAAACCAAAAAAATACGGTGTAATTGTACGTACTGCTGCCGAAGAAAAACGCGTAGCAGAACTCGATCAGGAATTAAAGAGACTAGTAGCTAAGTTCGAAACTATTTTTCAGAAACTGAAAAAAGTAAACGCACCAGCCCTGGTTGTAGGCGAACTTGGACGTACAACGGCATTGTTACGGGATATTTATCATCCCGATTTTAACAGCATCATTGTAAATGATCCAGCTGTTGGTGAAGAAATTACGGAATATCTGGGTTCAATTGCTCCGGAAAAGAAAAAGATCGTCAAACTCTATAAAGGAAATCAGTCGATTTTTGAACATTATGGAGTTGATAAGCAATTAAAAGCTTCCTTCGGGAAGACCGTATCCTTCAAAAATGGAGCCTATCTGATCATCGAACACACTGAAGCATTTCATGTTATTGATGTGAACAGTGGTAATCGATCAAAAGCCGGAGTTGACCAGGAAACTAATGCTCTGGAAGTCAATCTGGCTGCTGCTGATGAAATTGCCCGCCAACTGAGGTTGCGCGATATGGGCGGTATTATTGTTGTCGATTTTATCGATATGCACCAGGCCGAAAATCGCCATAAAGTATATGAGCGGATGAAAGCGGCTATGGAATCAGATCGCACCAAGCACAATATTTTGCCTCTCAGCAAATTTTGCCTGCTGCAAATTACCCGTCAGCGTGTTCGTCCTGAAGAACATGTGGAAACGGCTGAAGTTTGTCCAACCTGTAAAGGCACGGGCAAAGTTGAACCAACCATTTTGTTGGTTGATGAATTGGAAAGTAAGATTAAGTATATATTCCAGGAGCTAAACAAGAATAAGGCGACAATAAAAACTCATCCTTATCTGGCTGCTTTCCTGACAAAAGGAATATGGTCGCTTAAAAATAAATGGGCTTTCAAATTCTTTAAAAGCATTAAAATTGAAGAAATGCCTTCCTATTCGCTTACCGAGTATCATTTCTTCGATGGAAATCAGGAAGAGATCGTTTTTTAGATCAAAAAAAATCCCGGTACAATCTGCCGGGATTTTTTCTTTAGTGCTACATCATTCCATTTCCGGGTATTGGCGATTATCCTTAAAAATTTTCCGATAACTTATCGGTCATCGTTGGTGGGTTTTTCCAGATTATCTATATTTACAGTCCTAAATAAGGAAAGCTGCCGGAGTGGTCGATCGGGGCAGACTCGAAATCTGTTGTACCCTTCGGGGTACCGGGGGTTCGAATCCCTCGCTTTCCGCAAACAGAGAAGCCAGACATTTATTTGTCTGGCTTCTCTGTTTTTTGTTGGCATAAAAAAGGGGGAGGCCTTTATCAGATCCTCCCCCGGTAATAACCCCTAAAATTAACCCCTAAAAAAAAGTGCTTTTACAATGTGTGTAGCCATCTTTGGATTTTCTTTCAGCCGACGGGTCGAATAACCAAACCAATCTTTGCCAAATGGCACATATACACGCATTTTATATCCTTGTTTGACAATACTGCTTCTCAGCTCAGGAGTGACTCCATAGAGCATCTGAAACTCAAATTTCGATTTGTCAATTTTATTTTCTCTAATGTAATTTATGGCATTATCAATTAAGAACTTGTCGTGAGTGGCAATGCCCACATACATTCTGTGCTCGAGCATATATTTTAAATCGTCGAGGTAATGTTCCCGAACTTCTTCAAATGCTTTAAATGCAACATGCTTCGGTTCGACATAAATACCTTTGCATAATCTGAAATTTAACGGATTTCCATTCACATGAATGTCGTCCATATTTATCAGGTCGCTTTTTGTACGGCGCAGGTAAGCTTGAATAACCAGTCCTACATTTGCCGGGTATTTTTGCTGCAATTTGCGGTACATCTCCAGTTCCGAATCAACGCATTGCGAATCTTCCATGTCGATCCGGATGAAGGTTTTCTTTTCAACCGCTTTTAAGATGACTGCTTCTATGTTTTTATAACATTCATCCTTATTGATAAGCAAGCCGAACATGGTGGGCTTTACAGAGAAATTTCCGATAATGCCTTCGTTTGTAAATCGTTCAATGATGTCGATGTATTTATTCCTGTTTTCTTCGGCTTGTTCTATTGTCGATATAAATTCGCCGAGTAAATCAACAGTTACTTCAACACCCTGTTTGTTTAATTCCCTCGATACTTTTAACCCATCTTCAATTGTTTCGCCGGCAATGTACCGTTTCGAAAAAATCCAAATGAGTTTCTTCGGCATATAGGGGAGGGCATTTGCAAGCAATTTATTAAGCATCTTCGTGTATTTTCAATATGTATTTTCAGCGATTAAAAATACGCCAGGCAGACGTTCCGATTCAATGATGTTTATCACGGTGATTATATGATTTTCCGCAGTATTTATATTGAAATTAATTTCAAAAAACATATCGGTTGGCGAACCGAAAAATAATCGTGTTAAATGGTGGAGAGTGGCAATAAATTTTTATTTTTGGCAAAATTTTATTGATACCACAGTATATGAAAAACACATCAATCGGACTATTTGCTGTTTTGTTTTTGTTAGTTGGAGTTTTATTTATTCTTCATTTTACCGGTGGAAAATCCCGTAATTCAGGATCGAACAGTACTAGTGGTGACAGTGGAAATTCGGAATTTGGCATTGCTTATATAAAGGTTGATTCGTTGGCTGTAAATTATGATTTTGCCCAGGAAATGCACGAAAACTTCCTGAAGCAACAGGATGCTTTCACAAAGGAGTATGGTGAGAAACGCAGTCGTTTCGAATCACAGGCTGCTGCATTTCAGGAAAAGGTGCAACGTGGCGGTTTCTTAACTCAGGAACGTGCCATGCAGGAGCGCGACAGGCTTGTTGGTGAAGAACAACAAATAACAAAACTTGATCAGGAATTATCAACCAAGCTGGCACAGATTCAGGCTGACAACAATAAACAATTGTTGGATAGCATTATGAATTATGTGAAAGTTTTTAATAAGGATAAGAAATATAAATACATTTTTAATTCAGCTGAAATTCTTGTTGGCGACGAAGCTTACAATATTACTCAAGATGTGCTGGTTGGGTTAAATGCCCGTTATTCAAAAGCAAAATTGAAATAGGAAATAATATAAATGTGTTGAAAGATCCGAAGGAATTCGGATTTTTTTGTTTTATAACTAACGACGTTTGATGTTTGCCAATCA
>JACCEE011979677.1_pt1 | contig 11818 bp, 10 predicted proteins | sample 7449931 | NCBI WGS metagenome assembly JACCEE01 (sample SAMN15323457, study PRJNA562643) | freshwater metagenome | isolation source: river surface water | place: USA:Blue River Watershed | collected 2017-08-19 | reverse complement strand
TGCGGACGCGATGAATCAGGAAACGGTATCGGGACTGCAAGAGGTCCTGACAAATGCCGTGCATTCTCAGGGAATACCGGGGGCGGCGATGTATGTGGAAACCCCCCAGGGGAAGTGGATCGGAGCGGCGGGGGTAAGGAACCTGCTGTGGAAACAGCCGATGCAGGGGGGCGATCGCTTCCGCATCGGGAGCATCACGAAAACCTTTGTGGCGGCCCTAGTTTTGCAACTATATGAAGAGAAAAAACTCGATTTAGACGACCCCATCAGCAAATGGTTGCCCGCCGATATTTCGGCGATCGTGCCTAACAGTAAAGATATCACCATTCAGCAGCTCCTCAACCACACCAGCGGGCTGCCAGATTACATCGATAGCGATGATTTTTACCCCGACTATGAAGCCCAACCGGAACATCAGTGGCGGGCGGAAGAAGCAGTTACTTACATCTATGGTTTAGAGACCATAGCCGAACCGGGGGAAGAATTTTACTATGCTAATACTAATTATATCATCTTAGAATTGATTTTGCAAGCAGTGACGGGAAAAAGTTTGGCAGCCCAACTGCGGCAACGCCTCTACGAACCTCTAGGGTTAAACGATACTTTTACAGAAGAAAAAGAACCCATTCCCGGTGGGTTTGTCTCCGGTTACGATGACTGGGATGGAGACGGCAAGCGGGATGATGTGACCAAACTAGAAAAATGGGGTTTAGGGGATGGTGGCATCATTTCCACGGTTCAAGATTTAGCCACATTCGCTCGTGCCTTATTTGCCGAAGCCAAAGTGATCAAAACTAAAACTCTGGCTCAGATGTTAGATTTCTTTCCCGACGATGAAGGGGGCGGCTACGGTTTAGGCGTCACCCTCACAGAAACTGATTGGGGAGAAGCCTGGGGACATACGGGCAAAACGGGAGGTTTTTTATCGACGATGATATATATTCCCGCCCAAAATGCTACGGTGGTAGTTTTCAGCAATGCGGCTGATAAAGGCGACCCGGATGATATTGCCTATGCGGCTTTGGAGTTGGTATTGGGAGCAGGGGAGTAATAAGTAGGTCAACCTCAAAAAACGTTACGATTGAGCCGTAGTAGGGTGGGCAGTGCCTGAATCAGAATTCTTTTTATAACCAGTGTTCTGTAGTTGGCACTGCCCACCCTACAGAACTTTGGAGTTGGTATTGGGAGCAGGGGAGTAGTAGTAGGGTGGGCAGTGCCTGAATCAGAATTCTTTTTATAACCAGTGTTCTGTAGTTGGCACTGCCCACCCTACAGAACTATGCGGCTTTGGAGTTGGTATTGGGAGCAGGGGAGTAGCCAGTAGTAGGGTGGGCAGTGCCTGAATCAGAATTTTTTTGATCACCAGTGTTCTGTAGTTGGCACTGCCCACCCTACAGAACTAATTTATTGAGAAATTATGAATAAACTGCCAGAGGGATGTCAGGTGGTTTATCATATAAATCTACCATAAATTACCGGTAAAATTCTATGGCTACTACTGCGAAAACTGCCCTAGTCACAAATACTTCCTCATCCCCAACTATACCGCTGTTGGGGCGGTCTGTTGAGGAGCTGACGGCGTGGGTACAGGAGCAGGGACAACCTGCATATCGGGGGAAGCAGCTTCACAATTGGCTTTACCAACATGGGGCGCGAAGTTTGGCAGAAATTACGGTATTTCCCCAGCAATGGCGACAGACGATGGCGGATTTTCCGGTGGGTCGGTCAGAAATTGCCTATCGCTCTCAGGCTCGCGATGGCACGGTCAAGTATTTATTGCGGTTGGCGGATGGGATGACGGTGGAAACGGTGGGTATCCCTACGGCAAAACGGCTGACAGTTTGTGTTAGCTCTCAGGTGGGTTGTCCGATGGCGTGCGATTTCTGCGCTACGGGGAAAGGGGGTTTTGACCGCAATTTGACGGTTAATGAAATTGTGGACCAGGTGCTGACGGTGCAGGAAGATTTCCAGCGGCGGGTGAGCCATATTGTGTTTATGGGGATGGGGGAACCGCTGCTGAATGTGACTAATGTGTTGGGGGCGTTGCGGTGTATTAATGAGGATATTGGGATTGGTCAGCGGTGTATTACGGTTTCTACGGTGGGGATACGCGATCGCATCCGCCAACTCGCTCAGGTCCGGGGGCAATTCACCCTCGCCGTCAGTCTGCACGCTGGAAACCAACGCCTGCGGGAGCGACTCGTCCCCACAGCTCGGAATTATCCCCTCCCAGACTTAATTGCCGAATGTCGGGAATATGTACAAATCACCGGGCGGCGGCTAACTTTTGAATATATTCTGTTAGCAGGAGTTAACGATAACCTGGAAAATGCCGCTCAACTGGCGCAAATGCTGCGCGGTTTCCAATCTCACGTGAACTTAATTCCCTACAATCCGATTAAAGAAGCGGATTATCAGCGTCCGGAGCCGGAGCGCGTCCAGGCTTTTGCTGACGCTTTGGAGCAGCGACATATTGCCGTCAGCGTCCGCTACTCTCGCGGTCTCGATGCGGATGCTGCTTGTGGTCAGCTCCGAGCCGCTGCTATGTGAAATTTACCTCCAAAATCGAGAGGTCATCTTCAAAATTGCCGTTCCCGTTGAGCTGGCGCAGTTTCTCTAAGATTTGGTCTAGGTTAGATGCCTGGTGATGGCGAAAACTGGCCAGCAAATCGGCAAAACCCTCTAGGGTCCAGAGGGTGCCATCGGGGAGGTTGATTTCATAAGCGCCATCGCTGAATAAATATAAGGTGCTACCAGGTTGAATTAGGCAGCTTTCCTGGATGTATTCGATTTCGGGAAACATTCCGATCGGCATAGCGGGAGTTTTCAGCAATTCCACCCCAGTTGGGGAGATGAGGACAGCGGGGGGATGACCGCCGCAAGCATAGACGAGCTGGCGTTTTTGGCAGTGATAAACTCCATACCACATGGTGAAATATTTATCTTGGTGGGAGTCCATTTGAAAGCCATCGTTTAAGGCACTCAGCACTTGGGCCGGTTGGGAAAAATCCACGCTGGGCAGGGATTTGGAGCGCAACAGATTTAAAACGGAAACTGATGGCAGAGTGGCTCCCAAACCATGTCCGGCTACGTCGAGCAGGTACATGGCTAGGTGTTCTCTGTCCAGCCAGAAGTAATCAAAGCAGTCGCCTCCGAGCTGGCGGGAGGGGATAAAGGTGCTGTGGATGCGCACGGGGGAGGTTAGGGGCGGGGGGAGGAGCGATCGCACATACCCCGCCGCCTCCGCCAGTTCCGCTTCCAGTCGCTTGTTAGACGATCGTAAATCTTGATTAAGCTGATAAATTCTCAACCCCGCTCGCACCCTAGCGTTCAGCTCATTAATTTGGATAGGTTTAGAGAGAAACTCATCCGCCCCCGTATCCAACCCCGTCACCCGGTCTTCCGTCGCCCCCCGGGAAGTCAGCAGGATAAAGAAGGTGGTAGATAGCTCCGGATTAGATTTGATCTGCCTGCACACCTCCAACCCGTCCACCAGAGGCATCATCCAGTCACAGATAATCAAACCTGGGCGTAAGCTGAGAGCCTGCTCGATTCCTTCTTTCCCATTTGGCGCCACAGCGATTTCATAACCCTGCTTTTGCAGCGCTCTCATCAGCAGCATCCGAATCGTATCATCATCATCAATCACCAGAATCTTGGTCATGGGGTAGGCAAAGTAAGACACTTAGCTTAGAATTTAGGCAGCGGTTAGCTGGAGCCGTGGACTGGGCATCTCTGCCCGCATAAATCCCGTGGCACATCCCTGCCTGCATAAAGGTTAGTATATGATTTGAAATCAGGTTTGTCTCTAGTCCCTATCGGGTGGGCAGTGCCGATGATTAGCTGTTTAATATTTCCAACCATTTTGGTAGGCACTGCCCACCCTACGCTTAGTATGGGTGGCTCCACCCCTCACCCCGGGCAGACACCGACAACCCGATTTTTCCGCCCCCAGGACAGTTATATCACCTATTTTAAATCAAAACCCCGGTAAATATTGCGGCTCATGTCCGGCTCACCTTTCTGGTAGATTGTCTGATTACCTTTCTCCTGCCCTTGAAAATGCTTACAATATGTCAGAAACCCAGCTCCCGTCCCATCCAACGGTTATGAAAAAAATTATTGGGTCCACCGTCGTTTCCCAACTGCAAATTCCCCAAAAAGCTCGGCTCCAGGTGTCCAGCAACCTGACGGAACTGCCGCAAGTATTATCTTGGTTTGAAAACTTTAACCACTACCCAATTAATCAAGAAATCTGGATGCAATGCCAATTGGCTCTAGCAGAAGGGTTTACCAATGCGGTGCGGCACGCTCACAGGGGTCAACCCCCCACCCTCCCCATTGAAATTGAAGTATCTCTCTCGGACAAGGCTTTAGAAATTCGGATTTGGGATTGCGGCCCCGCTTTTGATTTTGAGACCATGCTCAAAAACCTGCCTCCTCTGAAAGAGGGTGATGCTGAAGGAGGCCGGGGTTTGCCTCTGTTGAAGAAAATCTCTTCCCGCCTCAGTTACGATCGCTACCAGGACGATGCTAGCGCCACACCTGAAGGTTTTCGCAATTGCCTGTTAATTGTGAAAAATTATGCCAATCACCTTTGATTGGGATTAAAAATCTTCCCTGGGTTTGGCTACCGATTTATTCGCGATTTTCCCCATCAAGACAGGCCATTGCTCCGTCCTGTTGCTTGATGTCAACAAATTTTATCTATTAAAATTAGGCCAATATCAGCAATATTCAGATAATAAAAAGGACACGGCTACCACCGCGTCCCTCTAGGGTCTCCCCTGCTCTTTGGCTCTCACATAAGTTTTATATCATCGTCAGGGGGACTGGACGGGGTTTGTAGTTGGGCTTTAGCCCAAAAAGAGACGGGGTGACGATGGGCAATTCGTAAATTGCCCCCACAAGTAGAAACCGGGTTTCTTAACTAAATCTCGGTTATGAGCTGGAGATTGTTGCAGAAACCCGGTTTCTTTTAGTTAACGACGATCGAATATTCCCGGAGCATACGCCTCCACCACATTCCCCGTGCGGGAACAGGTAATCATCAAGTAGTCACAAAACGGGCATTGAGTTTGGACTTGGTGGCGGCTGGTTAAATGATACCGCTCGGCGTGGTTGCCGCAGTTAGGGCAGCGAACAGCTTGGATCCGATCCATATTCAAACCTCCTAAATCTTGCGCGATGCTGACGCGACGCCATTAGGCGATCGCAGCTCCTGGCGGCAGAGTTATGCACCCTTCCCAAAGCCGCTGGCGCTTTACGTTTCTACACAAAAATTCAAACTTCGAGATAATAAAGCAGATCCGTAATCTGATTAAATTATGTTTTGATTCTGCCACGTAATCTTGGTTTTGTCAAGGGTATTCCTAACGGGGATCGACTATTTCGGGGACTAAAACCCAGAAAACTAGAGGCGTTACCGGGCTACATTCCCCTCTAATTGGTGGTTTTACCCTCTCAGACCAGGTGAAAGCAAACTCTAAATATCTTTACATTCATTCGCAAATATTCAACTAACTTAATACAAACCACATGAGAATAGCTCACGTAAATAAATATTTAGGTGAATCGGGCTAAATAGATGAAAAAGCAATGACCAGATCTACAGCAAAATTAAATATTGACTAATCACAACACCAGGGAAACGGAGAAAGTAAAAAAACCCCATTTGTGTTAAGAGAAGATGTGGGCGAAAAAAACCGTGATCTTTCACGCGGAGGGTTGAATATGACTAATGCACTGTACGCTGTTCAGGTAGCTGTACTCGCGCTTTGTTACGTCGGATTAGGAATCGGATATTTCCCCGGGCTACGCATGAACCGGGCGACTATTGTCCTCGCCGGAGTCCCGGTACTAATCGTTTTGGGGGTGTTGACTTTACAGGAGGCTTGGCGGGCGATCGATGCCAATACTATTGTATTTCTGTTGAGTATGATGGTAATTAACTCTTACCTGTCCTATGCGGGTTTTTTCAATCTGTCTTTGCTCTATCTGCTGCGATTAACCCGTAGTCCGCTAGGGTTGTTGGGACTGCTCACGTTTGGGACGGGGATACTATCGGCATTTTTCCTGAATGATACCCTGGCATTAGTCAGTACGCCTATGACCATCCAACTCACCCGATCGCTCGGACTTAACCCAGTTCCGTACTTACTGGCGATCGCGGCGTCAACCAATATTGGTTCTGTAGCCACACTCAGCGGCAATCCCCAAAATATTTTGGTAGGATCCTTTTCCAAGATTCCCTATCTAGACTTTGCCCAAGCACTGACACCCATTGCGATCGTTGGCTTAGTGATACAGATAGGGCTACTCTATTGGTTATATCCAGAAGTGCGATCGACCAAACCCTGTCCTCCCCCACAATTTCCCCGCATGCGTCTGCATCGTCCACTACTGCTCAAAACAATGGTAGTAACAACTTTGTTACTTATCGCTTTCATCATCAACTTACCCCTAGCTGAATCTGCTTTTTTAGCCGCTGCCGCCCTCCTCGTCACCCGCCGCATCAAACCTCAGCGAGTCCTCAAAAATGTTGATTGGTCATTACTGGTAATGTTTTCTGGCCTCTTCATTCTCACCTATTGTGTCCGCTCCTTGCAAGTCTTGAATATCTTTGCCGGGTGGATATCCAGTTCCTTGGGATTGCTCACCGTCACCACCATCTTATCTAATCTCATTTCCAACGTCCCCACCGTCCTACTACTACAAGGATTTATTCCTCAAGATTCTACCCAGAGTTGGCTACTCCTAGCCGCTGGCTCCACCCTAGCAGGAAATCTCACCCTATTTGGTGCTGTAGCCAACTTGATTACCGTAGAAGCCGCCGCCGCCGAGGGCTCTGTCATCTCCTTTTGGGAACACCTGCGATTTGGACTACCTTTAACTGTGGTAACTCTAGCACTCACCTATAGCTGGATTACTTGGTTTTAATTTGAGTTTCGCCACATCTTCTCGTTAGTGCAAATAAAAATAAAACACTCGATATTGCCCTCACCCCCCACCATCTCCTCTCCCCTCTCCCTCTCCTCTCCCCTCTCCCTGCTTGGGAGAGGGGTAGGGGGTGAGGGCACGCATAGACAGGAGAAACCCGATAATTCAATTAAACCTTAAATTAGACATCCTGATGAGATGCCAGCTTTTTGGCAGCATACAATAACACGGCGTCCCTACATTAATTTTTATTTGCCGATTCTCTCTTTGGCGCGATCGTAGGCGGTATCGTGTTCCCCAAAACTAATGATAAAAACTCGTTTTGGGGCTGGCTTTTCATAAATGCGATATATTAACCTATAGGCAACACCAAGCCATTCAATTTCCAAAGTCCGATAACCCGATAAATTACCTTTTTTATCGGCAGATGGAAAACCACCACAACCATATGGCTCTAATTGCAGAATCTGCTTATATATCGTTTCAAAATCTTCTTGGATTTCCTGGGGTAATTGGGGTAAGTCTTCACGATTCACCAGGATGTGAATCTGTAAAAGATACCTGGATTTTGTCGCCACGTTCTTTCAGCCTCTGGTTAATTGCATTGACATCAATTTCTGTGCCAATTTCTCCCTCTGTTATCCACTGACGATCGTCCTCAAAATCGATATGTTCTAGCCGCTGCACTGCCTTACCTTCCGCTGAATTTGGGTTGAGCTGCACGACTTCACCATCTATCTCAAACGGAATGCCTTCTCCTCTAGCTTCCGCCTCAATTTTAATCACATATCGCTTATCTGGTTCTAAGTTAAGCGGCGTGTCTGGACGGAACACGTGACCGTCAAATATAGCCGTTACTATTTGGCTCATGGCCTTACCTATGGATATCCCCCATTATCCTAGCACGAGTCATTCGGATTGTCAATGTGCGCTAAGGGCACGGTGAAGAAATGGGTGCATCTCACTTTGGCGACTCCCCTCTCCCTGCTTGGGAGAGGGGTAGGGGGTGAGGGCACGCATAGACATGAGAAACCCGATAATTCAATTAAACCTTTGGCGACTCCCCTCTCCCTGCTTGGGAGAGGGGTAGGGGGTGAGGGCACGCATAGACATGAGAAACCCGATAATTCAATTAAACCTTAAATTAGACATTCTGATGAGATTCCAGCTTTTTGGCAGCATACAATAACACAGCGTACAGAATCAAGATTTCGCCAAAGGTTTCCAAGCCTTCTTCAAGGGATATCCTGATTTGTTCAGCAAAGGCGGCGACTATCTGACGCTGAGGGAAAAGCCATTTTAGTAGCAGGGGCAATAAAGTGTATTTAAAAATTTCCCCAACAAATGCCCCAAAAACCGCAATTCCTAGTCCCGACAGTCCCCAGATGACCGAGGGACGATAAAAATCCCACACTGCTTTAAAATCCCGGTAAAACACGACGCCGGTAGTAACGATGAGAAAACTGTAAATGCCAATCCAGTATTTCGTCCCTACAATGGGGACTAACCCAGAAAATCCCAAATGCAGTTTAAACATTACAACCAAACCGGCATATAATAACAAAAACGCCACAGTCATCCAAAAAGACCGGCGGGGTTTTTCTCCTGTTTTAGTTTTGACCAGGGAAAAAGCGAAAAAAATCAGGCTAATGCACAAAATTATCCCAGCTTGTAGTAAGCTGGGGATAGTTAGTCGCCCATCCATGTCAAAAGGCTGATAAGGCTCACGGTTTGGCCAGCCGCTGACCAAATAAACGATCATAATGATGATTTGCCAGACGATTAAACCGCCGATGAAAAAATGGATACCGCGTTTCACAGTTTGAGGGGGGATGTTCATGGATGAAAATAAGCGTAAATTTGCTGAGCTAACTTAGGACCGATACCGGGGACTTGTGCCAGTTGCTCCGGGGTGGCGATGCTGATATAATCGAGAGAGTGAAAATGGGCTAAAAGCTGTTTTTGCCGTTCAAAGCCTAAACCGGGGATGTCTTCGAGACGCGATCGCCTCATCCGCTCCGTCCGTTGTTGGCGATGAAACGACACCGCAAACCGATGCGCCTCATCACGCAACCGCCGCAACAACTGCACCCCCGGTTGTTCCGCATCCGTCGCCAAAGGCAAAGACTCACCCGGTAAAAATATCTCCTCCCGCTGCTTCGCCAAGCTGACCACCCGCACATCAGAAAGTAACTCTAACTCCCGCAACACTTCCACCACCGCTGATAACTGACCTTTCCCCCCATCTATCATCACCAAATCTGGCATATCCTGACTAGGGATAATTTGGCCACTCTCTCGTTTAATCTTAGCCAGATCCCGGAACCGGCGGCCAATCACTTCCGCCAAACTAGCAAAATCATCAGAATGACCCGATGTTACTTCCGGGTTGCGAATTTTATAGCGGCGGTAATGCTGTTTCGCGGGGATACCATCCACAAACACCACCCGAGACGCTACCGCATCAGAACCCTGCACATGAGAAATATCATATCCCTCCATGCGGTGGGGTAATTCTGGCATATCCAGCAGTTCCGCTAAATCTTGCAAAGCCGCATGATTGCCATCTTGCTGTTTTTCCAATCTTTCCAACTCATAAGCAGCATTTTTTGCCACCATTTCGATTAATTCCGCTTTCGTTTGTCGCTGGGGTGTGAGAATCGTCACTTTCCGCTCCTTGCGTTGGGACAACCAAGCGGCTAACATATCACCATCGGGCAATTCATGCTGGACTAATATCTCTGTGGGAATTTCCACCGGTTCGGCGGTTTGATAACATTCTTCTAACACCCGCTGCAAGATTTCTCCCGGTTCCCCCGTCCCCGAAACGAATCCCAACCGCCCCACCAGTTGTCCGGCACGCATTTGGAAGAGTTGAATACAAGCGGTATCTTTTCCTGCTGCTAAGGCAATAATATCGCGGGATACGGTATCATCAGGTAAAGAGACTTTTTGACTGGCGGTGAGACTCTGTAAACCGATAATTTGGTCGCGGATGCGGGCGGCGAGTTCAAATTGCAGCGATTCAGCGGCTGTTTCCATTTGCTTGGTTAAAATTGCCACCAGTTCCGTGGTGCGTCCCTGGAAGACCATCGCCACTTTTTGCACTGTCTGGCGATAATCTTCTGGGGTGATTAAATTTTGACAAACTCCCGGACATTTGCCGATATCATAATTGAGGCATGGCCGGTCTTTATATAGGGGTTGGGGACGTTGGCGGAGGGGGAAAATTCGCTTCACGAGCTGCCAAGTATGGCGCAGTTGTCCCGCATCCACATATGGGCCATAATAGCGGTCTTTGGCATGGCGCATCTGGCGTTTGCGGGTGATGAAAATGCGGGGATATTCTTCTGACCAGGTGATGCAGAGAAAGGGAGATTTTTTATCGTCTTTGAGGAGGACGTTAAAATGGGGTTGATGCTGTTTGATGAGATTGGCTTCTAAGGCGAGGGCTTCGGCTTCGGTGTCGGTGACGATAAATTCAATATCGCAGATTTGCCGCACCATTAGGGCAATGCGGGGGCTGAGCTGTTGTCCGGGACGGAAATAGGAGCGGATGCGCGATCGAAGTAGCTTAGACTTCCCGATATAGATAATTGTGTCCTTATCATCGCGCATCAAATACACTCCCGGCTGGGAGGGCAGTTCCCGCAGCCGGTTTTCTAGTCTTTCCGGGTCTTTCAGTAGGGGCAGGGTTTGGGGGCTAGGAACCATCGCAGGCAATTTGGCTCTTATGTTACATTGTTATTGGTGATTTGTCCTTTGTCCCTTGTCCCAAGTCATTTGTGTTCTTTGTCCGCCATTGGGCTGGGGTTTCTTTGACAAGTGACAAAGGACAAAGGACAAAGGACAAAGGACAAATGACTAGGGACTTTTGACCATAAATAGGTATTTTAACTATGAGTTATCATCTTCACTATCAGGCAATTGTAGCAGGATTGCTATCCCCAGCGATCGCCCTGCTCACTGTGCAGCTACCACCAGTGCGATCGCAGCTACCCCCAGGCATCTCCGGTAGCGACATCGGACAACCCGGACAAACCATCGGTGCTGGCACTCGCTACGGACTGGAATTCCCCGGCGGTGGTGGTGACATCGGGCAGCCCGAAAACACCGTGGGTGCTGGGACCAGAGGCACCGGCGACTGCATCGCCAGAGGGGAAAAACCCCTCACCGCCTTAATGCCCACCCACCACCACACCACCACCACCGTTTCCGCCAATCCCACCCTCTTCGCCTACATTCCCCAAACTATCGCCCAAGAAGGAGAATTAGTCATCGTTGACGAGGACGGGGAAGAAGTTTACAGCACTTATTTCGGTGTTCAGAACCCTCCCGGCGTCATCAAATTAAACCTCCCCAGCACAATTGCCCTCGAACCAGACCAAGAATATCAGTGGCAATTAGCCCTGATTTGCAATCCCCAACAACGGGAACTCGATAAATTCGTTCGCGGTTCTCTCCGCCGCCGCCAACTTAGTCCCGAAATGCAAAATCAGTTAGCAAAAGTGGCAGCAGAACCCATAGAACAAGCCAAAATTTACCTCCAAGCCAGCATTTGGCAAGATGCCCTCACCCTCATCGATGCCAACCGGGACAAATATCCCGGAGCTTGGGAAGAACTCCTCCAATCCGTCGGCTTAGGTGCAGTTGGTGACGAACCGATGATTGATTGCTGTAAAGCCATTCCGGAAAATTAATCTTTGGTCATTTGTCCTTTGTCATTGGTCATTGGTCCTTTGAGTCCTTTGTCACTCCTCTTCGACATTGGACTTGGGACAAGATGTAGGGTGGGCAGGCATTTGGTCATTGATTATTGGTCATTGGTCAAAAGCAGTGCCTGGTCATTTGTCCTTTGTCATTTGTCATTGGTCATTGG
>JACCEE012365025.1_pt1 | contig 11819 bp, 8 predicted proteins | sample 7449931 | NCBI WGS metagenome assembly JACCEE01 (sample SAMN15323457, study PRJNA562643) | freshwater metagenome | isolation source: river surface water | place: USA:Blue River Watershed | collected 2017-08-19 | reverse complement strand
TTTCAAGCAACAAAACAATTACAAATGAATGAAAGTCTTAAAAACATACCTGTTATAATGTGTACTTCAAAAAATCAACCTACAGATAAAATATGGGGGGAAAAGCAAGGCGCAAAAGCATATTTGGTAAAACCTTTAAATAGAGAAGAGTTACGAAGTACAGTATCTTTATTTTTGGGAGGTTAAATGATAGTCAAGGATAAAGATAGTAGTGTCATAGAAAATAAAAAAATTGATTTAATAAAGTTTCAAGAAAATCTAAATACAAAATTTCAAGAAATATCAAGTCAAAAAAAAAATGAAGAGGTTTACTTATTTAACAACTCTGAGTTTTTAGGGTTAACATCAAAAATTGATAATATAAATATTGTGTTATCACTGCAAGATTTGAAATCCCTTTCATCTAAAACAATTTTTGAAAATTCAATAAGAAGCAAGTCTTGGTTGTTAGGATTTAATCAAGAACAGGGAAACATTTACACAATTTTTAATTTACAAAAAGTAATACCTCTATTATTGAGGGGTCATATTGACTATGAAGAGTTAAAGTTAAAAGATACATTGAATATTGTTTATCTTAAAACTGTAGAAGAAAATTACGGTATACTATTAGAATCTTTAAAATTGATTAATTTAAAAGAATTAAAAAATATATATGATAGTTCAAATCTTATAAATGACATTATTAACATAAAGTTATTATCGGAAAAAATTATTTTATCTGATAATGCTAAATTAATTATAAAAAAAATAGATGAAATTAATTTTATAAATAATATTTTTATAGATGAAGAAAATAAGGAAATATTTTTTATATTAGACATAAAAAATTGTGTTAATTTTTTAAAAGAGTCTAATCCATTTTAAGGAAAAATTTATGGTATTTAAAAAACTATTTAAAAAGAAAAGCAACAAATCCGAATTTTCAGATTTGACACTATCTACTGTCAAAGATAATAGTGAATTTGAAGGTAATGGAAGTTTTTCTGAAAATGATTTCAAAAGAAACGATAAATCTGATTCAAACACAGAAAAAGAAATGGATGACTCTGGTGATTTAAATTTAAATACCAATATAGAAGTTGAAAATAAAAAACCACAAATACAAGAGCTGGAAGAAAAAGAACTACTAGAAATATATAAGAAAGACGAAAACTTATTAGATGATGAAGATTATTCTAAAGATATTAGAGATGATGAAATAGAAGGACTTTTAAAAAATGATGCTTTCAGACAAAAAAATGAACAATTAATTCCATTTAAATATAAGGCAATAACATTGGGAATAGTTTTGGTAATTGGAGTTTTAGGTACTTCCATGATGAGCCAATTTGAAGAAGAGGCTAAGCAAATTGATAGGGATACTGAAACTTATGTATTAAAAATTAATTATCATTTAAAAGATATTGAATTAGGGCTAAATGATCATCAGTCAACAAAAATTTTTAACTCTTGGAAAGAGATAGAACTCTTATCGGAAAAGATTAAAAAAAATATTCTAAAAATTAATAATAACAACTTAACTTCTCAATTTGATAAAATGAATGAAAGATTATTAGGGGTTCAAAAATCTATAAATATAGTTTCAGAATTAGAAAAAAATAAGATTTTAATTGTAAAAAACAAAGAGTCTTCCGTTAATAATATTAATGAAATAATTACAGATGTTAACAAAATTAGTGAAATATATCAAAATTCAAAAGCAAATAATCAAGAATTAGAAAACTTTAAATCATTAATTGTAAAATTGGGGGAGATGAAGTTTTTCTTGGAAAACATAGAGAATGAAAATAATTTTGGATTATTAAACCAAAAAAGAGAAGAAATTAAAAATATTTTAATAGAAATTGCTGAAGGCAATAAGATTAAAGATGTGAAGCCAATATTTCCCGAGGCGATTTCAGGTTATAATCAAATGGCGACAAAATGGAATGCTTTAATGCCAATGTTTGATTTGGCAAATAAAGAAACTGAGATATTAGATAAATTTAAGACTATTAAAGAAAATAGCAATATATTATTTTCAGAAATAAATACAATAATAGCTGAAATAGATAAAATATTTGATTCTGAGTATATTAATCCAGCAATTAAAACATACTATTTAATATACTATTTTAGTTTATTGCTTATAGCATTGTCTTTAATTTCAATTATTTTTTTCTACAGAAAAGAAACAAAAATAAAAGAAGAAAATTTAATTGAGGAAACTAATAAAAATAAAGCAGCTATATTAAAGCTTTTAAATGAAATGAGTTATTTACAAAATGGTGATTTAACTCAAAAAACAACAATTAACGATGGAGTAACTGCAAACATAGCTGAATCAATTAATTCTACTATTGATTCTTTAGCTATAGTGGTGAAAAAAATCCAAAATTCATCATTGCTAATTAAAGTAAAAACAAAGCAAATTAATCAAGTAGCTGAAGGTTTGCTTTTTTCAACAGAACATCAAGGAACTTCAATTTCTGAAGTTAATAATGCTATTACTGCTATGACAACAGCTATAGAAACAATTTCAGAAAAAACCAAAAATATTTTAGAAATGGCTGAAAAATCAACTGAAGCTTCAAGCTTTGGTATGCAAAATGTTAAAAACTCAATGAATTCAATGCTTTTAATAGATAAGAATATTGAAGAAACATCTTCTTTAATGAAAAAAGTGTCAGATTCATCAAAACAAATTTATGAAGTAATTAACTTGTTGACAGATATTACAGAAGAAACAAATATTTTAGCTTTAAACGCTACGGTGCAGGCTTCTAAAGCTGGAGAGGCTGGAAATGGATTTAAAATTGTAGCAAATGCTATTCATGAATTAGCAGATAAAGCTGGAGATGCTACAAGGAAGGTGGCTGCTCTTATTTCAGCAGTTCAAACTGATATACAATCTGTAGCTTTAGCAGTAGAAACAACAACCCAAGATGTTAACAATGGTGTTGAATTATCGTCAAGTGTTGAAAAATCATTAAACGACATAGCTAATTTATCAAATCTATTAGAGAACACTATTAAGTTGGTATCTGAAGATGTTAAAAACAATGCTCAAATTGCTAAACAAATATCTGAAAATATGAAGAGTATTCTCAGTATTACTGAAGAAACAAAGTCTTCTGCTAGAAATACTAGTAAAGTACTATCAGAAGTTGACAACATATCTTCAGAGTTAACTGCTTCTGTTCAATCTTTTATTGTGGATAAATAAAAGTATTGACAAAGGGGATTTTACAAACTAATTCTTATATGAGATATTAGTGGAAACATATGGAAACAAATTTTAATTTAGGTTCTTTAAAGGTTGTAAAATCTTATTTGGAAGAGTACATTCAAAAAAGTATTGAAAATATTCAACAAAATATAAGTATTATTTCTGTAGAAAAAAAACAGCCCGAGGATTATACATCTATAGAATTGCTTGATAAAGTGTCAAAAACTCTTGATATTATAGGATTAAAGGGTATATCAAAAGTTTTCAGTATTTGCCAAGATGGGATAGTTTATGTAAAGTCTGGTAAATCAAATATGCAGAATAGCTTAGATATTTTGCAAAATGTAAAACAAGTCCTGGAAAAAGCAACAATTTATATCAATAAAATTATAAATTCTGGATTTGATCAACCAACAAAACTATTTAGTGATTACAAATTATTGGCAGAACTAATAGATGAAAGAGTTTCTATTAAAGATTTATTTTACCCCAAATTAGATATTAAACCTACTTTTAATAAAGAAATACAAAAAGATTTAAAATTTGGTGTTTTTATAAATGATAATATAAAGAAATATATTAAAAATAAATTAAATGATATAGGCGATAGTTTAAGGGTTAGTATACCAAATCTTGTTAATGAGATAAAAAATGGAAACATTTCAAATCATGAAAAAATAAACACAATCAATGAATTGTGTCATCAGATTTATGAAGATTTGGATTTTTTGCAAAAAATAAAGATAAACAAAAATAGTTATATTTTTTTCGGATTATCAAAACTATATATTTGTTGCTTATCTCCAAAATTTAATGGAAATATTGCCAGATATTCTAATGAAAATCAAAAGTATATTTTTAATACATTGCAAAATATGTTATCTACTGTAGACAATTTAAGTATTTTTATAGAAAATTCAAAGACTGGAGATAAAACAGCCTCATTTGTTTTAAATGATAATTATATACAAGATTTATTATTTGAAATGAAAATTATTAATGATAATAATGAATTAAAAGAAATGCCTGTTTTCAAAAAAGTTGAAGAATTTTTTGATTTAAATTACTACCTTTCTCAAATAAATGAAGCAAGTGCTTTTATAAATTTCAATGAAGATGACAGTCTACTATTAGATGAAATTAATAGTGTTTTTTTAAAAGTTAAATCTATAGCAGAACATTCAATAAATAGCTATGAATTAAATGATGGAAACTTAAATGAAGTTTCAAATTACTTAAAAGAACTATCTTCATATTTAGATAATTATGAAAAAGTTAAAAAATTATCAAATGAGATCTTGTTGTTTATAGAAAATAAGGTTTTATCTAATAAAGAAATAGAAATTAAATTCAAAAAAGAACTTTCTTTGGGAATTATTCTGTTAGAACACGGGGTAAAAAATTATATTAATGAAACTGTTGACCCTCGTAATTTATTAAATTTTGAAGAGCAGATAGAGATACAGGTTGCTAGATTTAAAGCTTTCAAAAATGACATTGTTGATTTACCTATTCCTCAAATAGGTGCTGATAATGGACTTAATGATTTAAAAGAAGTCTTTGAAGACTACAGTAAAAAGCTAAGAAACGTAGAAGAGTCCTTGGATTATTTTTTAAAAAATAATGGTGAAAATATAGATGAACTAAAATATCTACCAAATGTATTAAATGAAATAAAGGGTATATTTCTGTCTATAGATAAGAAAGAAACAATTAAAGTTATAGACTTTATTTTAAACCCTTGGAAAGAAATTATTGAGAAAAATTCTTTTGATGTTAATATGGTTGAATTAAAAGATAGCATTGAATTCTTAGGTGGAATATCTTTATTGGTTAAGTCTTTTTCTGATGGAAATACAGTTGAAGCAGAGGAAATTTATGAAAATATTGTCTCTAAATTCCAAAACCTTCATTTAATAGAGAATAACCAAACAATTGATGATGCTATATTTAATTACAAAGATGTTGAAAGTGGTGTTAATTTTGACAAGATGTACGATGACTCAGAAGATGCAAATAAAACTAATTTTAGTGAGGTGGAACACATGCAGGTAGAAAAAAATGAAGAAAACATAATAAATAATTTATCTGATGGTAATTGGCCTTTGTTAAAAGAGTTAGAGACAACAAGATTTGCTCTTAAAAATAAAAAGAAAAGAGACAATATAAATAACAATATTGAACCATCAATAGAAAATGTTGTTCTTGAAGTAAATGGTGTAAATAATGATAATGATTTGTCAGAGCAAAAAGTAAATGACCAATTAGAAAGCAATTTAAATCTATTAAATGATAATTTAATAGACTCTAAGGTGGAAGTATTGGAAAATGTTAATCACGAAGAAACTTTTACAGACAATAACACAAAAGAAGAAAGTTATGAAATATCTTGGGTTAGTGATTCAACAAACGATCCAGAGTTGGCTGAAATTTTCTTAATAGAAGCAGAAGAAGTATTCCAAAACTTAAATCAAGAGTTTGATAAATTAAGCTCAGATATTAATGACAAAGATGCTCTTACAAACACAAGAAGATTTTACCATACACTCAAGGGAAGTGGCAGAATGGTGGGTTTAAAGCACATGGGGGAAGTTGCTTGGATGGTTGAACAAACTCTTAATAGATGTTTGAGCGAAGATTTAACTTTTAATCAAGATGTGTTAGATGCTGTAATTGAAATAAAAGAAAAGTTTCAAGAATGGGTGGGAGATTTACAAATAAATAATTTAGTAAATTTAGATATCATTGATATAAAAAAGAGATTATTAAAAATTAATCCTGAAATTCAAAATTCTTTTGATTTGGGATTAGAAGAGGCTATAAAAAATGAAAATTTAAGTTCCATTGAAGAAGAAACTATTGAGTCTAAGCAAGATCTAAAAGAAATTGAACTAATTGAGAGTAATGAAGAAGAAACCAAACAAGAAAGCGACATTGTTCTTGTAAATACATTAGTTGAAAACAATTCAAATATTATGGAAGAGCCATTAATTTCTGATGTGGAAATAGAAAAAACAGAAATAGAGGAAGAAATATTAATTGAGAAAGACGTTGTTGTTGATACTATAGCAATAGACAATATTCAAATAACTTTACAAAGTTACGAGGTGTTCAATACACAATCAGATGTGATGATTAACACACTAAAAGAAATTATTAATTCTTCGTTTGATGAACCTATTTTATTGGGGCAAGGTTTTAGTGATGTATCAAAAGAATTGGCTTTACTGTGTGATTCAGTTGGGTTAATAAAAATAACAAAACTTGTAAATTTATTAGGTTCTGTTTCTGACACAGCTAATAATTTAAATATTGGGTTATCTCAAGCATCTTTAAGTAAGTTAAGGCATGTAATTGATAATTTAGAAATTTTCAAATCAACTGATGCTTCTGAGCATATAGCTTTCTATGAAAGCCTAAAAGAAATATTGATTGATTTAGAGAAAGAGATTTTAGATTTTGAGATTAGTGATAATTCAAAAGAAAATATTTTAGAAGAAGAGGAAATAGATATGGAAAAACTTGCCCAAATTAAATTAGAACTTCAAGAAGAAATGAAGGCTATTTTAGAAGAGAAAAACTCATTATTACAAACAATGGTAGAAAAATTAGAAAATTCACAAGAAGAAAATAGAGTTTTGATTGAAAAAATATCTAATTTAGAAGAGAACCTAGAAAACTTTAAGTCTAACCAAGAACAAAAAGAAAAAATGTTTATAAAGGCATTAGAGGTAAATAGAAATGATATTAAGGTGTTGGTTGATTTAATTAAAAAAATGTAATTAATATTTTATGACAGAAGATATTTTTAAGAGTGCGATTCAAGAAGATTTGTCTTTAGTAATAAAAGAGAAATCTAAAGGTCATGCTACATCTAATATTCTTACTGACAATATTAATATTATTAACTTAATAGAAGAAAAAGTATCTAACACTGAAGATGAATTTGACCAAGAAATTTTTGAAATATCAAAATTAGAGTCAGAAGAAATGCTTGATAATAGTCAGATCATTTTAGAAAAAATAGAAAACGAACAGGTATTAGAAGAAAATGAAATTTATGAACTTAAAAGATATATACACACTTTAAAAGGATGTGTAAGAATGTCTGGATTAAATAAGGCAGGAAACATAAGTCATAAAATAGAAACAATATTAGAACATATTATTGAGAATGATATAGATATTAAAGTATTTAAAGGTTTTTTTGAAGAAGAATTAGAAAAAATAAAATTTTTAATACAAAATCCAACAAAAAAATTAAGTGAAAAAGAAATAGATTGGCTTGACTATACACAAATAAGCACACAATCAGAAAATTCTGAAAAAGAGAGTTCTGTTAATATAAATCAGAAGATTGGCGAATTAGAAATCAAAAAAGAAGTTGCTGAAGTTAAAAAAGAATTAAAACAATTCATAAAAATACCTTATAAAATAATAGAAAACACTATTAATAATGCTAGTTCTATAAGGTTACTAAGAAATTCTTTAGAAGACAGTGTTGCTAATAATAAAAAATCTTTATTTGAGTTAAAAGATGCATCTTTAAAGCTATACAAAATGGTTAAAGAGATTGAATTGCAAGCTGAAACTCAAATACAGTCAACAATGGACATTAAAGAAAAAATTGATACTAATTTTGATCCGTTAGAGTTTGACAGATTTACACGTTTGCAAGAACTCACAAGATTAATAAATGAAGTTCTTTCGGACATTGAAGGTTCAATAGGAACATTAGAAGAGAATATAAAAATACAAAATAATTCAATTAATGAACAGGCTATTTCAAGCAACAATTTGATGAGTGACTTAATGCAAATTAGATTAGTTAGTGTTGATAAATTCTCAGATAGATTTTATAAAATTGTAAGAAATACTTCAAAAGAATTAAACAAAAAAGTTTTATTAGAAATAATTGGTGAAAAACTAGAAATTGATAAATTACTTTTAGATAAGGTGATAAGCCCTATAGAGCATATATTAAGAAATTCAATAGCACATGGAATAGAATTTCCAGAAAACAGATTGAACTTAGGTAAAGATGTAACTGGAAAAATAAAATTAGAAATAAAGTTAGAAGGTAACTTAACTATCATTAAAATATCAGATGATGGAGCGGGTATAAATCTTAAAAAAGTAAAAGAGATAGGTGTTAAAAAAAATTTAATTAACCCTAATCTAGAATACTCAAAAGAAGAACTTATAAACTTAATATTTCAATCGGGATTTTCAACAGCAGACAATGTATCGCAAGTTTCTGGGCGAGGTGTTGGAATGGATGTTGTTAAAAGTGAAATATTATCAGTTGGTGGAACAATTGAAATACATACTGAGGAAGGTTTGGGGACAACATTTAAATTAAAATTACCTGTAGATGTAGCAACAAGCCAAACTATACTTTCTTCTGTGTGTGATAAACTAATAGCTATACCCAATCTTTTAATAGAGAGTGTTGGTTCTCTTAAGCAAGAGGAAGCAATAGAAGCATATAAAAATAAAAGAATCAACCATAATAACAATAAATGTGATTTTTATTATGCTGGTCACTTACTTGGATTAGAAAGCTTAAAAAAATCTCCAAAAATAAACAGTCATAATGTTTATGTTATTATTAAATATGCTGATAAAAAAATAGCATTAGGGTTTGATAAAGTTATTGGAGATTCTGAAGTTATAGTAAAACCAATGGGTTTTATATATGGTAAGTTTTTTGGAATTTTAGGTGGGACAATCTTAGGTGATGGCAGACAGGCTTTAGTAATAAATCCAATTCAAATTTTAGAACATTATAAACAAAATATATTAACTAATAATATTGAAACAGAACAAACCACCGAGAAGATAAAGATTTTAGTTGTTGACGACTCATTAACAGTTAGAAGAGCATCTTCTAAAATTTTAGAAAGAAATAATTTTCAAGTAGTGTTAGCAACAGATGGTGAGAATGCAATAGAAAAATTACAAGAGTTTACTCCTGATATTATATTGTCAGACATAGAGATGCCCAAAATGGATGGTTTTGAATTGGTAAAGCATATTAGAACAATTGAAAAGTTTAATAATATTCCAATTACTATGATAACTTCTAGGACAGCAGAAAAACATCAAAATATGGCATTTGAACTTGGAGCTAATGCTTTCTTGGGAAAGCCTTATAATGAACAAGAACTTATTGATACAATAAATAAACTTATTAAAGGCAAGGCTGTATAATTTTAACATATTGACAATAGTATCTAAAATTGTATAGAAATAGAATAAAAAGGGAAATATACAATGTTAGAAGAAAATATTGCTTTAGTTTTAGATATTTTAATAGAAAAAAAGAAGCCAATGTCTATTAGTGAAATATCAGAAAGTTCTGAATTAGAAAATTCTTTATTAAATTCAGCTATTAATATTATAAAACTATTAGAGCTGGCAACCTTGAAGCAAGATGGAAAACTACATCTGAATAAAATTGTTAAAGGTATAAATTTAGCTAAGGCTGCTCAATTAGGTCTAGATTTACTTTCTTTTAACTTTTTTGAAATAAGTAAGGCAGAGAAAAAAATTGCTTTAGAGTTGGCTACAAAAGCTGAAAAAATTAAAACCATAGAAATACAAAACAGAAAACCCTTAATACAAAAAAGAAATCAATTCTCAAGTAGAAAGACTGATGATGTTGCTGATAATTTAATCATTATATTAGAGGCTTCTAACCAAGCATTGTATGAGTATTTAGAAAAATTAGCTGAAAAAGACGATTATCTTAAGTCCTTAATGTTAATGCATGATCAAACAGAAAAATCTTTAGCATCTTATTTGGAATATTTAAAATAAAAGGCTAAAAATGTTATCACAAAAAGAAAAAGAAAAAATAGACAGCCTACCCAAACAATTTAATATTGTTCCAGAAGCTGAAAACTACAATTTAATGGCTTTTAAAAGGGTTGATATTGCTAAGGTGTGGACAAGAAGATTGCTGATGGCAACTGTTTTTTTTAATTTATTATCTATAGTGTTTATGGTTTTATCTATAGGTATTGCTTTTATGAAGCCTGAACCAGAATTTTATGCTTCAACTCCGTCAGGTAAGGTAATATTTTTAGAAACTTTAAGGAATTAATAATGAAATCACTGTTAGATTTTTTAGATAAGTCACCAGATGATGCTTTAACAGAAAGAATGGCAAAAGAACCAGTTTCGGCAAAATATTGGTTGTTTTTTGGAGGTTCTATTGCCTCTTTACTAGTTAGTGCTTTATTAAATTTTACTTCTTTATTCAGAAATCCAGAAACTCCTCCAGCTGATTTATTTAGTGTGGTGCGTAAAAATGAAAAATTAGACGAATCAACTATTAAAAAAGTTAGAGTTACTTTGCCATCTGCTCATAATACAGTTAAAAATGTAACTGCTTGGATTAAAGAGGCTATCGGAGAGACATATTCTTTTGGGTTTTTAAATTTTGACAAACAAGTTAATAAGGCTTCTATATATTTTACTGAAGAAGGTTATTCTGGATATTTAAAAGCATTAGAAATAGCAAAAATAAGAGATAGTGTGTTGTCTAAAAAATTAGAAATTTCAATAATACCTCTAAAAGAGCCGATTTTAATTAACAGTGGAGTTTATAGAGATGAAGAATATTGGAGATTCAAAACACCTGTATTAGTAAGTTATTTTGGAGGTAAGGAGCCAATAAAGCAAAAATACATGTTGGAGATTTTAATAAGAAAAGTTCCATCTTATGTAAATCCAAAAAGTTTAGCGATTCATGAATATATAATGACACAAATGTAAGAGGAAATATGGAAAAAGAAAAAGTTAATTTAAGTGCTAGCAATAGAGAACAAGCAAAAAAAGGTCAAGGACACACTTCAAAATCTTCAATTGTAGTGGCTCTAAGAAATAAGTTTTTCTATATGATGTATAGAAATGCTTCATTGGTTTTTATGACTTCTTTAATTACTATGATTTCAAGTGTGTTAGTGTTTGTATTTTTTACAAATCAAAAAGTTCCAGCACAGTATGTTCCAATTAATGAAGATGGTACTTATATAAATTTATTACCTATTAGAGATTGTAAATCAAAATCTGAAGCAGAAGTGAAGAGATTTGTAACGACTGCTACGAATAAACTATTTAGATATGATTACATAAATTATGCGGATCAGTTTCAAGATTTTACGCAATACTTTACGGCTGATGGTTGGAACGAATATCTTACATCTTTTAAAAACTCAGGTAGTTTAAATGCTGTTTTAGAAAATAAATGGATTGTTACTAATGAAATATTAGGAATTGCTGAGTTTACTAAAGAGCCATATTTAGATCCTGAAGATAATGCTTGTACTTGGGAAGCTAAGATTCCCTTGGTTGTTACTTATGTTGGGTCAAATTCACAAAAAAGTAGAGTTGATTTTTATGTAAGATTAAGTAGAGTTAGTGTAATTAAGAGTCCTGAGGGGTTAGGAATTAAGAGAGTAGTGACAAAAACATTAGGACAATAAATTTTTATATTTATTTGACTTTATCTTTTATATTCAATAAGTTTTATTTAGAAAATTATAATAGGAGCAAAAATGAAAAAAGACAATAAAAAAGAACTTTTTAAAAAGTTAGCAAT
>JACCEE012339373.1_pt1 | contig 11819 bp, 8 predicted proteins | sample 7449931 | NCBI WGS metagenome assembly JACCEE01 (sample SAMN15323457, study PRJNA562643) | freshwater metagenome | isolation source: river surface water | place: USA:Blue River Watershed | collected 2017-08-19 | reverse complement strand
GCCGGTATAAGTTCCACCATTATAAGAAATAGCGCCTTTAGAAGCCGCATTGGTACCACCTTCCACGGAGGCTGTTGTGCCCGGCACTTCAGTTTTTGCAGGCAGGCCGGCAGGAGAGGTTTTGGCACTACTTTGTACGCCTTCCCGCTCTGCATTGTAGCGATGAATATAAGGTTCCACTTCTTTCAGCTTTGCTTCGTATTCGTGTTTGCCGGCATTGATAGCAGGTGCCACTTCCCTTGAATAGGCCATCGCCTTTTCTGCCAGGGGATTATCTGCAGGAATAACCTGAATTCCGTTCTTTTTACTGTAAATGACCGGATCGAGTTCATTGCTTGCTGCTTCGTAAAAAGTCCCTACATATTCATAACCATCCTGATTGGCCTTTATTGAAAGCAAATTCCCGCTGGAAAACTGTACATAAGTATAGATTTCGGCTTCATTTTCTCCGTAAATAAAATGTTGTATGGTTTCATTGGGAGACACCTTTCGTGAATAGCCTATGCGTTTCATGGCAGGAGTAAAACTTCCATAGGTTTGTTCATTCGTTTTAGGATCGTAATGGTAACCAAATTTCAGATAAAGCTGAGTAGATGTAACCTCTCCGAATTCACCAATCATGATTCTGCCGTCTTTTTCCCATACCCCGCGGTAAGGTCGTCCATCTTTGTAATCACCGTCAAAGGTGATTCCGCTGGCGTACACCACCTTTCCTTTCAGGTATTTTCCATTTTCGTCTGATGTACCGGAAAAAGAAGTTTTGTCAGGATACTGAACGGTGGATGCACCCGTTTCCATATTCCTGATCTCTACCAGTTTGGTTGTACCGTCGTCAAATTCATAGCGTTGATCGCCGACCGGTTTGCCATCTACAAATTTTCCGGTCTGCACATAATGTTTGTCGGTAATGGTCATCATGCCATTGGCTTGCCCGTATTTGAATTCCCCTTTCATCACCCGGCCATCACTGGCGAACGTAACCGAGCCCTCACCGTGCGGTTCGCCATTGAGTGTTTTACCCGTGTAGGTATTGCCGCTAGAAAATTTCAAGGTTTCAAATCGTACATCATTTTCCGGCTGCCGGCTTTCGGTTGCCTGGCTGTTACCGGAAGCATTCCTCATCCGTTCCAGTTCAATCTGTCTTTGCTTCTGTCTTTCTGCTGACATTCTTCTAGCCTCTTCCTGCGCAGCGGCCATTTCTGCCGCATAGTCCCGGCCACTGACTAACTTGGCACCGCCATTCACATAGTGTCGGAAAGTTCCATACCGTGTTTGGTTCTCGTAGTAATAATCTTTTTGTTGTGCTTTTAGCTGACCATAACTGAATACGCACAATAGAATAAGTATTAACCGTGTCGATTTCTTCATCGCTTCTTTATTGTAGTTTTTTCTATATTATTTCATATTGGAAAAATGATCTGCTTTTGATAGGCTTTATGAAAAAACATCTTTTTTGATTATTGTTTTTTCGGAAAAAACCATCGAACTATAAACCCGATTAATATAAACGTGAACATCTGGCCGAACGATGTCGGATAATAAAAGCTGGGATAATCTTCACTATCAAGCACCATTACCCGCTTTGGGTACACTGTTTCACTTCTATTTTCTTTAGGCACATAGTGAATATAAAATGTCTGCGATTGTAATTGCTCCAGCGTTGGCAACGGGTTTTTATCGGTCCACTGTTCGGTCATCTTATGCTCGGTGGTGTCGGTTGCGCCGTCACGCAGGTAGGTTAAGGTGTAAAGAATGTTAGTCAGCCCGTCGCGTATGGGTTCTGTTCTTACCGATGAAACGGTGCCCTTGGTCACAACACGGGCTTTTTCATATCCGTATTCACGCCAGAAAGCCCAAACACCAAAGATGCCGAATAAGATACCAATTAGGATTAAAACTGTGCCGACTTTGCGCATATCAGAAAATTTGTTGGATGGAAAGGTTCATAGTAATTGGGTTTATTGCCTAACCTTCTTTTGACTTTCTGCCTGTAAACACATCATAAAACCAATAGCCCTCTTCCACATAACCGTTCAGATAAGTCATCTTGCCTTTTCCGTGCCGGTGGTTCTGTTTCCATTCGCCTTCGTAGGTTCCAATATCCGGATTCACGTCTTTTCCCCAGCCTTCCCTTTTATCCAAAACATAGTAACCGTCAAACGTATGGCAACCATAAGTGTCGCAATTGGACTGTTCGAAGATTTTACCATGACGAAGGCCGTTTACAAAGTTGCCCTCTCTGTAAGAAATCCTGACCTCCTTGCCAATCCGCGAGATATGGGTAATTAATTTACCCTTTCCATGGGGAATGTTTTTTTCATTAACCTCACCCTCGTACTGATCACCATTGAATTTTACTTTTTTAACTTTAATTTTTCCTGCCGCAGCTGTTTCTACTTTTTTATCCTCATCAGTGCTGCGTGCAATCGCTAATAGTTCGTCTATTGATTTCTGAAAAGTGCCATTATCTTCCCATGAACTGGAAATCTTTGTCTGTGCAAGTGCGGTTTTGACAGCTGTTGAATCCTTTCGAAACCAGCTTCTCAGACTGCTATCCATTTGATTCTTATAGTAGTAGTCGTACATACGCGAATTAGTCGACCTGCTTTGATAAGACCAGGGCATCAATTCACCATTTGTCCAATAGGCAAGAGCTGCAAATGGCTTAGCATAATCAAACAAATCCTGCTGATCGGGAAATCGCTTTTCAAGTTTTTCCAAAGCACGAAGTGCTGAATATCCCGCTGTCCTGAATTTCATGACCAGACCAAATAATTCATCAAAACTTCCGGTATCTTTTTTTTCCTGAAAGAGGATATGTGCATTTGCCGCTAAGAGCATTGCCGTATCTAATTGGTAAACCACCTCATCACTCTTGGGGACTCCCCGGAGACTGCGTAATGAAAGTGCTTTAGCTTCAAATTCCTCAAACCCGGCATCCAGATACAGCATGGCAACAGGTGTAGAAATTTCATCGGCTTTCTCTCTTATTTCAAGGTTACGCATCAGACTTCTAATCAGATGTGAACTTTCTTCTGCTTGTTTTCTCGCGTAATCACGCTCTAAGTCTTCATGCGTTTTTTTTGCTGTTTGTCTGGTACCCTTCCACCGGTCCATCATTTCCTGTACAGCATTTTCGTTCATTTTAAAATCAAATGATTTTGTGTTACTGAATTCCTGGCCTTTTTTAATGCTTTCCAGGTAGCGGTCGGCTTCCTTTTGCCGTTGTTCGTTGTAATTGTATTGCCCATAAGCATGGCTGCTTAGTACAATGGTGAGCAAGAAGATCAATGGTCGTATCATTTAGTGAGTTTAAAGATTTATACAGTAAAAAAAACTCAGAATAAGCCTATCGCTGTGGAATTTAAAGGCGATCCCTGAATTAATATTTTTCTTTCATCTACATGAACGTTTGGTAAATTGTCAGTATAAAAGACTTATTACGTTTTTAATATAAGTTTCAAAGCCAATATTTTCTTTACTTCTGACGGATAAAACTTAATTGTTGTACCTCGGTTCCGGTTTTTTTGCCTCTTATTGCCAGATAGATTTTTCCATACAGATATTTCAACTTTGCCACCTGGCCAAATTTTAAGAAATTATCTTTGCCTACCAGAGAAGTATTGTTTCCGGCGGAGATTTTATAGATAGAAATACCCTTGTCGTTGGTGCCATTCTCAGCATAACCGGCATAATAAAGGTTCCCCTCTTCATCCAAATCGTACAGGGACTCGCTCGAACCAACACGCCCGTAACTGAGTAACACGTTATCTACTACTTTTTTAAACTCCTTCGTAGTAAAATTGTAAGTAAATGTGCTTATTCTATAAGGGGTTGTTCTGTAATTGACCAAGGCAAAACTCAGTTTGGTGCCATCAACGCTATAATGCCTGAACGCTGTAGTAAAGGCAAATTCGGCAGGAGGGGCCCAGTTGAGTGTTGCCGTAACATTGCCGGAGCGTACTGTACTATCCATATTGCGATCAAATTCTATGGCCTTTAATTGGGTTTTATTGTATAAACCGATGTACAAGCTTTTACCTGAGGTTCTGGCATCACACAAAATATAAAAGAGGTTCTCAGAATCCGGGAATGGTTTGGCTGTTTCAATTTTGGTATTAGCGAATCTGTAGTTAAAATCTTCGTCGTCCTTCCTGTTGAGGCTAATGTACATGTGCGCGGTGTTCCAGGTATCTTTTACCACCACATTTTCATAACCCAGCTCCGTAAACCCCGTCATATAAGACGTGGGCATCGGACTGATACCGATGTCTCCCTGTAAATAGATCTTGCTGTATCCAAAGGAGCTGCTTTCTGTCTGGAAAGCTGCGACGTAATAATTGGTATAGGGCTTATACTGTTCAATATCCCTGTTATAATTACCAATGTTATACATACCACTAATTGCTTGTTCCTTACCCGCCTGAGGGTGTTGTGGTATCATTTTTTTGCTTGTCAGATCCAGGCTGCGCCTAAAGTATTCGTCCCGATAGTGGTACACAAAATGCATGCGGTTACGCGTATCGACCGTGAAATCTCTTACTACGAAACCAGTTGAAGATGAAATACTACCGTATGTCGTGGTGGTATCCCAAACGTGTTCATAGCCGGAATTGTCGTTCAGAACATTTACGGGGTCATACATATTGGAGGGTTTATCAGGTTCAGTATTTTCTTTTTCGCACGAGACTAAAGCGAATAACGCAATACTCAACAAGCACAATAATTTCATTTTATTCATCATTACGGATTGTTTAAACTATAATGTTGTAAGGTGAGCTTTAATTTTTACTGATAATCTGCACATGGTAAGTGTTATCCTTCCAATCGTTTGGATTTTCTTGTCTGTAAATAATCGCAGCGTGTAGCTTACCGTTGAAATAACAAACACCCTGCACTGATGTATTCTCTTTAATATCTGGTTCTTTCAGAATGACTTCGTTACCACCTCCAACATTGTATTTCCGGATGCTGTAGTGTGATTTCTGGTTGTCAACTCTGTTTTCTACAACGTATAGATTGCCATTGGGGTCTATTGCTACCTGCGAAACAAGGTATCTGACCCGGTATGCAGCTTGACCATAAGCTGTGGCTTTGGTTTCATCAAGTACCTTTTGAATGCTAAAGCTGGTTAGGTTTATTTTATATACTTCAAACTTATTTCCATAAGCATCCAGTGCTACAAAAACATTGTCGCCATATTGAGTGGCATGCATAATAAACCCAACGGGTGACATAGTGAGATGATTTTCAGCTTTCATCGGGTAACGTATCTGACCTTGTGAACCGGTTACTTTGTCATCCGTTTCAGAATAAAGCCCTATGCCGTCCTGACTGGTATTCTTGTTTAAGTTGATTACATAAGTGCGGTTGTTGTAACGAGCAGACACAAAGGAGGTAGCAAAAAAAGTATTGGTTTTCCATTGCCCAGTACCATAGTGAAAGTGCGATACGGTATTTGTACCTACACTCACCGAATTATTCAACAATCCGTCTTCTGATGCTTGTAATTCTTTTATATTAGTAGCGTTATTGTCAAGATTTATATTAATATTTTGATTGTTTTTGAACACGGCAATAGTATAGCCGCTGGAAAACGGGATATGCGTTTCCCACGTATCGCCACCATAAATGGTTTTAATTTCCCGAAAATCGGTTGAAGAGCCAAAAGCCGGTTTGCTGACGGTTACTTTGTTTTGGTTGTTCAATACGATTTCTGTAAAATCAGATAAATATGTCTGTGCCGCAAACAACAAATATAAGCGTAATTCGCCGGGCGATTGCAAGCTAAAAGCCTGCGTGCCGAAACTACCACCTAAATTTCCCTGAATTATTTGTTGCGCATGTTGGGCAGCAACAGTCCAATCTTTGGTATTTAATAAATTGATATTATTTGTTGCGTTTGGATTTTCTACATCATCACCTTTGGTACATGATGAAAATATTACTGCAATAGCTATTGCAAAGCATGAAAAATATGGTATGGTTTTCATCATAGTAAAATTCTTATTAATGGCTTCGTTTTATCAGCGTATTGTTTGTGTAAGTATTACTGATAGATTTATGTGGCAATTAAATTATCGTTACGAATATCTCTGTTATAAGAACCGGTAAAGTAAAAACTATGGCTTTTTATTTTAGCCATAGTTATTCTTTCAACAACAAGTGTTTGCCTAAACTTCATCTGCTTTGGTTAATGTAGAAGTACCGTTTTAATACGTTTTTATATCCAAATCAAATTTACCCTCGGTTATTTTTTTGATACTACCCGAATCAAAAGAACCATTATTGTTTTTACGTACGGCTTCAAAAGAGAAGGTACCTTTGATATGTGTTCCGTTATTCGTCTCAATGATGATTTTTCCGGTTTTTACATATTCCCATTTGGTAAACCATTGGTCATAACCATTGCCGTTCCATTTGTTGTACTCGGCACTTGCCAGGTACTCAAGGTTTGTAACGTGTATCGGGTCGAAATCGTAAGTTCCCGGTTTCCAGTCTGTGAAAGTAGCTACTTTTCCCCCGAAAGGCATTAGTGTTAGTATAATGGTTTCTTTTTGGTCAGCAGGTTGGCCTATTATCTGAAGCATCTTGGTGGAGCTGACAAATTTTGCACTTGTAAATTGAATATCAGCTTTAGGAAAAGATTGGTTATCAACTTTGGCAGCAAAAAATGCAGCATCGCCCGGATTACCAGGTACTGGCTCATCATCTTTAGTACAAGAAGACAACAGTACTACAAGAACAAGGATGGCAGTATTAAGAAATTGGATTGCTTTCATAATTTAAAAGAATTATTGTTATAGGCCACGAATTTCAATTAAATCAGCATTTTGCACAATGGGCTGTTTAGCCCATTTTTTATATTAGTCCGTGCTTTCTTGCTTTGCCTATTAGTTCAACCCTATTCTGGGCTTGCAGTTTTTGGTAAATATTTTCAATGTGGCGTTTTACCGTAAAAGGCGAAATGAACAATTTTTCGGCAATCATTTTATTCGAAAGACCTTCACTTATTTGCTCCAATATTTCTGTTTCCCGTTCTGAAAGTTTTAATTTTTCAGTTGTATCTTCCACCACAGGCTTACTGACACTTTTGAGCAATTGCAATGTTTTTAGGGCTATGGTTGGCGACATTACAGAACCTCCATTCAAAGTGTCACTGATGGTTTCATAAATCTTGTCGGCTTTGGTTTCCTTCAGAATATAACTGTCGGCTCCGGCTTTTATGGCGTTGAAAATGGATTCGTCATCATCGTAGATGGTTATCATCACAATTTTAATATTCGGGTGTTGCTGTTTAACTTTTTCTGTAGCTTCAATGCCATTCAATACAGCCATTTCAATGTCCATCAATATCAAATCTATCTCACTGTTTTTGGCTAACAATTCCAACAGTTCAGCTCCGTTTTGTGCGGTATGTGTAATGGCAATGTCTTCAAATACCGAAAGTTTTTCTTCTATGGCTTTCAGCGCAAAAAAATTGTCCTCTGCAATGGCGATTTTTATCATTTTTAGATTGCGATTTGAATAGTGTAGGCCGTTCCTTTTCCTTCTTCTGTTTCCAAATGGACTATTCCGTTTATAGCTTTAATTCTGCTTTCAATATTTCTCAGACCGAAGGACTTGCTTTTCTCATTTTCGAATTCGAAACCTTTTCCATTATCTGAAATTCTGATAGTTAAACTGTTTTCGGCCTGTTGTACATTTATATTAATTTCAGAAGCATCGGCATGTTTAATGGCGTTATTGATAATTTCCTGAACCGCCCTAAACAGATTCACTGCCTGTTTCGAATTAAGATTGAAATTGTCGGAAACATCAAAGTTGAAATTAAATTTAATATCGTCTTTTGCTTCTGCTGCATTTTTGATAAAATTCAGGATTTTGGCTTTTAAATCATGAAGATGAATTTCTTTGGAGTTTAGCACCCACAAGGTGTTTTTCAGTTCTGCAATCGAGTTTTCTGAAAAATCGGACAAAGTATTGATTTTGCCTTTTACTACTTCATCTAGTTTTGAAGCTGTATTCTTGAGTCCATCTGCAATTGAATTGATAAGTGTGAGTTGTGCTCCCAAACTGTCGTGTAAATCTCTGGAAATTTCCAATCGCTGCGCCTGTATTTTAGAATGAATTTGTTCTTTTAAGAGTTCGTTTTCTAACACCAGTTGTTGATGTTTGTATTTTGATTTTATGCTGAAATTTCGGAAAACCACGAGACCGATAATCATGCCTCCTCCCAATAAAATGAGCCAGATGTTTTTTTGTTTCGAAATGAGTTTGGTTTGAGCTATTTGTTTTTCTTTCTTTTCAGTTTCGTATTTTATTTGATACTCGTAAACGATTTTGGCTTTTTCTGCATTAAGCAACGAATCTTTAAGCGTCAGGTGTTTGTTCAGGTATTGTGTTGCAGACTGATAGTCTTTTGTCTCATTTTTAAGCAAATAGGTGTAATAGTAAAAATCGATGAGTTTTTCGGGGCTGTTGCTTTTTAGCGCATAAAAATTAGCCGAATCAATATATTCTTCAGCCTTTGTATAATTTTTAGCGAGTCTTTCTATATCCATCAGGTTGCTGTAAAGGGTAGCAAAATGATACACATCATCATAATCGGAAGAGTGTTTAAAAGATAATGTAAAATATTTTTGAGCCTGTTGATACTGCTTTAATTTTTTGTAAGTATTGCCCAAATTGTTGTATGAATAGGAACTGTCGCTTGCATTAAATGCAAAAGGCAAGGCATTTAAATGACTTTCAATAGCTTTGGCATACTGCTTACCGTCATCGTAATTGATACCCAGATTATTATAGGCATACCACTTGAGGTTAGAATTAGTTGTATCTGGATTTTCATCAACTGTTTTTAAAGCGAGATTGGCATATTCCGCTCCTTTTGAATAATCGCCAAAATCATGGTAGGCAAGCGAAAGATTGTTATAGGTTTTGGAAAGTGAGTTGTAATCTTTGGCTTTTATAAAATTTTCGGAACTTTTTATCAGATAGGGAATACCTGCGTCAAAATTGTATTCACTGCATAACTGGTTGCCGATTGCACGATTGATGTGTCCAATTGCAGCCTCATTTTTTTGATGTTCGAAATGTTCTATAAATTTCTCATACCATTTTATTGCTTCATTTTGGTCTTGCTGTTTGTTTGTAAACAGTGAAGCCAATTTTTGAGAAGCCATTTGCAGACTATCTGCAGGAATATCCTTTTTTGTAACCATTCTTTCAAAAACAGTATCAATTTCCCTCTCTGCATCGTTGATTGGTATATTTTCCATCCTACCGTCAATCTTGTCTTTACAGGAAAAACAAGCTAGTACAATCACGACGAAAAACAACCAAGAGGGTTTCATACAATAAATGCGATGGAGGCTCATTTATACAACTTCACTAATGAGTTAAAGACATGTTTAACACTTCCTCCATTCTTATGGTTCATTTGTAATGCACAATCTTTCTTTGCAAAAAACCAAAGATTTCCCTGATTGATCTTTTTCTAAGCCGTGTTTTCAAAATCTACCAGCCTTCGTTGGAGTTCTGTCATTAAAGTGATACGCGGGAAGTAGAGCTTCGATGACTTCAAGTCACGAGAGTAATAAAAACAAACAACCCCTGACCCGAAAGTAGTTTTCGAATCAGGGGTTGCAGTCTGGGTGGCGCGATTTGCAATCGCGAAAATTACGGCGATTGAAAATCGCTGCACCCGAAAATCACTGATCTCCGCCCATTTTAAATCTCCGATTATTCGATAAAATCAAGGTAATTCTCCTGATTAACAACCTCAACATTAGCCCGTTCGTATGTCTGAACAAATGTATTTGTCCCTTTCGAACTACCTTTCTTCCATTTCAACTCATAACCGTTAATCATTCCATCGGTCTCCTCAACAAAATCAATTTCCATTTGGTCGTATGTTCTCCAGAAGTAACTATTTACTGAAAGACCAAAATAATGATTTCGCTTCATTCGTTCCGAAATGCAATAGTTCTCCCATAGCTTTCCAACATCGTCGCGCAAGTTAAGTGCATTAAAATTCGAAATAATCACATTGCGTATCCCGTTGTCCCAGAAATAGTATCGGGGCGATTTCGTGTATTCTTTTCGAAGATTCCGACTAAAGCCATTCAATGAAAAAAGAACGTACATTTTCTCCAGCAATTCCAGATACCGCTTAACAGTCTTATTATCTGCATTTAATGCTCGTCCGAGTTCAGTATATGAAACCTCATTACCTATCTGAAATGCAATAAGCCGCAACAAGTTCAATACAAACAATGATCCCTTTAAATTATCGGCCATCAGTAAATCCTTTAGCAAATATCCATCCCGAATATTTTCCAGAACGTTGCGTTTCTCTCCATCATTCTTTCCAAAAAAAACCTGAGGATAGCTGCCAAAAATCAAGCGGTTTTCCAGATTTTCTTTAGCTGTCAGGAAATCGCTTTTGAATTCGAGTTGGGCAAACGGATAAAGATTAAAAAATGAACTCCGACCAGTAAGTGGTTCACCTACATTACTTTTTATATCAAGTGCAGATGAACCTGTGATAAATATAGTCAGTGATGGGATAGTGTCTGTCATTAGCTTTAAACTCTTACCTATTCCCGGAATGGCTTGCGCTTCATCAATAAACAAGTAGTCGTAACCTTTAACAAAGCGTTCGAGCAAGCTTTTGCGCTGACTTGACAGAATTTCAGAAACATCCAGATTATCTCCCTGAACCATCAGGGCATTTTGAGTAGAAAGTTTGGACTTGATTTCTTCCATTAACACAGTCTTTCCAACTCTTCTGGCACCAAGCAGAGCAACCACATGCCCCGGTTTTAGTGTGGAAATTATTCTATTTTCAAGGTATCGCGTAATCATTTCTCTCTGAATTTGCATTAATTCAAGGATTTAACTCCCCGAATTTACAGAAATTCAGAGAATATGCAATTAATATTCCCAATTTCATATTTGGAAACTATTGATCCGATGACTTCAAGTCACGAGAGTAATAAAAAAAACCAACCCCTGACCCGAAAGTAGCTTTCGAATCAAGGGTTGCAGTGTGTGTGGCGCGATTTCCAATCGCGAAATTTCCAGCGATTAAAAATCGCTGCACCCGATAATCGCCATATCCGGTTATCCGATTTCCCGTGTAATGGCAATGGCCGCAATGGTTCCGTCGGCAATGGCGGTGGTAATCTGGCGGTATTTTTTGCTGGTTACGTCGCCCACCGCAAACACGCCGTCGATGTTGGTTCGCTTGTCTTCGTCGGTCTTGATGTAGCCCCACTGATCGAGTTCCAGCTCATTCCCAAAGATTTCGAGGTTCGGTTTTTGCCCGATAAACACGAAAATTCCGTCGGTTGTCAACGTCTTTTTCTCACCGGTTTTCAGGTCTTCCACCTCAACCTCCATTTTGTCGCCAGCCTTGCAGAAGGCGCGTGGTTCGTGCGAAAGCATAAATGAAATCTTCGGGTTGGCAAAGGCTTTTTCCTGCGCGGTTTTGTTAGCCTGCAACTGGTCGAACTGGTGAACGATGGTAATTTTCGAAGCAAACTTCGAGATAAAATCGGCTTCCTCAATGGCCGAATTGCCACCGCCGATCACCACCACTTCCTTATCGACAAAATACTTGGCGTCGCAGGTGGCGCAATACGAAATGCCCTGCCCCTTAAACTCCAGCTCGCCCGGAATGCCAATTCGGTTGGGCGAAGTTCCGGTGGCAATGATGATTCGTTTAGCGCGAATAGTTTCCTGCCCGTCAATCATGATTTCTTTTTTCTGCAAATCGACATGCGTCACGTCACCCGCCACTTTATAAGTCGTTC
>JACCEE010938496.1_pt1 | contig 11823 bp, 6 predicted proteins | sample 7449931 | NCBI WGS metagenome assembly JACCEE01 (sample SAMN15323457, study PRJNA562643) | freshwater metagenome | isolation source: river surface water | place: USA:Blue River Watershed | collected 2017-08-19 | reverse complement strand
GGCCACGACAGAGGTGGAGTTTGAGCGAACGGAGGACCGGGGGGGGGTACATGCTGGGAGGGGGGGGAGGCTGCCGAGGGCGGGATCCACCGCTGTGCGGCCAATCCGGCAACCGGTTTGTGGTGGCGAGCGTGGCCGTTGACAAGGGCGGTCGGACTCGGGGCGGGAACCTGTGCATTAATCGCGCTTGCTCCAGCTGTGCTGAGGCGAAACGGAGTGAAGCGTGGCGGGATCTCGGACAGCGCGACAGTTGCGGGCCGAGTACCGAAATCCCGGATCCCGGATCCACCAGGGAGCGCAACGCCGCGGGACACTGCGGCCGGGCCGCAGCCCGTAGGAGTGGGAAAAATGGGGTGTGAGCAGCAGGGCGAGCCCCTGGAACAACGCCTGCCGGACGATCCAAACTGTCGCCGTCATTAAAATACGGCGGCGGGTGCTGATAGGGGCCTGCGGGATCTCCGCACGGCGCACCGGCGCGAGGACGGTCCCTCCTGGCGCTGATAACTTCCTTGTCGCCCGCGGCGTGCACCGTGGGCGGCGGTTGCCGCAGTCAGGCGAGCGTCTCGCCGTGGGTTTGCTTCCCTCGGTCACCTCGCGGCGCCTCAGTTGCCCGCCGGCTCAAGCTTACCGCCGTTGGCGGTCGACAGACCTACACGCCGTCTCTTCTTCGCTGTCAGGCACCTGCATCCTGCGCGGGCGCACACGAAAAAGCCCCGGTCTCTCGACCGGGGCTTATCGGAAAGCGGATCCGTAATCAGTTCTTGATGATCACGAGTTCGACGCGGCGGTCCTTCGACATCTCTTCGCCGGCGGCGTTCTCCTTCGCATCGAGATCGCCCTTGGAGAGCGGTTCGAGGCGGATCACTTCGACGCCGAGTTTGGCGAGGTACTCCTTCACGGCGTTGGCGCGGCGGTCGCCGAGGCCCATGTTGTATTCGGCCGTGCCTCGCCAGTCGCAGTGGCCTTCGAGGAGGATCTGTTTGCCCTGGAGCTCGGCGATCTTCTTGGCGGCCTGTTCGAGCTTCGGGCGCTCGCTGGGCTTGATGGCGGAACGATCAAAATCGAAATAGACGGTCGGGAGCTCGCCGCGGATGAGGTTCTCTTCCTTGAAGCGATCCTGGCCCTCGGGCTTGTTCTGAAGGCTCACATCGTCGGCGTTCAAGTTCACGTCGGTCGCGTTGAGCCCCCCGGGGCCCATGCCGGCGGCCGTGGCGCTCGGATCGGGGCGCTTCGGCTTCTTCGGGCAGCCGGCGAGCAGCACGGCGGAACCAATCAGGGCAAAACAGACGAATTTCGAGAGCTTGTTCATGAGAAAAAGGGCTTGTCGTACGGGTGCGCGGTTATCCGTAAACCGCTCAATTCGCGCAAGAAGAATGTCGGACAACGAAAACGCAAAACGCGTGCGCCGGGAGAGCACACGCGTCGGAAAAGGGGAGGAGACTCAGCGGGCGCCGCCGGGCGGGAGCGAGCTGCGGTTGTCGACGAGACCGATCTCGATGGCGTATCGGGTGAGGCTCGCGACATCGTGCAGGTCGAGTTTGCGCATCAGGTTGGTGCGGTGGTTGTCCACGGTCTTCACGCTGATGCCGAGCTTCGCGGCGATCTCCTTGGTGCTGTAGCTCTCGGCGACGAGTTGCAGGATCTCGCGCTCGCGGTCGGTGAGCAGGTCGTGGCTGGAGGCGGCCGAGGGGTTGGTCACGACGTTGAGGAGGAGAGCAGCCACGGCCGGTCCGAAATAGGTGCCGCCATTGGATACGGTCTGGATGCCTTTGCGGAACTCGCTCAGGCCGGCCGTCTTCTCGACGAAGCCGTGCGCGCCCGCTTCGAGCATCTCGCGGACGAGGACCGGGTTCTCGTAGCCGGAGAACACGAGGTAGCGCGTGTTCTTGAGCTGCTTGGCGAGGCGGCGGAGGAGGTCGACGCCGTTGAGGCCGGGCAACTTCGCATCGAGGATCGCGAGGTCGGGCTTGGTCTCGAGGCAGAGATTGTAGGCCTGCTGGCCGTCGCCGCATTCGCCCACGATCTTGTAGTTGGGATCGTTGCGGAGCATCTCCGCGAGCATTTCACGGATCGCGGTCTGATCCTCGATGATGACGACGCGCTTCATCTTGCTTGGGCTGGGGACGGCTTGCCGGTCTGCGGACAGTTGGCGTTCGAGAACGGAAGTAGGTTTTTCGTGCGGGATCATCAGGTGGAATCTCCGGATTTGGCCAGATGATCTATCGGCTAATTCGCGAAAAATTTCGCGAAATCTTTGAGGGGAAGGCCCCAGCAAAGGGCCTGTTGGGCGGAAAAGCAACCGCGGGACCGGGGAGAGTTGGTGGGTCGACCGGGATTCGAACCCGGAACCAACGACTTAAAAGGACGCTGCTCTACCGTTGAGCTATCGACCCGAAAACAGAGGGGAGGTTACTTGGTGGGCGGCGGATCGGCCGGCAAGCAGATTCCGGGCAGGTTGGCATCGTTTGCCGCCAGTGAGACCCTGCCGATCCCCGCGGAGCTCATAGCGGGGTACGACAAACCCCCTGTTGGGCGGGAGCGGTGGTCCGATCGAGGGGATGAAGAGCGTCAGGGCCTTGAGCGGGTACTCGTGGGTGCGGTAGGCGCCGATCACCCGGCGCGGGACGCGCGGTCGGTCGCGGTTCAGGGAGCGGGTGCGCGCCGGGGGGCGGTCCGACCCTCGATCCAGCTCCCTTCGATCATGCTGAGCACCGGGTGGACTGGAAACCCTTGTTCGTTGTGGTAGAGCAAAGTGGCGAGGTTATCGATTGCGGTCGCTCCAATCTGTTCGAGATTCTGGTCGATCCCCGCCGGGGCGTCGACGTGGTCGAGGTTCATCTGGGCGATGTCGAGCGCGGCGAAACCGATATCCTCCGGGATGCGACAGCCGGCGTGCTCAAGGGCGAGGAACTGCTTCGGACCAAAACCGATCACGGCGTCCGGGCGCTGCCGGCGGAGCCAAAGCCGCAGGGAAGAGGGCGGATCATCGTCCTTCGTGAGCAACGGATCGAGTTGTGCGGTCTGCTGCATCCGAGCGGCGGCGAGGTAGCCGCCCAGCCAACTGAATCCGACGCGGGTGTTCTGCGAGCTCTCGAGCATCAGGCCGATCCGGCGATAGCCGAGCCGGACAAGGTTATCATACGCCGTGCGAACCCCGTGGAAATGGTTGTGCGTGGCGCGATGCAGCGGGTGGTCCTTGAACACGTACCCGAGACCGACACAGATCAGGCGGGGCCAGTCGAGGTCGTGGCGGTAGACCGGGAGCGGAAACGGCGCGATCAGCACGCCGCGGATGGCGCGGGCCCGGAGCACGCGGCAAGTCGCGACCGAGCGCTCGCCCCCGAGTCCGAGCCAGAACGGCTCGACCCGCATGCCCAGCTTGGGCGCCTGCCGGCGGGCCCCCTCGAAGAAGCCGACGCAGGCGGAATGCTGCTGCCAGTCGTTGGCCGACGCGCCGCCGCTCAGAAACGCGATGACCTCCGGGGCCGCCTTCTGGTGCTTCAGGCGCACCTGAGTCATGAGTGTGGATACTAGGACATTGGAACGATAGCCGAGGCGGTCGGCGGCGGCGCGGACGCGCTCCCGGGTCGCTGCCGGAATCGAGGGATCGTTGCGGAGGCTGAGCGAGACCGTGGTGTGGCTGAGCCCGATGCTGCGCGCGATCTCGCGAAGGGTGGGTGGCGAGCCGCGGTCGGGCAGGGGAGCCGGGGATTTGGACACGCGGCGACTCGAAGCCGAGCGACCGGAAAGGGCAAACGGGTTTTACGTGGAAAGCCCGGGGGTGCTGGCTCGGCCGACCGCGCTGGGCTCACATCGCCGGGTCGGGCTTCCCCCCGCCCGATCTGCAAACACCAAACCCTCCGGACGCGCCACCGGGCGATGACACACCACCGCCCGCGGTGCGAACGGCGCAGTTCCGCACCAACGGACGTGACCCCCAACCCCCGATATACCATGTGTTCCGCTTCCGATGCCCGGCGTTTCGTGCCGCTCGCCTGTTGCCTGCTCACGGCCACAGCCTTCGCCCAAACCTCCCAACCCGCAGCCGACTCCGCGGTCGCCGATGAAGAGGTGTATGTCCTCCCGGCGTTCACCGTGTCCACCCAGTCCGAGGACCGCTACCGCTCGGCGGACGCGATCTCGGCGGTGCGCGTGCGCGCGCCGTTGATCGACACCCCCAGCTCGATCTCGGTCCTCACCCGCGACATGATGGACGATGTGGCCCCGGGCCGCATCTTCGATGTCGCCCGCTACGTGGCCGGCGTCCAGGAGGGCCGCGGTATCCAATTCCAGGACCGCATGATCATCCGCGGCTTCGAGACCCAGAATGGCGCCCGCACGGTCGACAACTTCCTCCAGTCCGCCGACGCCGACAACATCGAGGAGTCGGTGATCGAACGGCTCGAGGTCGCCAAGGGCCCCAACGCCATCCTTTCCCCGGCGGGGGCCCCGGGCGGCTCGATCAACGTTGTCACGAAGTCCCCGCTGTTTCGCACGCAGCGCACCTTCACGACCCAGTTCGGCCTTTACGACGCGCAGAAGGCCACGCTCGACGTGAGCGCCCCCTTCGGTCCGAACGACTCCATGGCCTACCGCCTCATCGGCTCCTACCAGGACTCGCGGCGCTATTGGTCCTCGGATGCCAAGATCAAGGGCAAGGCCCTCGCCCCGATGCTCTCCTGGAAGGTCTCCGACCGGACGCTCTTCAGCGTGAAGTTCATCGGCGCCGAGCACTGGATCTTCCGCGAGCCCCTCCTGATCCTCGATCCGAAGGTGACGGCGCAGACCGACAGCCCGTATCTGGCCCCGGGAATCGGCCGGAAGTCCCTCAACGGCATCCAGCCCTGGAGCCATGTCGGCACCCGCAGCGCGGATTTGTTCACCACGCTGACCACAAGTTTCAACAAGCACATCAGCTTCCGGTTCGCGGCCAACGGACGCTACTACTACGAAGACTCCGACCAGCAGTTCCTCGGGACGCCGGGTCTCAACAACCGCTACAACCCGTACACTGGCGAACTGACGCAGGACTACACCTGGGCGCTGACGACCCCTTCGCTGGCGCACGACTCGGCCAGCAACCCCTACATCGCGACGCTTTCGCCGTTCTTCAACCCCCACGCCATTCCGGCGCGCGGCGACAAGCAATGGACCACGCGGCGCACGGGCAACATCCAGGCCGACACGGTGGCCAACTACATCTTCGGCGCCGTGAGCTCCCAAACCGTTGCGGGCGCCGCGCTCAGCTACCAGGAGGCGGATACCCGCAACAAGAACACCCCGAACGGCTCGATCCTGATCGACCTGGCCAACCCGACCGCCTCGGTGTATCCAAGCTATCCGGAGGCCTTGTCCTACCGCAACGGCAGCTCCTACCGGAACCGCCAGCTCTATCTCAACCAGCGCTTCGGCTTCTTCGACGACCGGCTCTATGTCACCGGCGGCCTCCTGAACTACGGCACCCTGACCAAGACCTGGAACGCGCTCACCGGCGCCCCGACCGGACGGCTGGAGGACGACAAGACGATGTGGTCGGCGAGCGCGCTGTTCAAGGTGCGGAAGAATTTCTCGCTCTACTACAGCCACTCGACGAACTCCTCGCCGGTGATCGCCAACAACGCCCCGCTCTGGCGCGACGGCGTGCAGGACGAGGCCGGCTTCAAGACGGAGTTCTTCAGCCAGAAGCTCTCGTTCAACGGCAACTGGTTCAAGATCGACCAGACCAATGTGACGGTTCCGAACCCCGCCCGCCAGACCGACCCGACGGCCCCGGAACAGCTCGTCTCGGATCTCGGCAACGACGGCTTCGAGTTCGAACTCGCCGGCAGCCTCACCCCGAACCTCTCCGCCATGGCCAGCTATGCGCACCTGAAGATGCGCGACTCCCTCGGCCGCCATGTCCGCGGCGTGGCCGACGAGACCGCCAGCCTGATGCTCAACTATCGCTTCGCCGATGGCTCGCTCAAGGGCCTCGGACTCACCCTGGGCGTGACCCATGTCGGCCGCCGCGCGGGTGATGTGCCGATCAACTACACGCCGCTCAACGTGGTCGGCAAGACGAGCTTCTTCCTCGAGCCGCAGACGCTGGCTTCGGCCACGGTCTCGTATCGTTGGACTAGGTTCATCTCCACCCGGCTCAACATCGACAATCTCTTCGACAAGAAGGGCTACATCGCCGTGGCGGGCGGGCGCGTCTCGGGCACCGGCATCACCACTGCAACCGGCATCAACTTCCGCCTCTCGACCACCATCGACTTCTAATGTTGTCGGGGGCCGCCGCCCGGCAGCCTGCGAGGGCAGGTCGCCGGGCGTGGCGTGCGCCCAATCGCCCGATTGCCCTCCCGGCTCTCGTCCGCTCTGTTCGGTCGCCGATCGATCTCCTTGCCCCAACCTATGTCTCCCACGCCTCCCGCCCCCTCCGCCTCCGGTGGCGCTCCGGTGTATCGTGCCGGCTCGCTCACCTACGATCGCCGCGGGTTGGTCGGCGTGTTCGGGTGGCTGCTCTGGGGCGATGTGGTGTTCACGTTGATCGACAACATCGAGCCGACGATCCTGCCGGTGATCCTGAAGGCGCACGGCGCATCGAACACCGCGATCGGCATCATCATCGTGACGTTCAACATGGTGCTCCAGGCGCTCATCATGCCGCCCTTGGGCTACTACTCGGACCGCCTGCGAACCCGCTGGGGGCGGCGGATCCCGATCCTGTTTCTCACGATTCCCTTCGTCACCATTTTCCTGGCTCTCACGCCGTTCTCCCCGGATTTCGCCCGGTGGCTGGAGCAGTCCGGGCTGGGCGGCTTGCTGGGGCTGCTCCCGGCTACTTCGGTGGTGGCGACCTTCGCGCTTCTGGTCTTCCTCTACCGTGCGGTGCAGACCGCGACTAACGTCACGTTCTTCGGACTCGTGCGCGATGTCGTTCCCGATGGACAGATGGGGCTTTTCCTCTCGCTCTTCCGACTTTTCGGAGCCCTGAGCACGTTCGCGATCAACTATTGGCTGCTCGGCTACGCGGAGACGCACAGCCGACCGATCTTCGTCGGAATCGCGGTGCTCAATCTCGTGGGCTTTCTCGCCATCTGCTGGTTTGTGCGCGAGGGCACCTATCCGGCGGTGGAGTCGCCGGCCACGGAGGGGGCCGGCTCCGTCAGGGCTTCGCTCGGTTCCCGTTTCGTCGCGGCGGCGAAGGTGTTTGTGCGCGAGTCCTACCGGCATCCGGTCTACCTCTGGACGTACTTTGTGCGCATCTGCCTCTACAGCGTGCACCTCGGGCTTTCGGCCTACGTCGTCTTCTTTCCGCGCGAGGAGCTCGGCATGGATCTCGGCACGGTGGGCCGCCTGCGCAGCTGGCCCATGCTGGCGTGGGTCTTCCTTGCGTATCCGATGGGTCGTATCATCGATCGGAAAGGGGCCGTCGAGGTTCTGCGCTGGAGCCTGGTCGCGATCACCGTGTGCTATGCGGCCTCGTTCTTCCTCGTGGTTGGACCGGTCAGCTACCTCTGGTCGACGCTCTTGGCCGGGATCGCGTTCTGGACCATCATGGTCGCCCAGTTGAAACTCACCCAAGAGATCTTCCATCCGCAGCGCTACAGCCAGCTCGCCGGCGCCAACACGATCCTCCAATCCGTGGTGATCGGCGCCATGGTGATGCCCTTTGTGGGCTGGACGTTCGACGCGCTGCAGGACTGGAGCTTCACGGTCTCTGTTCCGTTGGTCGGCGAGGTGGTCTGTGGGCGCTACCGCCTCTTGAATCTGATGATGGCGCTCCTCTTCGGTGCGGCGTGGTTCGGCGTGCTGCGGGTGCGCCGCCACCGCGATCGGTTGGGCGGGCGCGCGGCCTACGTGGCTCCGCTCTGAGCGCCCCAATGCTCGTGAACCTGCGCCCCCTCCTTGCCCTGCTCCTGGCCGTGTCGATCCGGACGTTGGGTGGCGCGGGCGGGGTGCTGCCGTGGGGGGATCAGGGCGATGGCACGTTCCGCAACCCGATCCTGCCGGCCGACTACTCCGATCCCGATGTGATCCGCGTCGGCAAGGACTTCTACCTCGTCGCCTCGGAGTTCCACTTCATGGGCATCCAGGTGCTGCATTCGCGCGATCTGGTGAACTGGACCGTGTTGGCGCGCATCTTCGATCGCCTGCCGGTGGCGGGGAAGTTCGACACGATGCAGGGGTATGGCGAGGGCACGTGGGCACCCTCGCTGCGTTTCCACAACGGACGCTTCTTCCTCTACGTCTGCACGCCGCGCGAAGGCTTGTTCCTCTGGACCGCCACCGACCCGGCCGGACCGTGGGTGGGCCCGGCCACGGTGAAGACCGCGGATCAATGGGAGGACCCGTGCCCGTTCTGGGATGACGACGGCCAGGCCTACCTGGTGCGGGGGCGACTCGGGGCCGGCCCGATCATCCTGCATCGGATGTCGCCCGACGGGACGCGGTTGCTCGACGACGGGGAGGAGATCTACCGCGGCCCCGTGGCCGAAGGTCCGAAGCTCTTCAAACGCGACGGCTGGTACTACCTCTCGCTGCCGGAGGGTGGGGTGGAGACAGGCGGCCAGTCCATTCTGCGCGCCAGGGGCATCCGCGGCCCATACGAACGGCGCGTCGTCGTACCCGACGGCGGGCCGCACCAGGGCGGGATCGTCGATTTGGAGAGCGGCGAGTCGTGGTTCATCGGCTTCAAATCGGCGGGGCATCTCGGGCGGATTTGCCACCTTCAGCCGGTGCGCTGGCACGACGGTTGGCCGGTCTTCGGCGCCGATGGCCGGCCGGTGTCGAACGCGCGCAAACCCGTGGTCGAGGTTTCCGCTCCGATCTCGCATCCGCAAGTTTCCGACGAGTTCGACGCTGTCGCGCTTTCGCCCCAGTGGCAATGGAACCACAACCCGGTCGCCGATGCGTGGTCGCTCTCCGCGCGCCCGGGTTGGCTGCGTTTGCTCGGACTGGCGGCCCCCGATCTCGCGCACGCGCGGAACACCCTCACCCAGAAGCTATGGGGCCAGGATGGAGTGATCGTGGCGAAGCTGGACGTGGCGCGCTTGGCCCTCGGGCAACGCGCGGGTCTGGCGTTCCTGTGCGGCAAGGTGTTCGAGCAGGTCGGCGTCGACCGCACTTCGGCCGGTTGGCTGCTGTCTTGGAACGGTGGCTCGATCACGCTGGGCGCGGCACGCGAGGTCTGGTTGCGCGCCGCCTACCGCGGGTCCACCGCCGGCTTGGCCTACAGCATCGACGGAACGCACTTTTCCGAGATCGATGGACCGATCACGCTCAAGTCCGGCCAATGGAAGGGCGCGCGGATTGCGCTCTACTGCTACGGCGGGGAAGGCGGCGCGGCCGATTTCGATTTTCTGCGCTTCACTCCGGGGAACGAACCCGTGCCGGTTGTTCTTCCAACGGGCGCACCAATCGATCGCGAGGCGCTGGTCCGGCGCCACAATCCGGTGGTGCGCCGCGTCGACCCAACCGCCCCGCTCACGGTCGGCAACGGCGGCTTCGCCTTCACGGTCGACAGCACCGGCCTGCAGACCTTCGGCGACCACTACTGGCGGGACGGCATCCCGCTCGAGACGCTGGCCCGCTGGTGCTGGACGACCGACCCGAACCCGGAGGGGTTCAAGCTCGACGACACCAACGAGAACTTCGTGCAGGCGGACGGCCGTACCGTCGCTTACCCGACCCGGTCGGCGACGCCGGCGGGCGATTGGCTGCGACGCAATCCGCGCCTCCATCCGCTCGGCCAGCTCGCGTTGGAGTGGGACAAACCTGACGGCACCACGTTGGTACCGTCCGATATCCAAGAACCGGAGCAGGTGCTCGATCTCTGGACCGGCCTCATCACCAGCCGCTTCCGGCTCGGGGGCGTTCCGGTGCGGGTAACGACGGCCTGCGATCCCGACCGCGACCGCATCGCGGTCCAGTTGGAGTCGGAGTGGGTGAGACAGGGTGCACTGCGCCTGCGTCTGGCCTTCCCGCGTGGTCATGATCAAAGCGTGAAGAACACCCCCGCGCAGGACTGGAGCCGACCGGAGACCCATTCCACGCGAGTGCTCTCCGCCGGTGTCATCGCGCGAGCGGTCGGGAACGTCACCTATCACGTCACGAGCAGTCGGGCGTTGCGAGAGGACGGCGCGCATGCCTTCGCGATCTCACCCGAGGCCGGTGAGCCGCTCTTGGAGCTCACGTTGGAGTTCTCCGCCGCGCCCACCCCGCGAGGGGCGACCGAAACCAGCGCCGCCGCGGTGGCGGGGGCTTCGGCCGCCCACTGGAGGCGTTTTTGGCAGGGTGGGGCAGCGGTGGATTTCACCGGCAGCAGCAACCCGCTCGCGCCGAAGGTGGAGGAACGGATCGTTCTTTCGCGTTACCTGACGGCTGTGCAATGCGCCGGCGCAGTGCCGCCGCAGGAGAGCGGACTCACCTGCAACACTTGGTATGGCAAACACCACACCGAGATGCTCTGGTGGCATGCCGCCCATTTCGTGCTTTGGGGACAGCCCGAACTCGCTGCGCGCAGCCTGGACTGGTATGTCGCCCATCTGCCCGACGCGCGGTCGCTCGCCGCCGCCCGCGGGTTGCACGGTGCGCGCTGGGCGAAGATGGTCGGACCGGACAACCGCGAAAGCCCGGGCGGCAACCCGCTCATCGTCTGGAACCAGCCGCACCCGATCCATCTTGCGCAGTTGCTGCTGCGACAATCGCCGTCGGCGGAGAATCTCGCGCGGTATCGCGATCTCGTTGCGGAGACTGCGGAGTGCCTCGCCTCGATGCTCGTACTCGATCCGGCGGCGGACCGCTACGTGCTCGGCCCGCCGCTCTGGAGCGCGCAGGAGATCCACGATCCGGCGACAAGCCGCAATCCCGCCTTCGAGCTCGCCTACTGGCGTTGGGCGCTGGAGACAGCGCAGCGTTGGCGCGTGCGGGCCGGGCAGAGCCGCCACGAGGGGTGGGATGGGATCCTGGAAAGACTGACCGCGCTGCCGACCAAGGACGGGAAGTATGTCGCCCTGGAGTCGACGCCCGACACCTGGGACAACCCCGAGAGCCGGCACGACCACCCGTCGATGTTGATGGCGTGGGGTTTTCTCCCGCCGACCGCCGCGGTCGAGCGCGCCACGATGGAGCGCACCCTCGACGCGGTTCTTGCGCGATGGGACTGGCAGACGAAGATCTGGGGCTGGGACTACCCGATGATCGCGATGACGGCGGCCCGACTGGGCCGCCCCGAAATCGCGCTCGAGGTCCTCCTGCGCGACGGTCCCAACAACCGCTACGCGCCCAACGGCCATTGCCCGCAAAGCAGCGATCGCGCCAGAGCGAGCCAGTCCGACGGGCGACGCGAGATCGCCGCGTACCTTCCGGCCAACGGCGCGTTCCTCTCCGCGATCGCGCTGATGGTCGCGGGATGGGACGGCTGCCCCCAGCTGCATCCGGGCTTCCCGGACGACGGCACCTGGGTGATCCACGCCGAGGGATTGCAGCGCCTGCCGTGAGCGTGGGCGCGGCGGCGCCACGCGCTCAAGCGGGCGGGGTGGAGCCGAGGTCGGTGCCACCCGTGCCGCGGAGGATCACGCCCCGACTTCCGACCACGCGCCAATCCTCCCGTTGCAGGTCTCGCCGCGGTGTCCGCACGCCGTCGAACTCGCTGGCGCGCACATCATCGAGCCATACCGCCGGGCGAGCATCCGGGGTGGTGGTGTCGATGGTGAGCGCGCGCACCGACAACCCGGTGGCGTGGCGCGCGTTGAAGCCCCAGGCGGGCAGGGTGCCGAACAGATACGGTTCGGGATAGTCGGTGGGCAGTTCCGGTACCGGCCCGAGTGCATCGCCAGC
>JACCEE012676554.1_pt1 | contig 11826 bp, 9 predicted proteins | sample 7449931 | NCBI WGS metagenome assembly JACCEE01 (sample SAMN15323457, study PRJNA562643) | freshwater metagenome | isolation source: river surface water | place: USA:Blue River Watershed | collected 2017-08-19 | reverse complement strand
CGTCGTTTTCATTCTGGTTTTACTACTGGGTAATTTACGTGCAGGACTCATTGTGGCATCTGTAATCCCGCTTTGTTTGCTATTTGCCTTTGCCATGATGAACATCTTCGGGGTCTCTGCGAAGTTTATGAGTTTAGGGGCCATCGATTTTGGACTTATCTTTGGTGGGGCTGTGATCATCGTGGAGTCGATTATTCACCGACTCCATGCGCACAAAAAAGGGGAAATGCTCTCTCAACACGAGATGGATGAGGAAGTGGGGATCTCTGCCAAAGCCATTTTCCAATCCGCGGCTTTCGGGGTCATCATTATCTTAATCGTCTATTTCCCAATCATGGCCTTGGGCGGCATCGAAGGAAAAATGTTCCGTCCGATGGCCCAAACCGTGAGTTTTGCGATCGTCGGCGCCTTGATTCTTTCCTTGACCTATGTTCCCATGGCTTCGGCTTTGTTTTTGAGCAAGAAAATTGATCATCAGGTGACCATTGCCGATCGCATCATGAATGGCCTTTTCAGAGGCTATAAGCCCATGGTGGATTGGGCATTTGCCCGACCGAAATTTGTGGTCCTTGCGTCATCGGGCCTATTAATCGCGAGCATCGGTTTATTTACAACACTCGGCGGGGAATTTATCCCGGAGCTGAATGAAGGAGATTTCGCGGTGGAAGTAGTTCTGCCGACCAACGCCTCCTTGAGCCAAAGTATCCATGTGAACACAGAAGCCCAAAAGCTTCTCATGAAGAAGTTTCCCGATGAGATTAAACAAGTGGTCTCTCGGATTGGCGCATCTGAAATTCCAACGGACCCCATGGGAATTAACGCTTGTGATTTGTTGATTATCCTGAAAGAGCCTTCTGAATGGAAAAAAGCATCGAATATGGAGGATTTGGAGGCACAAATGGATGAGGAACTCAATGCATTTCCGGAAGTCAATTTCGAATTTACGCAACCCATTCAAATGCGCTTCAACGAATTAATCGCTGGAGTTAAGTCGGACATCGCCATAAAAATCTTTGGGGAAGATCTTGGCTTGCTCTATGAACACGCGACCGAGGCCGCTCGCCATATCCGAAAAATCGAGGGCGTCGGGGATATCAAGGTGCAGCAGATTGATGGCATTCCTCAATTGGTAGTCAAATTCAACCGGGCTAAATTAGCCCAATACGGATTGGATGTTCAGTCAATTAACCAATTAATCAAGACCACCTTTGCCGGGGAGACGGCGGGAATCGTGATGGAAGGGGAAAAACGATTTGATTTGGTCGTTCGGATGGATTCGACGCACCGACAAGACATTCAAAATCTTCGTGAATTGTATGTTGAACTGCCGAATGGGGGCCAAATTCCTTTGCAAGAGGTCGCCGAGGTTGATTTTGAGAATGCACCGGTGGAGGTATCGCGGGACGATACACACCGAAGAATAACCATCGGAATCAATGTTAGAAATCGTGATGTGGAAAGTGTTGTTGCCGACATCCAAAAAGTCATGAAGGACAAGGTAGTTTTACCTGCGGGATATTACACAACCTATGGAGGAACTTTCGAAAACCTACAAGCTGCTAAATCGCGTTTGGCTTTGGTTGTTCCCGTCGCTTTGGTTTTGATTTTTGTTCTTCTATTCTTCACTTTTCAGTCATTTATGGAGGCATCCATCATTTATTTAGCCATCCCACTGTCGGCCATAGGAGGTATCTGGGCACTTTGGTTGCGCGGCATGCCCTTCTCGGTTTCTGCCGGAATTGGATTTATTGCCCTGTTTGGAGTTGCGGTTCTGAACGGCATTGTGCTATTGTCTTTCTTTAAGCAATTGGCCGACGAAGGGCTTTCGGTCGAAGAACGACTGCAAAAGGGTTTAGCCTTGCGCTTCCGTCCCGTGATTATGACTGCAGCGGTAGCTTCTTTGGGTTTCTTGCCGATGGCCTTAAGTACCTCACCCGGCGCGGAAGTTCAACGACCCTTGGCTACGGTGGTTATTGGAGGTCTGATAACAGCCACCTTCCTGACATTGGTTGTTATTCCGGTTGTTTATTCCATTTTGATGGGCCGGAAGGAACGAAAGGCTAATGCCGCGTCAACGGGTTTATTGGTACTCCTCGTTCTCGGGCTAAGTCAAATTCCGGCGCAGGCTCAAAAGCCGAAAATGAACTTGAATCAATGTATTGAGCAGGCTTTGGCTAAAAATAGTCTTATTCGTTCTGGGGGCCTCGAGGTAGAGACCGCCCAAACACTTATCGCAACAGGACGGGAATTGCCGAAAGGGACCTTGGATTTTCAATATGGGAAAACCCAGACCTATTTCAGTCAAGACTATACCGTCATTGCGAATCAAAGTATTCCATGGCCAAGTTTATTAACCGCTCAGGTCAATGCGCTCCGGTCACAGAAAATGATTGCCGAGAAACGCTTGAATCTCACGAAAAGTTTAGTTGCCGCGAGTGTGAAATGGTATTACTACCAGCTAGTTGTCCAACAAAAACAGGCCACTTTCCTCAAACAACAAGATAGTTTATACGTTCAAATGCGCCGTGCCGCGAGTTTGAAATACAAGGAGGGGGAAACAGGTAAATTGGAATTTGTTGCCGCGGAGGCTCGTTTACGGGAGTTTCAGCAAAAGCAGGCAGCTTTGGAATTGGACATGAAAGCCAACTATGCACAATTAGCTTATTGGATTAACCAACCCACACCCTTTGAAATTGCTGGCACTGAATCGATCACCCTGAGTCTTCAAAAAGGCAAGGATATCGCCAACATGCCCGCTTTGCGGTTGTATGATGAGCAAATTCAACATGGGAAATTATTAACGGATGTGGAACGGCAAAAACTACGTCCCGATATTCGAATTGGTGCGGTCACGCAAAGCATTGAGAATTATTCAGGCCAGAATTTTGTACAGGCTGGGATTTCCATTCCCATCTTTGCCAAAGCCCAAAAGGCACGGATCAAAGCTGCGGAACAAAATGAGCTTCTATTAGTAAGTCAAAAAGATCAAGGCATCGCTGCGCTGAGCGCTGAATTATCGAGCCTTTTTGTTCAATTGGAGAAGCATTTGAATGGAATAAATTACTACCAACAAACCGGATTAGCGCAAGCAGCGTGGTTGGAGTTAACGGCCTTGAAGAGTTACCAACAAGGCGAAATCGAATATGTAGAAGTCTTGCAGAACATGCAACAGGCTTGGCAAATTCGCGAACAATATTTACAGGAAGTATTGGCTTATAATCAGTCAATCGTACAAATTGAAACCATCTTAGGAAATGAATAAGTTCATTATTATCGTATCTGCCATCGTATTGGCCAGTTGTGGCAAGGAGGCAACCACTGAAACAACGACAGCAAAACCAGCTATCAAATTGACAGCTGAACAGAAACAAAATGCCGGAATTGAATTCGGTAATTTGGAGGAAAAAGAAATGGCTGAAAGTATTTACTGCACGGGGTTAGTGGATGTCCCTCCTTTGTCCATGGCATCCATTTCTTTACCCATCGCAGGTTATGTAAAATCGACCATTGAAGTATTGCCGGGGAAGCAGGTATCGAAAGGCCAGGTTTTGGCAACGATAACCAGCATGGAATACATCCAAATGCAGCAAGAATATTTACAGGCACAAAGCCAGATGAATTTGTTGATGGCAGAGCGAGCACGCCAGCAAGTTTTACAGGATGAAGAGGTTGGTTCAAAAAAGAAGTTCCAACAAGCGGAGGCGGAATTGGGAAATTTGCAGGCCCTATCGCGCGCTTTGGCTATGAAGCTAGAAATCTTAGGCTGCGACATGAAGGCCTTGGCTCAGGGAAAAATGAATGCTAATTTGACTCTTAAGTCCCCGATTGATGGCTTTATTGAAGATCAAAGCTTAGCGATTGGGAAATACATAACTCCCACGGACGTATTAGTGAAAGTAGTGGGTATGGCACATAAGCACGTTGAATTGAAGGTTTTCGAACGAGACTTATCAAAAATTAAGATTGGCCAAACAATCGATTTTGAGGGCGATGGAAATAAGTCGACCGGGAAGGTGTTTTTAGTAGGCAAGCAGGTTGATATGAGTACGCGTTTGACACCCATTCATGGACATTTTTCCATTGAAGCTGATGAGCAGAATTTCACGGTCGGTCAGTTTGTGAATGCTGCGATTCAAGTGGGTTCTCAAAAAGTATTGACGATTCCACAATCCGGATTAGCACGTGTGGGTAAAGGTGGATTTATCTACGTGGAAAAGACAGACGGCACCATGGCCCAAATCCCAGTGGAGGTTCGTAGTGCAAATCAAGAAATGGTCGGGATTTTGCCCACTAAAGCCCTCCCCGAAGGAAAGGTTGTTATTCGTGGAGCGTCAGCCTTGGAGGCGATTTTTGCGAAAGACTAAGGAAGAAAGCCTGACCAAGTTGCATAGCCATCCCATGCCTCCGGTATGGGCGTGGCGTTTTCGAAAATACCGAATAGCGTAGACCCAGACCCGCTCATCGCAGCATATTGGGCACCTAAGGTATAAAGCTCCTCTTTAATCGAAACTAGAGTAGGATAGGACGGGAAGAGACTATTTTCAAAGTCATTTGAAATGGTCTCTTTCCATGTTTCGATGGGTTTTGCCAAAGCCTTTTCCCAATTTTTCTTTGCTTTTTTAGGTTTTACACCCGCATAGGCTTCTTTGGTTGATATACCAAAGTTGGGATAAACCATCACCAGGAATTTACCGGAAAGATTCAAATCGATTGGATGAAGGACATCGCCTTTTTCTGTACCGATTTGCGCTTGAGGCGTAAGGAAAAAGGCGCAGTCGCTTCCGAGTTGTTGGGCAAATGGGATTAAATCCTCATTAGTCAGAGGGAGCTGGAACATATCTCGTAATCCAAGCAGGGTGAAGGCAGCATCTGCAGAGCCACCCCCTAAACCGGCTCCCATCGGAATCACTTTATGCAAATGAATGTGTACGGGGGCTATTTTATGTGCTTTTTGAAGTAATTGAAAGGCGCGGAAGCATAGATTATCCTCTAATGCACCGGATATACTCAGTCCGGATGTGCTAAATTCGAATTTAGTGCTGGGTGTTATTTCCAAGATATCTGACCAAGGCACGTGGTAAAAACAGGATGTCAAGTTGTGAAATCCATCGGCACGTTTTTCGGTGATATAGAGGCCAATATTGATTTTGGCGTTTGGGAATAAAATCATGTTTAGTCTTCGAGTGAGTTACTTACGCCGATTAATTTCAGCAGGAGGTTGATGAAGAAAAGAATAAAGGCCAGTTGATAAAAAACAGGTGCTGCAGATTCATGTTCTACTTCCCGAATGAATAATTTTCGAGATTTTTCCATCAAATCGATTTCCTGAAATATTTGTCTCAAGGTTTCTTGGTCTGTAGCTCGGTAAAAATGCCCCTGAGATTGTTCCGCTATCATGCGTAGGGTACTTTCGTCCACCGGATCTAGGTTCGCCTTTGTGCTACCTACCGCGATGGTATAAACTTTAATTTTAAAGGTTTTGGCTAGTTCGGCGGAAGTCATCGGGTCCAAATTGCCCGCTGTATTATTTCCGTCACTGATTAAGATAATGATTTTCTTAGGGTTGGCTTCCTCCCGTATTTGATTGATACACATACCCAAGGCATCCCCAAGCGCCGTGCCCTCCTCGGAAATTTGTTGGCTAGCTAAATTTTGAATGGCATGCGCTAAAAAACTGGTATCTGTAGTGATGGGACTCGCTAAATAAGGTGCTCCCGCAAAAGCGACTAAGGCAATTTGGTCGTATTCCCGACCGAAAATGAACGCGCGCGCTGTTTTTTTAGCAATCGCAAGACGAGAAGGCAACACATCTTTACTCAACATGGAGGAGGAAACGTCCAAGCCAATCGCGATATCGACCCCCTCCTGCTGGACCCTCGTATGAAACTTCGATTTATAAGGGTCTGCTAACGCAATGATAATGCTCATCAGACACAGACTAAGCACTGTGTCGGGTAAAAAAGTAAGAAATCGAATAAACTTATTTTGCTTAAGTGGGGTCTTAAAGGACAGGACTACCCGGTTTTGACTTTTTCTTTTAACCAGAATGCGAATTCCAATGATTAGCAAGGGAAGCGGAATCAAGTACAGGTAAAATTCATTTTCCCACGAATAGGAGAAAATGGATTTTAATTGCTGCCATGAATAGAGGAGGTTGAATTTCATGATCGCTTGACTTCGTTGTTGATTTTCGCCCTTTCTTGATTGTATGCGGTCTCAGCGATTTCAAGAAGAACCTTAATCGCTTCGAGGGTATTGGATGAAAAGTTTCCTCCATAAATGGCAGAATCTACTTCTTGTAAGGTCTTCTCTAGGCGCTTGTCGGGAAGGTTATCCACCATCTCCGTCGTTGTAAATGTCGCAAATGGGATGTCAGTCAGTCGCTCCAAGTAGTTTTTCCATAGCGCGGTAGCATTTTCCAAATTTTGTAGGCCTTTAGCGGAATTTGAGATATTTCGCATCAGTCGTTGATAGGCTCTTCGAAATTCTAAATTTTTCCTCCATAGCAAGTAAAGTTTAATCCCCTGTCTGATTCGTTTTCCAAGCAACCAATAGATTAATCCAGCGACGATTAAAATGCTAATCGCACCCATGGCAAGGTTTTTTAAATCGGGTTTCGGTTTCAGTGGGCTGATGGGAATGGATTGGATCAGCGAGTCAATCTTGATCGAACTTGCGTTTGGCAAAAGGCGTTTCAGGTAGATCGTATCTGCCGGAGGCGCTACCAAGGTGCAATCTTGTTCCGTTTGTAAGGCGACAGGAATTCGTAGCGTCTGAAAGTCTCTGATTGAAAATTGCTGGAAAGTATATACCGCCGAATCAATGCTGATTCCTTTTTCGTTTGTTTTAGTAGGGAAATATTCTTTTTTGATGGGCTTAAATATCCCAAAACTCTGCTGTACTCCTGGGAAGAAAATCTCTTGGGAGGGTTTGTGCGCCACACGTAACACGTAGTGGATATCTTGGCCAATTTTGGCAGAATCCTCTAAAAAGCGTCCTTGAAGTTGTATGGATTGCTCTTGCATTATTTCCGCACGTTAAATAGTTTGACCAATGCGGGCACGAAGTCTTCGCCTGAACGAATCGAAACATAATCCGCTTGCCATTGCTTACAAAGGTTCTTTAATGCCGCGAGGTCTGAGACATTCTCTCTCATCTGTTCGCGAAATGCACTTGATGAGGTATTCACCCAAGTCGTTTGGCGTCTTTCGGGATCATACACAGGAACTATCCCCATTTTGGGCAGCTGAATCTCCAAGGTATCTTGAATATGTATGACAACTAAATCATGTTTCAATGCAAGAGCTCGAAGCAGGTCTTGGTAATTTTCGTCAATGAAGTCCGATAAGACAAAGACAAGACTCTTTCTTTTGAGCGCCTCCAAAGTGAATTTAAGTCCAGCTTTTAAGTCGGTCCCCAAACTCACTGGAGCGACTTTGAAAATCTCTGTGATGGCCTTGTATCCATGTTTTTTACCCGATCCGGGTGCCATGAATTTTTCAATTTGGTCTGAATAGGCGCACAAACCAATATGCCCCGCTTCTTGCATCGCCGAAAATGCGAGCACACCAGCGACTTCTTTGAGCGTATTGAGTTTGCTTTGTTGGCGTTTCCCTACCAGCTGTGATGCACTGACGTCTAATAAGAAGAATACCGTTTGTTCTTTTTCTTCTTTGAATAATTTGACAAAAGTGCCGTGGCCTTTTGCCGTGGTATTCCAGTCGATGTGTCGAACATCGTCACCATAATGGTATTGCCGAAGGTCATTAAATTCCAATCCCGACCCCTTAAAGATCGAGGAGAAGTTACCATGCATTTGGGAATTAATCGCTTTGCGAATGCGAATTTCCAACTGAACGATACGAGAAAGGAATGATCGAATATCCACTTCTTTTTGCGGTAATTTAGCGTTAGAATCTCGCTAAATTACCGATTTTTTGAGCACTTTGGATGAAAAGCGAGAAAAGCTTTCTAATTTGTATCAAATTTGGATTATGCGATTTTTAATCATTATTGTCTTGTTGGCTTGTTGGAGTTGCTCGGATTCGAAACCTTCGGATCGGCTTCCTGAAGATCAGATGGCTGAAATTTTGGCGGATATTCATTTAGATGAGGGGAAAATTAGTTCCATGAATATTGTTAGTGCGGACACCTCGGTTATTTTGTACAATCGTTTGGAGCGCGCGACCTTAAAGCGACATGGAGTAGACTCGACGGCCTTCGCTCTGAGTTTCGCTTCTTATGTCCAAGAGCCTAAAGATTTTATTGATTTGTATCAAAAGGTAAATGCGGCTTTAGCCAAAAAACAGCAAAAGCGTTAATCAATGAAATTCATCGTAGGCTTGCTTTTTATTAGTTCATCCATCATGGCACAAATTCCATTTATACAAGGTCACCGAGGTTGCCGGGGTTTATATCCTGAAAATTCAATACCTGCTTTCGAGCATGCTCTCAATCTGGGCGTCCGCGTCTTGGAAATGGACGTTTGCCTATCAGCTGATGGACAAGTCGTGGTTAGTCACGAGCCATACATGAATGCTCGTTATGCGAGTCATCCAAGTGGAAACCCTGTTTTGAAAGAGGAGGAAAGTCAATTGAATTTATACCAAATGCCCTATTCGGAGATCAAAAGGTTCGATGTGGGAAGTCGGGGAAATGCGTCATTCCCGGAGCAAAAGAAGGTGTCTACGTATAAACCCTTGCTATCAGAAGTTCTGGCCTTGGGCGAAGCATTTCGGAAAAAGACTGGCGAGGCTATTTATTATAACATTGAAATCAAGTCGGAGCCAAGCGAATACGGTCATTCACAACCAGCAAGCATCAAGGATTTTTCGGATCGCGTACAGCGCGTCATTCGTGCACACGTGGCCAATCCCTTCATCATTCTTCAAAGTTTTGATTTCGCCGTATTGGCCTATTATCACCAAGTATATCCCGAGGTACGCTTGTCGGCGCTCGTTGAATCCGAGTCCCCACAATACACCTTGGATGTGTTAGGGTTCACTCCGGCCATATTCAGTTCGAGTTATCAACATTTGACTCCAGAAATGATTCAGTTTTGCCATTCCAAAGGGATGCAAGTGGTTCCATGGACGATTAATTCGACGGAAAAGATGCAACAATTTGAGGCATGGGGTGTGGATGGAATTATCACAGATTACCCAAACAGAGCTCCCAAGATTCGTTAATATGTCCTTGTTCAACGAGACTTTATTGTGGTTTATGAAGCGGCGGATGCCGCGGATTGAGGCGATTTACAATCGGCCTTTGGACTTGCAATATGAGGGTTTGAGCCGATTAATCTCAGAGGGCCGCAACACGGAATGGGGGAAGAAATATGGCTATGATGACTTTTCGTCCTATGAGACCTTCCGTCAGCGGGTGCCTATTTCGACCTACGAGGAGATGTTTCCTTACATCGAGCGAATGATGCAGGGCGAGCAGCAAGTCTTATGGTCCACGCCGATTCAATGGTTTTCCAAATCCTCGGGCACGACCAATGCGCGGAGCAAGTTTATTCCTGTTTCCAAGGAATCCTTGGAGGATTGCCATATGATGGGTGGCAAGGATATGATTACCTTGCTGATTCAGAATAAGCCCGAGACGAAAATATTTGAGGGCAAAGGCTTGTCGATCGGAGGTAGCTTGACGACGGATTCGATGAACTCGCGGATGTTAATGGGAGATGTTTCGGCGGTGGTTATGAAGAACTTGCCAATTTGGGCACAGATGATTCGGACGCCTTCGTTGGACGTAGCCTTGATGGGGGATTGGGATCAGAAAATTGAAAGGATGGCCTTGGAGACGTCCCAGGAGAATGTGACGAGTATTTTAGGGGTTCCTACGTGGACCTTGGTGTTGATTGAAAAGATTCTGGAAATCACAGGCAAGAAGAGTATACTAGAAGTTTGGCCGAATTTTGAGTTTTTGGTGCATGGTGCGGTGGCCTTTGGCCCTTACCGGGATTTATTTCAGAGCCATGTTTTCCCATCCTCGGAGGTTCGTTTCCTGGAGATTTACAATGCTTCTGAGGGATTTTTTGGGATACAGGATGATTTGAGCCGACCGGACGAGATGCTATTGATGTTAGATTATGGCATTTTCTATGAATTTATTCCGATGCATGAGAGTGGGGAGGAGCAGGACTCGATTGTGTCTTTGGAACAGGTTGAGTTGGGCGTGAATTATGCGGTGGTGATTACAACGAATTCGGGTTTATGGCGTTATAAGATTGGTGATACGGTTCGATTTACCTCATTGAGCCCTTATCGAGTGAAGATATCGGGTCGGACGAAGCATTTTATTAATGCATTTGGCGAGGAATTGATTATCGAAAATGCCGAGCAAGCGATTGCTAAGGCTTGTCGGGCAAGCGATGCTGAAATCAAGGATTACACGGCGGCGCCGGCCTACATGGATGGGGGAAAGCGGGGAAGTCACGAATGGGTGATTGAATTTTCGCGTGCGCCAAAAGATTTGCGTACCTTTGCGGCGGTGTTGGATGAAACCTTGCGTGCGAACAATTCGGATTATGATGCGAAGCGTTCGTATGATTTGGTTTTAGGTCCTCCTCTGATTCATGAGGCTCCGGAAGGTACATTTTATGCCTGGATGCGGAGTCGTGGAAAATTAGGGGGACAGCACAAGGTGCCTCGTTTGAGTAATCACCGCGAATTTTTAGAAGGAGTTTTGGCTCATATAAATCAATAACATGGCTTTAAAAGAAACAATTGAGGCAGGCATCAAAGATGCGATGCGGGCAAAAGATGCAGATCGTTTACGTGCGTTGCGTGCGATTAAATCGATGATATTATTGGAGGAGACCTCGGGCTCGAACGCGGATGGCCTTTCGGCGGATGCGGAGATGAAGATTTTGATGAAGGCGGCTAAACAGCGCAAAGATTCATTAGATGTATATTTGACACAAAATCGTCCGGATTTGGCGGAGAAGGAACAAGCGGAGCTTTCGATTATCGAGGAATTTTTGCCGAAGCAATTAACGGAGGCGGAATTAACGGAGAAAATCGCAGCCATCATCGCACAGGTAGGGGCGACTAGTCCGGCAGACATGGGGAAAGTGATGGGTGTCGCTTCTAAGCAGTTGGCCGGTTTAGCCGACGGCAAAGCGATCTCAGTGAAAGTGGGTGAATTATTGAAGAAATAAATGGTAGCGACGAAACGAGCGATTCGGAATTTGAGTTTGGATGCGTTGAAGCAGGAGATGCTTCAGCACGGGGAGCCTGCGTTTCGTGCGAAACAGGTTTATGAGTGGATTTGGAAAAAGTCGGTCCGCTCATTTGAGGCCATGGCGAATATCCCCAAAACCACACGCGAGTGGCTGGAGGCCGAATTCGATTTACAATGTGTCAGCACGGCAGAGATGCAGGTGAGTACGGATCGTACGATTAAGTCGAGTTTTGCCTTGCACGACGCGCATTTGATTGAGGGGGTTTTGATTCCCACGCGGGAGCGAATGACGGCTTGTGTTTCTTCGCAGGTAGGATGTTCGTTGACCTGCAGTTTTTGTGCGACGGGTTACATGGACCGGAAGCGGAATTTGGAGGCCTTTGAGATCTATGATCAGGTGGTGTTGATACGTGACCAGGCGCAGGAAAAATATGGAATTCCGTTGACCAATATTGTGTATATGGGAATGGGGGAGCCCTTGTTGAACTATGCCAATGTGTTGAAGTCGATTGAGATGATTACTTCGCCGGAAGGATTGGGGATGGCTTCTCGTCGGATTACGGTGTCGACGGCCGGGATTGCGAAGATGATTAAGAAATTGGGGGATGATCAGGTGAAGTTTAATTTGGCCTTGTCGCT
>JACCEE010469851.1_pt1 | contig 11826 bp, 7 predicted proteins | sample 7449931 | NCBI WGS metagenome assembly JACCEE01 (sample SAMN15323457, study PRJNA562643) | freshwater metagenome | isolation source: river surface water | place: USA:Blue River Watershed | collected 2017-08-19 | reverse complement strand
TGTTGCAATTTGGAAGTCAGGGGGCCATCAGGCACTTTGATGCTCAAAAACTCCAGATGCTCTTCGTAGTTGGCGCTCACAATGCTATACGCCCGTAGGAGGGGTTTGCCGTTTTCTTGGCGCAATCCAATCATCGTGAAATGACCATTGGAAAAACGCAAAGCGGGGTCGCGTGTCGTCTTGAAGCTGAACAGGCGGTCTGTCCAGTGGTGAACGCTGGTAACGGTTTCTTCTAAAAATGCACTACTCATAGGGTATTCTCTTTCCAAAATACCCCCGAGTGTAATAAAACCTTATATATGCGATTTGATATAAGTTTATTGACAACGAATTACCAACTTATTGGCAACCCGCCTGTGCCAACCAAGTCGATTGGTGACCCAAGTCGTTCAAGCGACCCGCAGCGTAGTAATAGACATGGGAATCGGCACTCGAAATCGCCAATGCACTGTTGCTGGTGGTGTAAAACCGATAGCTAAAGGGTGTCACATCGGTGCGCGTGGTGGTGGTGGGCGATAGCAAGCTCGGCACGGTGCGTTCGGCCCAGTTGAATAAACAATCAGTTGCACTCACCGTAGGCGTAGTCGTTCCACTGGTGCTGACGCGCAAGGAATTGCCCCAATCGCCAAAATACCCATACATCCCCGAACGCACTTGCAACATCGAAGAACCGCTGGCTGGTGCGGTAAAGCTGAACGAATTACCCGTTGTATCAGCGGGTGTGGTGGTAGTGGTCAGCGTTTCCATGCCGGTGATTTGCACGTTGTCGATGTACCAACCAGCCCCTGCCGAGCTTTGGGGGTAATACGTTCCGCCGTCCATCGCATAACGGAAGCGCAGTAGGACACTCTTACCCGCAAACTCGGCAAGCGATACGGTGCGGGTGGTGAACGTCTTTTCTCCGAAGCTGGAGGTCGAACCGCTTTGGGTTCCCGCTTGCTGGTGAAGCGTTGTCCAATTCACCCCGTCATTGGCGGAAACTTCCAGCCGTGCCACTTGCCCCGTTCCTGCCAACCCCAGCCGGCTATCAAAGCGGATGCTGGCATTGCCCAAAGGAATCAGGGTGTTTTTCAGCGTCAGGGTTTGATCCACGGGTTGAACGTGCGCCAAATGGAACGATTTGCTACCCTCCGAAGCCGCATCAGCCGTCACCACGCTGTAACCGCTGCTGGTGTTCGTGGTGAAATTCGTCAGCCCCCCTTCTGCCCCATCGGTCAGCGAATATGCAGCGGTATTGATGGCACGCCATTGGGTTGCAGTCGCGGCGGGAGAGGGGGTGAAGGTATACGTTCCCGTGGTGGTAGGAGCGAGGTAGGCACTGCCTTGTGGTGTTTGATCGGGTGTATCCGCGCCCACTTTATCGGGGTCAAACACGGTGACGGTGTAGTTAAAGGTTTGAGCCTTTCCACCGATCACCACATTGCTGATGGTGACGTTGTAAACCGTATCGGCACTGGGTTTGCTCCAATGGCTTTCGTTACTCATATTGCTGGGTAGCCACACGATGGTATTTTCACCGTACCCATTGGCGACCGTTTCTTGGGTTACGCCGAAGGCATTGCCGTTTTCCGTCATGGTGACGCGAGCCGAGGAAAAATTAGCCGATGGATACGAAAACGACCAGCGCGGATACACCACCGTATACGGCACATAGCCCTTGGGAGGCCACGCCACAAAGGTATCGCGCACCGTGGGGCGGGCGGCTCCAAAGTTGCCATCTTGCACCCATACGGCTGTACCAGAATACTGGTTACCCGTGGCAGGCACATCTCCCACACCCATGCGCGTGGTTTGGGGATACAACACCCAACGGCGATGGCCTACGGGGGCGTTGTTGCTACCCGCTTCCCGAATCGCACCTTCTGAAACACCCGTAGCACCCGAATGCCCCAGCCCCAAGTTGGATTTACTCGCCCCTTCCGCCCCCGCTGTGGTGTAGCACAACCAAGAGCTGGCGGGTGAATGGCTCAAATTATTGTTAGCGGACATCATCAACGCGGCTTGCTGGGCTTTTTGGTTAAAAACGGGGTCAAGCGTGACGCTAGCGGGAAGGCCTGCCATCGCCCGAAACCAGTTGATGCGCCGCAGGGTGGCATTTTGATAATCGGTGCTGATGGTTCCGGCGTTGCAACTGGAAATACTGCCCGTCCAATCGACGGCGATGTTGTTGGATGAAGCATACACCGCTTGATAAAACAACCGTGCCGTTTCGCGTGATGCAGGGTTGATGGCGTAACCCCCATCCGCTGCCAATGTCGCCCCACCAGTGACACAGAGAATCGCTAAACCCAACGCAGAATGAATTTTCATCGCACAACCTTTTCAGAAATATACTTCGCAGACTATGACTTCTATTCTCCCCTCTCTTATTTCGCCCTCCCTCATCCATATTGCCAAATATGCCACCAAATCGGTAATTTTTTCAGCAGCGGTTCTGCTCTCAGCGACGGGTGCGATGGCGCAGCAGCAAGCACCTACTGAAGCCGTTAGCCGCACGCTGAACGATGACAATAATTGGTATTTTTCATGGGGTTACAGTCGCCAACAGTATTCGCCGACGGACATTCACGTCTCGCAACCCAGTCTGGGCAACGATTTCACGGTGCACCAAGTCAGCGGTTCGGATTTTCCGGCTACGCCCAAGCAGACATGGGATTCCATCGTCAGTTTTGACTTGACCACCCCGCAAGAAAATGTGCGGATTGGCAAGTTCATGAACCCTGAAAAAACCTTTGCGATTGAATTGTCGATTGACCATAGCAAATACAACAATAATCTAGGACAAACCGCCAAGGTAACGGGTGTTATCAATAATCAGCCCTATAACGGCAATATGGTTTTGGATTCCCAGAATTTTGACTATGCCCTGCACAACGGTTTGAACCACATTATGGTGAATGCCGTTTGGTTTCACCACCTGCTAGGCCCGCAAAAGCAAGAGGGGGAACTGGAACTCATCAGCCGTGCCGGAGCCGGTATCTTGTTGCCCCACGCACAAAACGTGATTTTGGGCAAAGAAAATGAAGTCGGCCCCAAAGGAAGCAATGTATGCTGCTTCTCCAGCAAAGACTGGTGGCAGGTCAATGGCTGGACAGCGGGGGTGGAAGTGGGCTTCCGCTATCGCTTCTATAAATCGATCTACGTGGAACTAACCGCCAAAGCCGCGTATGGTGTCCTCAAAGGCGTTCCGGTATACCAAGGGACTGCGGATCATAAGCTCTGGATGACCGAACAGGTGATGTCCTTAGGCTTCCTGTTTTAAGCACTTGCAGCGCCGCCGGATTGATGATATTGCTGGGGGTTGAACGCATAAAGTTCACGATATTGTCAAACGCGGAGCTGAATATCTTTTCGTAGTTGTTGCTCTCCACATAGCCGATGTGGGGGGTACAAATGCAGTTCTCTAAACGCAGCAGCGCGTGTCCCTGCAAAATCGGCTCGGTTTCAAAGACATCGATCGCCGCCATGCCCGGCCGACCGCGATTGAGCGCACCAATCAACACATTGGTATCCAGCATATCGGTGTGGGAGGTATTCACCAGCAACGCAGTCGGCTTCATTCGCGCCAAGTCAGCGGCGTTGATGCAATGCAGCGTGGTTTCACTCAACCGCAGGTGAACCGAGAGTACATCGCTGGTTTCAAAAAAGTGTTCGCGGCTGGGGGAAATGGTGTAACCGTCTTGCACGGCATCGACCCGCGCGAGTTCACTGCCCCATATTTGAACTTCCATGCCAAACGCCCGCCCGTAGCCCGCCACGATTTTGCCGATTTTGCCGTAGCCCCAAATCCCCAACGTCTTACCCTTGAGTTCACTCCCCAATCCAAAATTGGGCGGCATGGAACCGGATTTCAACCCCGATTGCTGCCATGCACCATGTTTCAGATTGCCGATATATTGCGGTAATCGGCGCATCGCTGCCATGACCAATGCCCATGTTAATTCGGCCGGCGCAACGCCCGAACCCACGCCTTCTGCCACTGCCACACCATGCTCGGTACAGGCTTGCACATCCACATGCGCTCCCAGCCGTCCGGCTTGGGCAACGAGTTTAAGGCGTGGGAGTTTTTCGATCAACTGGCGGCAAATGGTTGTGCGCTCCCGAATCAAAACAATGATGTCCGCATCCCGTAGGCGCACGGCCAGTTGTCCAATACCCTTGACCGTATTGGTATAAATCTTGACATCAAAGCCATTGAGCTTGCTTGCACACTCCAGCTTGCGCACGGCATCCTGATAATCATCCAGAATTACGATATTCATAAGGTAACGGGTTAAACGGGTTAAATAGTGAAGGGAGAGGGTCTACGGCTATGGGCAAAAAACTGGTTTTTTTAGGAACGGGCGGAACCATCGCCGGCAATGCAGATAACGTCAACGATAACGTAGGCTACCGTGCCGCGCAATGGGGGATTGCCAGCCTGCTGCAAGCCATTCCGCAATTGGAACACGCTTTAGGGTCGCACTCCACCGAATGGGAGCAGGTCGTGCAATGCGATAGCAAAGATATGGATGCCACCCTCTGGTGGACACTGGCACGGCGGGTGCAATGGCACTTGAACGACCCCGCTGTAACAGGAATCGTCATCACCCACGGCACGGATACGCTGGAGGAAACCGCTTTTTTCTTATCCCGCATTCTGCCCGCCGCCCTGCTCGCCGGAAAACCCGTGGTGCTGACCTGCGCCATGCGCCCCGCCAGCGCCCACTCGCCCGATGGCCCGCAGAATATCTTGGATGCCATCGCCGTCGCAAAAAATGCCGCTGCGCGTGGTGTGGTGGCGGTGTGTGCCGGAAAAATTCACGCAGCACAGTATGTGCAAAAAGTGCATCCCTATCGCTTGGATGCGTTTGATTCGGGCGATGCTGGCGTGCTGGGTTTTGTAGAAGAGGGGGTAGTGCGCTGGGTGCATCCGTGTGATTTATGCGTTCTGCCAGAGACTCCCGATCTTTCCCATTTACTGGAATATGACGCTACGGCCTGCCCCCGTGTCGAGATCGTCATGAGCCATGCGGGTGCTACTGGAGCGGTAGTCGAAGCCCTGTGTACCGATTCATCTTTAGCCGGTATTGTGGTGGCGGCTACAGGAAATGGCACGGTTCACGCCAACCTTGAAAAAGCATTACACCAAGCGCAACGCCAAGGCGTGCGGGTGGTGCGTGCAAGCCGCTGTGCTTATGGTGCGCTGGTCGGTGTGGTGCAGGAGGGGCAGGGGATTACGGCGGGGCTATCGCCCGTCAAGACACGGATTGCGTTGATGCTGGAACTGATGGCAAAACGGATGAACGCGCGTAATACTGCACCACCGCTGGAATCATCTCAATCCGCTGCCTATGTTCATTCAGAGAAGGCGCACATTGCGCAACCAAATCGGTAGGAATATGCTGGAGCCGGCCAAAATTCAGACTTCGTACCAGCGTAAACACTTTCAAATCGGCCATTGTGAGGGCGTGATTGGCAAAGTATTCGCCGCCGCCCATTTCCAGCCGCGTTTGCAGCCATGCCAGTGCCGCAGGCAGGTGGTGCATCACCAAAGTATGGCGTGCCGTTTGCCGCGCCTCGTCATCTTGCCAACAGGTGGCTCCGATGCGTGCAAGCGTATCTTCCACGCGCCCCAGCACCACATCGCACAACAGAGCTTGCAGGGGGTCGTCGGGGTATAACTTGCTGACGCGCCCCACATAACGCGCAATCTCGGCTACGGCATCTTGATGGTGAAATTGGAACTCTCCCACTTGCAGTACGGAAACCTGCATGGTTTGCGCCCGTAGCACAATGGAAACGACATCATCCAGAGGATAGCGGTCGTCTTCAAACGCTACACCACCCAGATGAAATGCCAAGCGTTCCGCTTCACCGCCGCGCCCTTCGGGAAAATCAAGATAGGAAAGTTTTAGATCGAGCATATTCCCAATTATCTCGATAATCCCGACTATTCCGCTTTAACCGCAGCTTCCGGTATTACCGCATTGCGTGCAATAGTCACATCCATCCTTGCGGATGACGGCATGCGCACCGCATTCGTTACACTTTTTACCTGCCATGACGGGCAGTTGTGCGGATTCTTCGGAGCGATTGCTATCCATATTCTTCACGGGATTGCGCTGCGCCAGAATGTTTTGAATGGCATACGCCACCGCTGCCACTTCGGAATCGTGCCACATGGGGACGGCGGTTCCGTCCACCTTTTTGTGCGTACCCAAGCGCACAGGGCCGCGATCCCACACCACTTTGCGCATATCGCTCAACGCCCGCTCCAAAAATCCGCCCCGCGCTGCCAACGATAGCAAGCGCATACTGGAGGTAATCCATTGCTGCGATTCACCGCTTTGTCCCACGGGCATAAAGAATTCGATAGCACGATCGACCGTCTCCGTGCCGTTTCCCGTGGATACGGGCAAAAAGGATACGATGATGTACAAGCGCCGATGACCTTCTTGTGTCCAGTAATCCACCTTTTCTACCACCGCGTCCAAACCGCCTTTAGGACGGCGTTCAATCACGCTGCGCATCGGGTCAATCACGGGGGCAGCAGGGGCATCGGGAGTGGCTTCGGACTTGGCAGGTTCTACCGATAGCACCGAACCCAAAATCGCGTTGGGGCGATAGGTTGCCAGCCCTTTCAGACGGGCATCCCACGCTTGTTGGTAGAGATTTTTGAAATCGTCATACGGATAGTCGGCTGGCACATTCACGGTTTTGGAAATGGCGGTATCGACAAACGGCTGCACCGCTTGCATCATGGCGATATGGTCGGTAGCCGACATACTCAACGCCGAGACAAAATAATCGGGCAGATCGTTCACATCGCCACCCAACTCGCGGTACAAACGCCACGAATGATCTTCCACCGCATATTCGCTGGTCGTGCCATCCGATTCGCGTTTTTTGCGCGTGTACATCCACGAAAATGCGGGTTCGATGCCGTTGGAAGCGTTATCGGCAAACGCCAAGCTCACGGTTCCGGTCGGTGCGATGGAGAGCAAATGGCTGTTACGAATGCCGTGCGTGCGAATTGCGTCCTGCAATTCGGCGGGCAGGCGGCTGGCGAATGTGCCTTCGGCCAAATAGCCATCGGCATCAAATTCGGGGAATTTTCCTTTTTCCTTCGCCAGTTCGACCGACGCGGCGTAGGCGGCATTGCGCATACTTTCGGCGATACGGGTTGCCATTGCGCGGCCTTCGGCACTGTCGTAGCGCAGGCGCAGCATGGTGAGGACATTACCCATGCCGGTAAAGCCGACCCCGATACGGCGCTTGGCACTGGATTCATCGCGCTGCTGTTGCAGAGGCCAGAAGGTGACATCCAACACATTGTCCAACGCCCGCACTTGAATGGCAACCGACTTTTCAAACTCGGCAAAATCAAACGCTTCTTTGCCCGCAAAGCCAAACGGATTCTTCACAAAGCGCGTCAAAATGATGGGCCCTAGGTCGCAGCAGCCGTAGGATGGTAATGGCTGCTCGCCACAATTGTGAACATACAAACCATTTGCATCAAAAGCATGGACATCGGCAACGGTGACATCGAATACATCTTCGCTGCCATCTGCTACCAATGATTCAACGGTTGCCGTAAAGCGTTCTCTCTTGGGGCTACAGCGATAGTTGCTTAACGTCTGCGCCAAACGCTGGGCTTTGGCATTATCGAAAAAGCCAATGCGCTGCGCGTATTCTTGCAAATTGTCACCGCTAATCGCCAACTCATGTTGCGCACGAATGTTGACTACTTTCAACCCACCATGACCATCTGGCATCGGTTTTTCTTGTGCCAATCGACGATTTTGGTAAATGACCGATGCAATGCCAAAGCGTTGCAGCATACGTTGTACGGTTTCTAGCAAACTTTTATCACTTTGCGACAAACGCACGCTGACACCATTTTCTTGGCTACCTTGAACGGAACCATCGGCATCAAACAACCCCCGTAGTAAACCCGTCACAAAAGCGGAGGATGCTTTTTCCATTGCGGGGGTGATGGTTTTATAACCCACACGCATACCAAAAGAGTGCGCCAAACCTTTGATTGCAGCCGATGCCATGCGCATTTCACCCCGTCCCGTGATGGGGCGTTGGAAGCCACAAAAATCACTACGATGGGGTAAGGTGAAAGCAGCAGCCTGTGCTGCGGCAATGATTCCGCCAGCACTGGTATCGGCGTAATTCACGATGCCATTGGCACTCACAAAGCCGTTGGCAACTTGTTTTAATTCTGGTGCCCAAACGGAAATAATCGCTTTATCATTTTTGAGTGTACCGTCGCCTACCAATAAGCCTAGCAAATACCCTTCTTCTTCCGTTCCAATACCATCCCAACCGCCCAATGCGCGATGATTGTGTAACACGATTTCATCGCCGTGGCGCAATTGTTCAGCGGCAACCCATTCGGTTTCCATGGCGTAACGGGTTTTATGGGCAACGCGGCGCACGCGGTGATCCGCCGTCAGGCGCAGTGCGTGTCCTTCGCGGGTGCGCAATGCCAAAACAGGCTTATGTCCCGTTTTGAAGAACCCATTGCTTTCGACACGGTAGGCTTTTCCATCGACTACGGCTTGAAAATCTTTGCCAATTAAATCAGTGACTTGTGCTGCACCGTTGGTGGTGAGTACCCATGTATCACCTGTCACGCACGGATTCGTCGCCGCGATGGTTTCACAATAGCGCAGGTTGTTATCGTTGTTGATATTGTCCAAAAACAAGATACCCGGCTCGGCAAAATCGTAGGTGGAGCGCATGATGGTGTCCCACAAATCCCGCGCGGGCAGGGCTTGGTAAACCCATTTACCGTCTTCGCGCTGGTACGCACCTTTGTCGATCAGCGCTTGACCGGGTTCGGCGCGGTGAACCAATTCCCATTTTTCATCGGCTTGCAGGGCGTGCATGAAGGCATCGGTTACGCCCACCGACACATTGAAATTATTCCAACGCCCGGGCGTGCGTTTGGCGGTGATGAACTCTTGAACATCGGGATGGTCAATCCGCAACACGCCCATTTGTGCGCCACGCCGTGCGCCCGCGCTCTCCACGGTGGAGCAGGATTGGTCGAACACATTGATGTAGCTACAAGGCCCTGAAGCCATCGAAGCCGTTCCCTTAACACCCGCACCGCGTGGGCGAATGCGGGAAAAATCGTAGCCCACACCACCGCCACGGCGCATGGTTTCGGCGGCTTCGCGCAGGGCTTCGTAGATGCCGGGAAAACCTTCATCATCGACACCTTGAATGCAATCGCCCACGGGCTGCACAAAGCAATTGATGAGCGTAGCTTGAATTGAAGTGCCAGCCGCACTCATGATGCGCCCAGCGCCAATCGCGCCAGCGTAGAGGTTTTGCAAGAACAGGTTTTCGTAATGCGGGCGTTTCGATTCCTCTTCAACCGATGCCAAGGCACGCGCGACGCGAGCGAACAAATCGTCGGCGCTGGTCTCGCCGGGCTTGAGGTATTTTTCAACCAGAACATCGTAGCTAATGGGTTGCATGGTGGTCGCAGTGTGAATGGCAGAGGGAATAGAGTCGCGTTTCATCTTGTGTTTGTAGCGGTTCTTTGAAGGGGAGATGATGTCGGAAAAGCCCCCGATTGTGCCAAGATGCCCTCATTTCATTGCCTATTTTTTGGGCATTTTGCCCTCAAAAATGATAGGACTTTTCCCCAAAGTTGACCCGCTCCGCGCCACCATTGCATGGACGGCTATCAATTTCGTAGCCAAAAAAAATTCCAAAATTTCCGTTTGGGGATGTAACTTGATCCATTCATGCAATACCCGTATTTTTACAAGTCACGCGGGAGTGAGATGCCCTTTGGTCAGCTCTTGCAGCTTTTCCCGCAGCGTGGTCATGCCGCCGGAGACGTAAATCCAGTTGCCATTGCTGTTGGCGGCTTTCACCGAATCGGTCACCGAATGGCGAATGAAATCGGTCATTTGCACCACGTAATCGTTGGTTTTTGCCAGTGATTTGAGTTGTGGCCCTGCTCCGGCATCGGATGGAATGAAGTGCAGTTTCAACAATCGAAATTCACTCTTAATCATATGCGCTTGCCCGGGCTTCAGCCCGACGATGGTCACACTCAGGTTTTTGCGCTGCGGGGCAGCAGAGGGCTTTACTTCTGCAAGCGGCCGAATTTTTTCAGCGGCTGGGGGTTTTTCGTCGTCGTAAATTTCTTCGACGACTTCTTCGATTTCTTCAATTTCCTCAACCTCTTCGGTTTCCTCGGCTTCTTCGATTTCTTCGATCGGTTCATCTTCGACTTCGGAAGTCGGCATCACCAAAGGCGGTACGGGCGCGGGGGGCGTTATCGGTGCAGGTGGTGCAGCAGGTGCGGTTTGTGCGAACAAATTGATGGGGATGTTAATCGGCTGAATCCGACCAATTTCCGCCACAATACGGGCATGAATATCCCGTGTGGCTTCGTGAACAATCGCCTGCACACAGGCTTCGACCTGCGCCCGTAAAGGAGCTTCCAGTGCCTTGAAAATCACATCGGCGATCCCCTGAATCGAATGCGCCAAATCTGGAACGGGTGGCACTGCCTCGGCAGCAACTGAGGCAGAAATGGAAGGGGTAGGGGCAGTTATGGGACGCTGCTTTTGTTGGGTTGTACGGTTTACCATTGCAGTTGTCTCTTTCTAGTTTGAGTGACCATTCTTTCATACTCTTTAGCCCAAAAACCCCATGCCTGCTTATTCCTTTGAAGCCCTTGATGCCCAAGGCATTTCCCGCAAAGGGGTGATGGAAGCCGAAACCATCAAGGCCGCCCGCACTCTGCTGCGTACCCAAGCCTTGGTTCCGCTGGTGGTTGAACCGGTGGGCATCGGCACGGCATCGGATGCGGGTCATGCCCGTAAAAGCACCACGCTATGGGAATCGCGCGTGTTCAACGCCAGCGCCTTGGCTATTTGGACGCGCCAAATTGCAGGCCTAGTGGCATCCGGCTTGCCGCTGGAACGCGCCTTAGCCGCCCTCTCGGAAGAAGCCGACGATCCGCGCCAACGCAACCTTATCGCCACCCTCCGCGCTGAGGTGAATGGCGGAACATCGTTCGCCACCGCCTTGATGCAGCATCCGCGCGAATTTGCCTCCACCTATTGCGCCGTGGTCAGTGCCGGTGAACACAGTGGCAACCTCGGAACGGTGCTGGAACGGTTAGCGGACGATTTGGAACAAAGCCAAGCGCTGCAATCCAAACTCATCGGCGCGGCGCTGTATCCGGCGATTGTGACGCTGGTCGCCATTGCCATCGTTACCTTTTTGCTGGGCTATGTCGTGCCACAGGTAGCGGAGGTGTTTGTGGGCAGTAAACGCGCCCTGCCCTTGCTCACGGTGGTGATGATGGGCATTGGTAATTTTGTGCGCAACCAATTTTTCTGGCTGCTTGGCGGTTTGCTTTTGGTAGCTGCTTCTGCGCGGCTGGCATGGTCGAGTGATGCTTTTAAGAATCGGTTTGATGCGGCATGGCTGAATCTACCCATCCTCGGCAAACTGGCGCGGGGTTACAACGCGGCGCGGTTTGCCAGCACGTTGGCGATGCTTTCCGCAGCAGGTGTGCCGATCTTGCGGGCGTTGCAAGCGGCGGCTGATACGCTTTCTAACCGCGCCATGCGTGCCGATGCGTTGGATGCGCTGGTGCTGGTGCGTGAAGGTGCGCCGCTGGCATCGGCAATGGTGCAGAAAAAACGCTTTCCGGGAATCTTGTCGATGTTCGCGCGGCTGGGGGAGCAAACCGGACAGTTACCGCTGATGCTTGACCGCGCCGACAAACAACTCAGCACCGAGGTGCAACGCCGCGCCCTGCAACTCGCCACACTGCTCGAACCGCTGCTGATTGTG
>JACCEE010139481.1_pt1 | contig 11830 bp, 8 predicted proteins | sample 7449931 | NCBI WGS metagenome assembly JACCEE01 (sample SAMN15323457, study PRJNA562643) | freshwater metagenome | isolation source: river surface water | place: USA:Blue River Watershed | collected 2017-08-19 | reverse complement strand
GGCAAAATAGGTAGCGAGAAAACTGAGTCCCAAAAACAACACCGCAAGGCCGGCCAGCACCAGCGGACTGACATTGCGGAACAAATCAAACAGTGGCTGTAAAACTGACGGGGAGGACATTGTTGCACTCTGCTGTTGCCAGGCGGCCGCATTGCGCGCGGTCTCATCCTCATTGTCGACCGGTTGAGGACGGTGTCGGGCCATGTCCGTTGGCGGCGCGGTTTCTATTGAGCTCTTAGGTACTGGGGTCACTGTGGTTTGCGGTACAGCGTGCACCGCATGATCTTGCCTCAATACGCCCTGTGGATCGGCCCAAGTACCGCTGACTGCGTCGCGGCTGGTGCTGGCTGACGCTGTTGCAGCAAATGAAGTCGCATTGTCAGGCTCGTTAGGCTCAGGTTTCTGTGCAGCCGTATTTGGACTCGAACCAGTCAGCTGGCGGTGCAGCGATGCCACTTGCTGCTGCAAGGCTTCAAGCTGGCTCTGCAAATCAACCGTCTTGCGCCAGGCATCCAGCGCCAAACCTAGCGCCAGACCGAGAGCAGCACCGATGAAAGTGTCCCCCTCCAGTGCGCCCAGGCTATAACCCGCAATCAAGCCAATCAGTGCCCACATGCTGTGACGTCCTTGTTACTGCCCCGTGAATCACTACCATAACACCGGGCTAAGAAAGCAAACAAGGTTGAACTGGCCGCGGTGACTCTGCTTTGTTACTGCAATCCATGAGTGGCTTCATCTATTCGGTGCATCAACGCATCAGTGACACGATGACGTTGCAGGGTAAAATGCTGACGCGGCAAAAACACTGCAACTCTTACCACCGCCCAGCTCAGTGAAGCAGAATTTAAAGTCTTGTCGCAGTTTGGCGACGACGGCATTATTCAGCACCGGGGACACCATCGGGTTCCAGCTAAAACAGCGCATAAAAACCGGCATCAAGCCGGGTTGTCATCTCTAAACTAAGTTGGAAAGTGAATAATAAGGCAGCAGTTCAAATTGATTAGTGCAACTCATGCGGCTCTTCACAGCCAAGGGCGTGACATTGTCTCCATTCTCGCCTGAATACGTTCGCGCATAACGCGCTTAAGGTCGTCAAAATCTGGCACGCTATCAAAAACCTTGTCCAAATTTTGCGACACCTTTTTCACCAATGTGTGGATCAGTTTTTTTGCGGCCTTTTGGTCCAGCCCAAGCTGAGCAGCAAACACAACGAAATCATGTTCTGTGTAATAACCGTAGTTGTCGTATGAACTGGTACTTTTGGCGTCTGTGACTTCGCTTTCCATCAGCCAGAGACTCAGTTCAGATCCGTCGTACTCTTTGTATGGTGCGACTGAGACCATGTCATAGATTTTGGAAAATCCGGTCGCTGTATCGCTATCGAGCGATCTGACCAGGCTCATGTTTTTCAGGTGCAGATCGTTATTGCCAACCAGGTACGCCATGAGCACTTGCAAAAAGCCATCCCGCAACACCTGAGCATGATACCCACAACTGGCGTGGGCGACTTTCAATGCATTTTCGTAGGATAATGCCTCACTGCTTTTATTACCGGGCGCAACATCCATCACAGAGGCTAAATCCTCGATGAATCCGATGCTTCTGCCGGCAGCATCCAAATCAAACCGCTTCGTCACGTAGGCCAGTTCGCCACAGGAGAAAGGCACAAGGTCATGATCGGCGACATTGAACCCAACCAATTGACATAGCCGCATAATGATAAATTCATTGACCGCCAGATGGGGCAAATCTTTTGGCGATGGTTTGACGATATATGGACCTATACCGACACTCGCCGTCAAAGTTCTCCTGGCGCCAGCCTTATGAGTGAGAAACATTTTAGGCTGAACACCTGAAATGGAAGCCCTGCCTAATGATCTGATGGCCACTTCATTAAATTCATCTCTGGCAAAGTCAATGGTGAAGCCTTTCAGGTTTTTCTGTGGAAGCTCAGATAGATGGCCAACATCTTCCTCTTTAAGCAGGCTCGGAAGTATTTGAATGGGCCCGATAAGCTCTGCACCATGCGCAAGCAAAAGACCAAATTTATCATCGACATCGAGTCTGGCTAGCAGCGCCTGATGCCGTTTTATCCACCCCTCACTCATCAAATTGGTGAAAAACGCCGGCAGATGGTTTTTGCGAAGAGGTGCATCAGTCAGGGGGAGGTTGATGCCAATTTTACTGAGTCCACTTTGCAGGTAGGTCGCATCATATCGAAATTCATATTCGTAGCCGGCCTGAACCGAATATTCAGTGATAGTTCCAGCCAAATGCTCATTGCAGTACACAAAACCGATCCGTGTTGGAGCGTCCATTATTTATTACCCTGACGCTTTCCGATAAATAGCTGCAAACCTACAGCACCGATTAGACTGTTGAGCTTGCCTACAGATACTACGTCCACCCTCTGTATCGCGTTGTAATAGGTTTGCATCGATACACCAGAAAAAGCGACCAGATCAGAGATAGACAGATCGCCCCGGTGTGCATCTATGCTGGATTGCACGGATTCGTTGCTCACGGGTCGATAACCGTCCATTACAGACTGTTGTAGTTTTGCCTGGATGCTTTCATCCAACTGCGCCATCATCTGCTGAAGCTGGTTACGTTGTTGAACGAGCTGAAGCAGGGACGCTGCCTGAGAATTTATATTACCTTTTGACATACCAACGCCTCAAAACTTCATTCATAAAAAAAGATTGCTATGAAAATCTATTTTATTTCACCCATAAAATAATTCCACACTGAATTTCATTTTTTGGATAATTTTTCACAGGCAAACTTAAAAAGTTTAACTCTATAGATGAATTTTTGAGGCAAAAAACCAAATTCCCTGACAACTTTACCGGACAGTTTCAGTCGGCCAACAGGGAATAACATGTGCCGACCATAACAACGGTGCTGTCACTCCAAAGCTGCTCTGCGATGTGCTCCAAATGTGCACTAATGGTTTCAGGGACGTTGTCTTGCTTGTTTTCAGCCATGTGCAAACTCCATTTTTCTGGCTATGAATGGAAAGAATCGCTAGGCGAAAGTCAGCCAGAACGAACTAATTTACAAGCAATAAAAAAGCTGGCAATAGCCAGCTTTTCATTTCAAATCAATAACTTATTCTACAGTCACCGACTTCGCCAGGTTGCGTGGCTGATCGACGTCTGTGCCTTTGATGATGGCAACGTAATAGCTCAGCAGCTGCAGCGGGATGGTGTAGATGATTGGTGCGATCAGTGGGTGCACGTGTGGCACGTTGACGACACGCTGCGTGGCGTCTGACTTAAAGTGTGCGTCAGCATCGGCGAACACATACAAAATACCGCCACGGGCACGCACTTCTTCAACGTTCGACTGCAGTTTTTCCAGCAGTTCGTTGTTCGGTGCAACCACGATGATTGGCATTTGTGCGTCGATCAGTGCCAGTGGGCCGTGCTTCAGTTCACCGGCAGCGTAAGCTTCAGCGTGGATGTATGAAATCTCTTTGAGTTTCAGTGCACCTTCCATCGCGATTGGGTATTGGTCGCCGCGGCCTAAGAACAATGAATTGTGCTTGTCAGCAAACTCTTCTGCCAGCTTTTCAATGCTGCCAGCCAGTTCCAGCGTTTGTTCTAACTTGACTGGTAATGAGCGCAGCGCTGCAACCATTTCTTGTTGCTGTGCAGCGGTTAAACCATTGTATTTACCAATCGCCAGCGTCAGCATCGCCAGACCAACTAACTGCGTCGTAAAGGCTTTTGTAGACGCTACGCCAATCTCAGCACCGGCACGGGTCATAAAGGCTAAATCAGATTCGCGCACTAACGAAGAACCGGCCACGTTACAGATAGTTAAACTGCCAACATAACCTGCTTCTTTGGCCAGACGCAGCGCCGCTAAGGTGTCGGCTGTTTCGCCAGATTGAGAAATACTGACTAACAAGCTGTTTGGCTGCACAAAAGATTTGCGGTAGCGGAATTCAGAAGCGATTTCGACGTTACAAGAAATGCCACCTAACGATTCCAGCCAGTAACGCGCCACCATGCCTGAGTGGTAAGAAGTACCACAGGCAACGATTTGTACGTGTTTTACTTTCTTAAACAACTCAGCCGCGCCGTTACCAAAGGTTTCATCCAGCACCGATTCATTGCTTAAGCGGCCTTCCAACGTGTTGTTGATGGCATGCGGCTGCTCGTAGATTTCTTTCAGCATAAAATGGCGGTATTGGCCTTTGTCACCGGCGTCATATGTTGCGCTCGATTCAGTGACAGCGCGTTCTACTTTTTCACCATTTTTGTCATAGACCGCGACGCTGAAACGGGTAATTTCCGCGACGTCGCCTTCTTCTAAAAACATAAACCGACGAGTAACAGGCAATAAAGCCAGCTGGTCAGAAGCGATAAAGTTTTCTCCTATACCTAAACCAATCACCAGCGGGCTGCCTGAGCGCGCGACCACTAAATGCGATGGGTCGGTTTTATCCATTAACACAGTGCCATAAGCGCCGTTAAATTGTTTTACCGATTTTTGTACCGCCGCCAATAAAGAACCAGCGGTTTTGAATTCTTCTTCCACTAAGTGCGCAATGACTTCAGTGTCAGTGTCAGAATTAAATACATAGCCTTTGCTTTTCAGCATCTCGCGCAGCGGGCCATGGTTTTCGATGATGCCGTTGTGCACCACAGAGATTTTGTCGGAAACGTGTGGATGCGCGTTGCGCTCAGACGGTTCACCGTGAGTCGCCCAGCGCGTGTGCGCGATACCGGTGCCGCCAACAGTCGGGTTTAACTTCACTGCGTCGGACAGCTCTTTCACTTTGCCTAAACGGCGGATGCGCTGCAGCTCACCGGTTGGGCTCACGACGGCAACGCCGGCTGAGTCATAACCCCGGTATTCCAGACGACGTAAACCTTCGACCAGAATGTCGACGACGTCACGTTGCGCTACTGCGCCTACTATTCCACACATATTTACTCCGATGTCGTTTGTTCAGTTGAAACAGGGGCACAGATCACCCGGACGCCCTGCTGTTCTATTTGCCTTTTTGCCGTGTCGGGTAACTTGTCGTCTGTTACCAGGATTTTTATCGACGTCCACGGTAGTTCGAGATTGTGAATTTTGCGGCCGATCTTATCCGATTCCACCATCACGACCACTTCACGCGCCACTTCCGCCATCACCCGGCTTAAGCTGGTCAGTTCATTAAAGGTTGTGGTGCCGCGTTGTAAATCGATGCCATCGGCACCAATAAACAGCTGGTCAAAATCGTAGGCCCTCAGCACCTGTTCCGCCAGCTGGCCCTGAAAAGACTCAGACTGTGCGTCCCAGCTGCCGCCGGTCATTAATAACTTGGGTTCGTGTTCGAGTTCACGCAGGCTATTGGCGATGTACAGCGAATTGGTCATCACCACCAGGCCTTGTTTGGCCGACAGCTCCGGTAGCAAGGCTGCAGTAGTGCTGCCACTGTCGAGAATAATCCGGTAATGATCTTTAATCAGCGCCGCAGCTGCTTTTGCCAGCGCCTGTTTGCGGGCAGAAATGGTTGAAGGGCCGGCTTCACTGATCAGCTCATGCGGCAACTGCACGGCACCGCCGTAGCGGCGTAACAACAAGCCATTATCTTCGAGCGCAGTTAAATCTTTGCGGATAGTCACTTCTGATGTTTCAAACCGCAGCGCCAAATCATCGACACTGACTTCGCCCTGTTCGGCCAGCAAATCGAGGATACTGCGGCGTCTTTGTTGGGTATTGCGTTTATTCATCAGTGTGAGTGCGCTTAAATTTCGTTTTAAGTTTCGATTCGAAAGATATTCTATCCATTCGAAATATTATTGCAAGCTTTTCGCCTTGCAGGCGCTAATCTGGCCGGCGCAGCATTGGCAGCAAGATGCGGTAGCTCAGACCCTGACCGGCTTCACTGCGCGCCTGAATACTGCCGTGCAGTTCGACCGTCACCAGATTGTAAATAATGTGGCTGCCCAGCCCACTGTAGCCCTGATGACGCTTGGTCGTAAAGAAGGGTTCAAACAATCTTGGTAACAGCTCTGCAGGCATGCCCTGACCGTTGTCCTGGTATTGAATCAAAATCTGCGATCCCTGCTGGCTGAGCTGTAACCGCACTTGCCGGTCAGACTGCTGTGGTAAAAACGCATGTTGCAGCGAATTCATCAGCAGATGTTCCAGTAACCGTGCCAGGATCCCTGCGTCTGCCACCAACACCAGGCCGGGTTGTGGCTGATAATCGACGGTACATAAGGCTTTTTTCAACTCTGGTTCCAGCGCCATCAGCACTTCCGCAAAATAGCTGCTGAGTTCCAGCTCACGCACACTGATCGCCGCACGGTCGACCGCAACCTGTTTAAAACTCTGCACTAGTGCTGCAACGCGTTGCGTATTATTCACCAGCATCTGGCAGGTAGCGGTGGCCCCTTCCAGATAGTCGTTAAACGCCTGTACTGTCAGCCGCTTGTCCTGCTGCAGCTGGTTAATCTGCGACAATTCATGTTGCAAATGGCTGGCTGCGGTGACGCAGATGCCAAGCGGTGTGTTGATTTCATGCGCCACACCAGCCACCAGACCGCCCAACGACGCCATTTTTTCCTGCATCACCAGTTGTTCACGAGTTTGTTGCAGCCGGTGCACGACATTGGCATTGGCGACCGCAATGGCAATGGTGCTGCATAAGGTGCGCAGCAAATCGGTTTGCTCATTTAAAAACGCATATTGTTGCGGGCTTTGTACGGTCAGACAGCCTATTTGTTCGCCTTTGACACTGAGTGGGAAATACAACACCGACTGCATCGCTGCCCCGACCAGCGGAGTCGGCAGCTCAGGCAGATACAATAAAAAATCTTGCCGTGTGCGCGTCTGGACCTCGCGTTGCTGGGCAAAACAGACGGCTGCCAGGTTGGACTGCCCCTGCAACATCAGCTCAAACGGCGGCATCAACTGACCATTCTCCACCCAATGGCCGAACTCCAGCACCTGTTGCTCATCTTTGTACACGCCGATCGCAAGCACATGCACATCCATCAGGTCATTCAGACTGCGGTGCACCAGCAACAAAATTTCCTGCAGATCCAATGACGCGGTAATTTGCCGCGCCACCGTTTGCAGTAATGATAAATCGCGGTATGAATTACTGAGCGCCTGATGCTGACTTTTCAGTTCGCTGGTCTACGACTTTCTCCAACCACATCCGAGTTTTGCGCTCGTGCCGCAGCCGGTATTGCATCACAAACCAGATCAGACTCAATGTCAGCAGTACCATCAGACCTTTAAACCACCAGGTCAGCCACCAGGGCGGCAATATGTCGATGTTGATCTGATTGGCAGATTGGTCGGCCCAGCTCTGGCCCGGCGAACGCGCCATCACTTCAAATTGGTAACGACCCGGCGCCAGCCGTGTATAAGTGGCCACCGGATTAACCGCATCGGTTTCGATCCAGTCCCGATCAAAACCACGCAACCGGTAGCGGTATTGCATCGACAACGGATCGACAAAATTCAATGCCGAAAAATGCAGACTGAACATGTCCTGCTCGTAACGTAGCTGAATTTGCTCAGCAAATCCCGGCGCCCTTTGTAGCATCGTATCAGGACTACCAACCTGCACCTTACGGTTAAACAGGCTAAATCCGGTTAACCGTACCGGCAAGGCAGTATCTGGCTCCAGTAGTTTTTTGGTTGGGTAAATATCCAGTCCCTGACTACCACCGCGATATTGCCGCTGCTGCGGGTCAATAAACCAGGACCCAATCCAGGTTGTGCTTTGAAAGCCATGCATCTCGCCGAATTGCACCAGACCACCCGGTAGCAGTTTATTGCGATACAACATTAAAAACTGCGGTGCTGCTTCCAGGTATTTGTCGTGGTCCGCCGGACTCAGATACGCCTTAAAACCTTCAACGCGGTCGGCCTGCTGCGACTGATATAACACGCGGTGGTTAATATTGCCGGCGCGGATCCACAGGTGGCCACCTTCCGGATAAATCAGCTGAATGCCATCAAACCTCAGACCAGAACCGTCAGAAGCCTGCCAGCTCTGCAGCTGGCCGGTATTTTTGTGCAGCCGGACCAGCCCTTGATCCGCCAGGCCAATCCAGAGGAAATCCTGAGCATCGCTGGCCAGAATAGAAACCACGGCATTATTGAGCGCAACGCCGGGTCTGACTGTCTGCTGAAAATGCCGGACCTGCCCCTGCTCCAGTAAAAACAAGCCTTCACCCCGGCTGCCAATCCACAACCGATCAGCGCTGTCCAGATGCAGGTTACCGATATGCGGCTGCGGCCCGTCGCGTAACGACTGCAACTGCCACTGCCGGGTCGCTGGCTGAAAGCTGAACAAACCGGCATCGGTACCGACATAGACCAAACCGTTCTTTGCCTGCACCACTTGCCGCGCCAATGTCGGTTGTTTACTCAGTCCCGGCAACACCGGCAGTGGCCAGCGTTGCACCACATAACGTTGCAGATCAAGTTCAGCCAAACCGGCATCACGATTGGCCAGCCAGATTTGCTGATCAGAGAAATACCAGATGCCAAAGACATCGCCATGTGCCAGCAACTTGTTGTCACCCGGGCCAAGCGGAATGTTGCGCACCTGCTGCGCCTGCGCCGACAAACCAAATACACCCACCGGGGTTTTCAGCCACAGTGTGTGTTGTTGATCAAACAACATACCGGTCAGGTTGTTACTCGGTAACTGATAACTCACCAGCGGATTGGCTTTAAACAACTGCCAGCGGTCACTGCCGGCAGGTGCGTACCACAGCCCTTTGTCATAACTACTGACCCAGCGCCCGCCGGTCCGGTCAAAACCGATATCGGTCAATAAGCCATGTTGCAGCAAAGCTGGCTGATTGCGCTCTGGTCGTAAAATGCCGCTGGCGCTATCGAACTGATACAAACCGCCGCCATAGCTGGTCAGCCAGATCTGGCCTTGGGCATCGGCAGCAATTGCTGTCACTGCGGCTGTAGTTAATGCGGAACTATGCACACTCAGCAGTTGTTTGTGGCCTTGCTGCGGATGCCAGCGGATCGCACCGCCTTGCAACACACTGCGGTTACGCAGTGGCGCATTGCCGGTACCAATCCATAAATAGCCGCTGCTGTCGCGAAACAACGCATTGATATACAAGCTATCAAGTTCATTTAACGGCAACGGCAGCGCCACAGTTTCCAAACGGGCATTGTCTGGATCCCAGCGTAATAGACCACCGCCATAGGTACCGACCCATAACTCGCCGGTAGGGTCCTGATACACCACTGAAGTTTCAACTTGTTGTTGCTCGCCGGGTAATGTCGGTAACGGCACCCGGTTGAATTGTTCCGTCGCCGGATTAAAACGATTCAGCCCGCCATAACGAGTGCCAATCCATAGGATCCCCTGCCGGTCGACCAATAGACTGGATACCCAATCTGCTGACATCGTGTTGGTTTTGGCCGGATCGGCCTGATAAGCTTTGATTTGCTGGCCGTCAAACCGATACAACCCATGTTGTGTACCGACCCACAAAAAGCCTTGTTGGTCCTGCGCCAGCGCTGTCGCTTGGGCAAGTTTTGGTGAAACCCGGGTTAGATTCAGAAAACGGCTATACACCTCTGAATGCTCAATGCTGATACTGCCAGTGGTCGGTGCCGCGGCCAATCGCAGTGAAACGCTGCATAACAATATGATCAGGCAGTAAATCCGCCAGTTCAGCATCAGTATCTATCCGGATTAAAAGCAACTTTGACCAGTATTGTTGCTTTTTCCTGCGTGCGCAATCAAAGATGCACCTGACGCTGCCTGCGCGACTCATCCTCACGTGTTGAGCTAGCACGCAGTCACAATCGGATCGTCGCTACAAACAGCAGCATCAACAGGATCCAACCTGTTACCAGCACCAGACTGCGCAGATCCAACCGGCGAAACAACCACCAGTCTAGCCCGCCCAGTAACAACGCAGGCCAAATCACCCATAAACTTAATCCCAGCATTTTGCCCGCTCCTGTGGCTAAATCCTGCGACCAAAATAATTTAAATGAGAATTATTTGCAATTAGAAAAAAGACCAGTTAAGGTATGCAACGTCAGGATGACACACCGATTCTTGCCCGGTGCATGGAGGGATCCACTCCACGGTAGTCCCAGTCTCTGATTGGGTGTTTGCTGTTCTGCAGTGACTTTGCGGGGGACGTTTGCGCCGTCCCCCGTTTTTTTTATTCGCTGGTTTTGGTTTCACTTTGCTGCAATAACAACGTCAACAATTGCGCTGTCAGTTCAAATTCTGTTTGCTGACGCTCATCCAGACTTTTGCCGGCGGCGTCGGCATATAACAAGCCAAATAAGCGTTTATCCACGCGCACAGACGCGACAAAACAATCGCCGTCATAAGGCAGAAACTGTTGCAAGGCTCCCAGCGCCGGCGCGCATTGTTGCTTTTTATGCCAACACATCTGGTCCTGCCGCAGCAAGTCGTACAACACTTCGCCTTTGTGCAATTGTTCCAGCGAAATCGCGGCCTGATTACGCCACAGCTGAGTGTCCCGGCCGGCAACATAACTAGGCGCAAAACTTTTACTCTGATAATCCATCAGTAGCAGCGCTACTCGCGGCAAGCCGACGCCTTCCTGCAGACAAATCACGGTGGCATGCAGCAGCCGCGACAAGCTGTCGTTGACCCTTTGTAATTTCAGTAGAGTATTTAGCTGGGTACTAAATTCATAACCGGTACGTGCCGGCTCTTCACTTTGCGCCAGAATTTGCGCCCGGTTTGGTAATAAAGGTACCAGACTTTCGGCGTTGTATTGATTAGCCGTCAGCGCAGCTTCTTCGGCCATCAGCAACACTTGCTGCTGACTTTCTTCCAGCGTCAGCTGGCAGATCTGCGCCACTTGTGCACAAATTTCCAGCATTTTGGCACTTTGCAGGCCAGCACTGAGATGCATGCTGATACTGTCGGCCAGATTGACCAATGCCCCCACAGAACCGGTAGGCACACTTTGTTGCACTGCCTCCAGGATGAAGTCACCGAGTTTCCATTCTTTCACCAGTTCCCGGCTCAGATGGTCGATACCAACTCCCAAAAACTTCATTGCAATGGCATGTTCATCGTCAGGATATTCCCGGCATTCGCGAACAAAATTCTCTGCCACCGGTTCGCGTGTGGCCAGCAAGGCCAATTTACCGATATGCCGCAGCAACGCGGCAATAAAGACTAATTCACGCTTCGACGCATCGGCCCGCGGTACCAGCGCACGAGCCTGCACAGCGGCATGAAATGACTGACTGAGTTGTTGCAGCAACAATTGGCGCGGCTTGCCTTGTAAAAAGCTGTCGATCAGGCTGCTGGCCAAAGTGATGTTTTTGATTTCGAGAAAACCGACCTGGATAATGGCGCGGGATACGGTCTGGATCGGCTTGCCCGATCTGTTGTAATGCACGGCATTGGCGACCCGTAACACTTTGGTAGTCAGGCCGGCATCACGCAGCACAATCTTTGCCAGGTCGTCGGCATTGCCTTCGTTGCGTTCGTCCAGCTGACAAATTTGCTGCACCACCAAATCCAATGCCGGCATTTGCTGGTTCAGGATCAATTTCAGCCAGGCTTGCAGCCCTCTGATTTCACTCATCGCGAACGCCTCTTCTTACGCCGATACTGCAAATATTTCAGTGTAGTTGGTCATAGCGTCCACTAGGTATCGCACCAGACGGATACAACGAAGACAGCAGTTAGTGAATATGTTTGTCCTGCACCAGCACCCAGGGCGATACCACCACAGCCCATAATTCAGCATTTTGCTGATACCAGGTACTGGCCAGCACATCATCAACCCGGCGTACCTGATTGGCCTGCAGCCAGACGCCGACTTTG
>JACCEE010691139.1_pt1 | contig 11832 bp, 8 predicted proteins | sample 7449931 | NCBI WGS metagenome assembly JACCEE01 (sample SAMN15323457, study PRJNA562643) | freshwater metagenome | isolation source: river surface water | place: USA:Blue River Watershed | collected 2017-08-19 | reverse complement strand
CTAGAAGCGGCTTTTATTGGCACTATCCACGCTCTCGCGGCCCGCATCTGTAAGGAACACCCCGCCGCTGCTGGGGTGCCCCCGGATTTTACGGTTTTGGACGATATCGAACCGTTAGGACTGGGAAGTACGGGTAAAATTTGGCTGGCTGGACAGTTAGACCGCGCTTTGGATAGTCTGCCAAATGATATTTATCAACAAATCCCCTACTCGCTATTGCGTCAGATATTAGCGGCTCTATTGGCTGACCCCATTGCCGCTGAAAAAGCTCTGGCGGTGCAGGTTTCAGCTCCTGAGATGGCATTACAACTGCGGCAAAAAGCCTTGGCACAACTACAGGGGGAGGCGGGTTGGCGTGATGCGGTGGAAACTTTGGGTCAGTTTGCTGGTCCGGCGTCCGATCGGCGCGAACAAGCCCGCCAAGATGCCTTAAATGCTTTACAACTACTAGAAACTGACCCACCGCAAGCCTTAGAAACTATTAAAAATATTGACCTCAAGGGTGGGAGTAAGAAACAATGGCCTGATGGGGGATTTCAGGAAATTAGCGATGCTATTTCTACTTTGAAAAACATCAGCAAAAAAGCTGTTAAATACATTAATTTACAACCGGGGGCTGCTGATGAGCAAATGGCGCAAATGTTGCCGGTATTGCGGCGGGCTTTTGAATTGAGCCGGGAGTTGATTGCTCAAGGTAAGCGGCAGGCGCGGGTGCTGGATTTTGCGGATTTGGAAGTGTATGCGAGAAAAGCGCTCCAAAATGCCGATGTGCGGGCATATTATGCGCATCAGTGGCGAGCATTTTTAGTGGATGAATTTCAAGATACTAACCCAGTTCAGGGGGAAATTCTGGAGTTATTGTTAGACCAAGAGAAGCGGGAGAAAAATCCGGCGATTTTGACTATTGTGGGGGATGCTAAGCAGTCGATTTATGGTTTCCGCCGTGCGGAGGTGGAGTTATTCCACCAATGGCAGGACCGGATTATGGCTGGTGGCGGCGAAGTGGTGGAACTTGCTACCAGTTTTAGAAGCAATACACAATTAACACAAAATGTCAATAGTATTTTTCAGCCAATTTTGGGAGATTTACATCAAAATTTAGATGCCAACCGCGCCGCACCAAATGCTGGTCCCTATATCCGGGCGGGGGCGGTGAGTGGGGATAAGGGGATAAATGCGGAGCGCTGTCGTCAGGCGGAGGCGCAGTACATTGCTAGTCAGATTAAGCAGTGGTTATCTGAGCCGATGTTGGTGCATGACAAACAGACTGACGAAATTCGGGCGATCGCGCCGGGAGATATTGCCATTCTCTCGCGCACTTGGGACCCACTGGAACTGTACAGCGAAGCTCTCACCAGTGCGGGTGTGAGTACGATGCTGGCTAGCGGGGGCAGTTTGCTGGCGACGCGGGAGGCGAAAGATGCTCTGGCTCTGTTGCGGTTTTTGGCGGACCCGGCTGATGATATTGCCCTGGTGGCTCTGTTGCGGAGTCCGTTTTTTGCCCTGAGCGATCGGATACTGTTTCAGGCTGTCACCAAAGAGGATATTTCCTGGTGGCAGAGAATCAAAGCATCATCCATACCAGAGTTAGCCCCGACGGTAGCCGTATTAGGGCAACTTTTGGCCGATCGTCACAGCGAAGCTCCCACCCGGTTGCTGCAAATAGCCGATCGACTCACTGGTTATACCGCAGTTATTGCTAATATGCCGGGAGCGGCTCGCCGGGAAGCCGACTGGCGGGGGTTTATCGACTTATTGCGCCAACTCCAAGGGGGAAACTACGATATTTTTACCGTTGTCCGCCAGTTGGAGCAGTTGCAAGCGGGGGAAATATCTGTATCTCGCCCCCCCGTGGAAGCGAAAAATGCCGTAGCTTTAATGACTATTCATGCCGCTAAAGGTTTGGAATGGCCCGTGGTGGTAGTGCCAGACTTGGCTCGGGGTTCTAAAAACTTCTCGCCGCCAGTGTATTTTGACCCCCAGTGGGGGGTGGGGATGCGGTTATCCGATGAAGAAGGGAACGACCAAAAGCCAGTAGCTTATTTGTGGTTGGAAAATTTGCGTCAGTCACGAGAGGCGGCGGAGATGCTGCGGGTATTATACGTGGCTTTGACTAGGGCGCGGGATAATATATTGCTCACCGCTGCGGCGAACAAAGGGGGCGCTTTTGACAAACTGCTCCCCGGACTGCTTGCCACCCATCTGGGTGTCCAACCGATTTTGCTCACGGTTGATGATTTATCGCCCCCCTGTGCGAGTCTTCCAGAGCCACCCATACCCCCCAGTTTGCCGCCGTTACTCGGTTCTGTGGGTTCTGGTTTATTTGAATTACCGGTGACAGCTTTGAGTGAGTACGATCGGTGTCCCAAACGGTTTCATTACCGGTTTGTGGAAGGGCATCCCGGTACAGGTAGCGGTCCCGCCATCAGTCAGGGAGTAGGAACTTTAGTTCACTTTGCCCTAGAGCGGGATATTCGCACAGTAGAGAATTTATCTTTATTTGATTTATCTTTACCTCGGCAATATGTGGAGGAGGCATTATCCCTTTGTTTGCGTTGGGATAAACTCCCCATTTATCAGGCTTATCGCCAAGCTAAGACAGAGCGGGAACGCCATATTACTTTAAATATTGACGGGTTACAACTGGTGGGTGTGGTGGACTTATTGGGGCCGGACTTTGTGCTGGACTTCAAAACTGATGCGGAACTCTCCCCCCACCATCATCGCTTTCAACTTTGGGCCTACGCCGCCGCCACCGATCGTCCCCAAGCGCATATCGCTTATCTACGTCACGACCATCTTTATACTTTTCCCGCCGACTATTTCCGCGATGCTGGTGTGGCGGTTAAGAGTTTAGTTAAAGGTATTCTCGCTGGCGACTATCCCCCTCATTCCTGGCCCGCCAACTGCCATACTTGTCCTTATCGTGAAATTTGCCCAGAATGTTGCTCCCTAGGGTCAGAGACGGAGGGGGAAGATTTGCCGTTTTGATTGGTCATTTGTCCTTTGTCATTTTTCACTTGTCCCTTGTCATTTGTCTAACAGAAACTGGGTTTCTGGCGTAGCGCCTCGGTCTAAGCCTGAAGATTTGGTTAAGAAACCCGGTTTCTATCCCCTCCCTTGCTATACTTGTCATTATCCAGAAATTTGCCCGGAATGCTGCTCCGTGGAGTCAGATTTTGTGGGCGAAGATTTGCCGTTTTAAAGGTAATTGGAGGGCAATTGAAATGAAAATCAAATTATTCATGTCAATAGCTGTAGTTGTGATGGGCTTGCTGGCGGTTCAGTTGCCGGTGAAAGCAGAAAAAGTATGCCTTGTTACCGACCCCACTGATAGTCCCTTAAATGTGCGCGATCGACCCAACGGTGAGATAATTAACGCTCTGAAAAATGGGAGAGAGGTTTACATTCACGAAATAGAACTTGACGAGCAAAATCGCTCTTGGGCAAAAGTTGGCGGGTACTATGAAGGCGAATACAGAATCTGGGGATGGGTGTTTCGGGAGTTTATCAGTTGCTATGAGCGCTAAATTTTGACGCCTATCAATTTAGGGGTCATTTGTCCTTGGTCCCTTGTCCTTTGTCACTTGTCCCTTGTCCTTTGTCACTTGACAATTATCAATTCAAATGACCAAGTTAAGTTGTGTAGGGTGGGCTTATCCCACTACTGCTAATGGTTATGAAGAGAATTTTCGGTCAGGCACTGCCCACCCTACTACTACTTGGTCATTTGTCCTTGGTCATGTGATTGTTTATCCAAATGAAAAGTGTCTTTTGTCATTGGACAAATAACAAATGACAAAGGACAAATGACAAAGGACAAATGACAAATGACAATTACCTATGCTATCATAGGAGGGTAAAATAAATTTAGCCAAAATCCCAATTCTCATTATGACTGAATTGCTAGAACAAGCAATCGCCAAATTAAGAATGTTACCGGAGAGAGAACAAGAGGCGATCGTCTCTCGTTTGTTGGCTGAAATTGAAGCAGAACAAGCCTGGGAAAGTCGCTTGGTAGCCACCACAGATGACCAGTGGAACCGGTTAACTCAGATGGTGCATCAAGATATCCAAGACGGAGAGATTATGCTTTTGGATGAAGTTTTTCCGGCTCAGCCATGAAGTCAAGCGTAACTAAAACTTTTCGGAAGCAGCTAGAGCAATTGCCAATCTCCGTGCATGAGCAAGCAGAAAAAGCCTATGAACTCTGGCGGCAAGAGCCTTACCACAACAGCCTTCAATTTAAACGAGTTAGTCCAAGACAGCCAATTTATTCAGTTCGCATAAGTCTTAACTATCGAGCGCTAGGGCTATGGGATGCGGATAATCACATATACTGGTTTTGGATTGGTGCCCATGATGAGTATGAGGAGTTGTTAAAAAGACTCTGATTTCCCATTTGTCATTTGTCCCTTGTCCTTAAAAATGAGCAGGAGATGGGTTGATTATTTATGACGTTATTCTCAGTAGAGAACATGATAAATATATCGCTCGTGCCAAAGACTAGCCGGAAATCGCGGTTGTCGAAAATAGCCGGGATGCCGCGATCGAGCGGCTTAAAGCCCAACTGCTTGACTATCTAACCAATCAGGTTGAAGTAGTTCAAGTTGACATTCCACTACCAACGGACATAGGCAATCCTTGGCCAGATAAATTTGGCTGGTTTAAGAACGACCCGACCTTTGACGATTTACAGGCTGAAATTGCCGCATATCCGCAAGACATCGAGAGAGAGATGGGGTCTGACGGAGTGACGTTGTAGCCTAAATGACCTTATATACAGCACTTTGTCAAATGATATTAGACTGCTCAAAAGCCCCTCTCCCTTTCTGGGAGAGGGGTTGGGGGTGAGGGAATGTCCAAGATAGACGGGCAAAACGCTGTATTTTGGACAGCGATAGTTTGAGCCTCTATCAACGAGGCTATGAACCCCTAGGTCAGCGATTGCTCGCGGTCCCGTCTGACAAAATTGCCATCACTGTGATTAGTGTTGAAGAATTAATCCGAGGTCGTTTGGCACAAATTCGGAAAGCTACTAAACCTCAAGAACGGGTTTATGCCTATTACTGGTTTGCTCAGACACTCTAATTTTTGCGCGATTTTAGGGTGCTTGGCTACGATGTTGAAGCAGAAGCTCGTTTTCAATCCCTTATCGCCCAAAAGATTCGGATTGGTACACAAGATTTGAAAATCCCAGCGATCGCCTTAAGCCAAAGAGCAACCCTCGTCACACGGAATCGGCAAGATTTTGAGCGGGTCGCCGGTTTAGCTCTTGAGGACTGGTTCGTATAGCCGAGTGGAAATGCTAAGTGCCAACTAAAGGCGGGAGGCTTTTAATCTGAAGGCGATCGGGGCGGGGTCGCCTTCCTGGTTTTCCTGGATCCTCAGCTTCAGAAATATTTGAGAATCATTATCACTATCATCTTGATGGAGAGTAAAAGTGCATTTTTTGTTCCTCAATATTTTTGTCAATTCAGTATATTTACTTATTTACAAGTGAGATGCACCCATGTATAGTTGTATTGTGGTTGGTGGCCAGTCTGATTGACTGGCAAACTGGCGATTCAGCGCTTCGCTTGCGCGACGCGATCGCATCAGCGATAACTAACCTGAACAGTTGGTTATCCGGCTGAGCTTACGGATAAAACCCCTATTTATCATGGTTTGTCATAACCTCTTGGAGTTATATGGCGACTCTAAAAATATAAATTTTATTAATCACATTGAAATGCCAAAACAACTATCTTTAATAAGTTCTGAAATTATCGGAAAAAGATTTGAAATTAAACCTGATTCAAAGGGATATCGCCTTCAGTTTGAACATCCCAATGGAAAACTGTATCAGGGAGATGCCATCGATTGGTTGTATTCTATTCAGTCAGAGTCTGTTGACTTAATTTTTGCCGATCCTCCTTACAACATAAAAAAAGCTGATTGGGATAATTTTGAAAATCAAGAAAAATATATTCAGTGGTCATTAAAATGGATTGAACAAGCCGCACGAATTCTCAAAAAAAACGGCACCATGTATGTGTGTGGTTTTTCTGAAATTCTGGCTGACATAAAGCATCCGAGCCTGAAGTTTTTTGAGTCATGTCGATGGCTAGTCTGGCATTATAAAAATAAAGCTAATCTTGGAAGTGATTGGGGGAGAGCCCATGAGAGCTTACTCCACTTAAGAAAAACGAAAACAGTCAAGTTAAATATTGATGATATTCGGATCCCTTATGGAACACACACCTTAAAATACCCATCTCACCCGCAAGCTGATACAAGTCAATATGGTAATGGAGGCAAACGTAAAGATGTTTGGACTCCTCATCCAAAAGGAGCTAAACCTAAAGACGTAATTGATATACCTACTACTTGCAATGGAATGAATGAATCAACGCCTCATCCTACGCAAAAACCGGAAGAGCTGGTAAGAAAATTTATCCTGGCTTCATCCCAAGAGACAGAAACAGTGCTAGATCCATTTTCAGGTTCTGGCACAACTTTGGTAGTTGCAGAACAGTTAGGTCGTAAATGGCTAGGCTGCGATCTGCATCCCGAATACAATGTTTTGGCTATGGACAGAATAGATAAAGTCAGAAGGATGAGTATTGCAGGATGGATTGAACACGATCGAAAAACAGCAGAACGTCGGGAGAAAATTCGGTGAATATTAGTGATTTGACAGCGATTGCGTCCAACAAACGAAATTTTTATAAAATCGAAGATTTCATTGATTTTAGTAAGCAATATCTTGAGTTTGCTGCAGAAGGGTTGCAAGCTGTTATTGTTTCTCAAAATGAGAATCATTACAGATTTTTTCAATCCAAGGAAGAAGGCAACTTTAATATTACAAGACCTCTGAATTCTCGCCTGATGTATAGTGCTACCGCTCTAAACAAAATAGATTCAGAGTTTTTACAGCTTTTGGATGATATTAGAGATATTCCAGATAATGAAGTAGAAAGCCGAAGCAATATCATTAGGGCAATTTATACAATGCAGCAGTGCATTGGTGCTGCACTTGATGCGCTTCCATCAGGTCAATCTAACAAGGCTCGTAAGATTAACGGTGATTTATAGTCATTTCAAATAATCAGGAGACAAACCAGCTCGATTGCCTAACCCCCACGCGGGGGTTTGATTCATGTAGCCAATACCTGTAGGTAGTGGCCCCCCGTGGCTTATGTATCATTAGTTATTTGTCCCTGGTTCTTTGTCACTTGTCCCTTGTTCTTTGTCACTTGACAATTATCAATTCAAATGACCAAGGACAAAGGACAAAGGACAAAAAACTACAACTTACTTACCCCATTCCGTGTGGAAAGCGCCTTCTTTATCCACCCGCAGATAAGTATGAGCGCCAAAATAATCCCGCTGAGCTTGAGTCAGATTTTGGGGTAAACTGGCGCGGCGGTAGCTGTCAAAATAATCCAAACTGGCGCTAAACGCCGGAACAGGAATCCCCAGAGTATTAGACACGACTAATACATCCCGCCATGCTTGCTGTCGGTCTAAAATTGTCTGCTTGAATTCCGGAGCCAGGAGCAAATTGGGTAGATTGGGATTCTCTTTAAAAGCCCCTTTTATTTTGTTCAAAAAGCCAGCACGGATGATACAGCCGCCTTTCCAAATCCTGGCAATTTCGCTCAAATCTAAATTGTAGTTAAACTCTTGAGAAGCCTTGCTCAACAGAGCCATACCTTGAGCGTATGAGCAAATCTTGGAACAATACAAAGCATCGCGGACTTTGGTGATAAATTCCTTGACATCACCTTCGTATTTACCAGTTGGGCCGGTTAATTCTTTGCTGGCGGCGACCCGCTCTGGTTTGTAAGATGAGATAATTCGACCGGTGAGAGCGGCGATAATCGTAGGAATAGGTACGCCTAATTCTAGGGCAGTAACTGCGGTCCAGCGACCCGTGCCTTTTTGTCCGGCGGCGTCGAGAATTAGTTCAACTAAAGGCATCCCGGTGTCCGGGTCGATTTGTTTGAAAATATCAGCGGTGATTTCAATTAAAAAGGAGTTTAGTTCGTCGGTGGTGTTCCACTCGGCGAAGACTTCATGGAGCTGGTTATGGTCGAGACCGAGGGCATTTTTGAGTAAATCGTAGGCTTCGGCGATGAGCTGCATATCGCCGTATTCTATGCCGTTGTGAACCATTTTCACGTAATGTCCGGCACCTTTGGGACCGATGTAGGTGACGCAGGGGCCATCATCTACTTGGGCGGCGATTTTCGTGACGATCGCCTCGATTTCCTCATATGCTTCTTTCGTGCCTCCCGGCATCAAGCTAGGTCCATTCAGGGCACCCTCTTCACCACCGCTGACACCCATCCCTATATACCGCAGTCCCGTTGCTTCTAAATCGGCCACCCTACGGTCCGTATCTTCATAAAGGGAGTTGCCCCCATCAATAATCATATCTCCCGGTTCCAGGAGGGGTTTGAGCTGGTCAATCACCCCATCCACCGGTTTGCCAGCTTTGACCATAATCAAAATCCGGCGGGGACGTTCTAGGGAGGCGACGAATTCCTCTAGGGAATAGGTGGGTTTGACATTCTTACCTTGGGCTCTTTTGGCCATGAACCCATCAGTAACGGAGCTAGTGCGGTTATACACGGCGACGGGAAACCCATTTCGCTCCACATTCAGAGCCAAGTTTTCCCCCATCACGGCTAATCCGATAACCCCAAATTTCTGCGTAGTCATTTTTGCTCACTCTGCGCTCTGGCAACAGCATCAACTCTCCGATCAGGTTAGCCCGATTCTCTGTCGTTGTTGTGGAAGAAGATCTTAAGACTAGCTTTTGGTATCGTCCCGTGATGGCGCCAAACCTTTTTGTGGCAAGGATTATAGCTCAGATGCCTTTGTCCAAGAGTCCTTTGTCACTTGTCATTTGTCATTTGTCATTTGTCACTTGTCCTTTGTCATGCTTTTTGTATGAATAAAATTATCTGTGTTTTTTCATTCATACAAATATAAAGATATAAATGACGAGGAACCAAGGACAAAGGACAAAGGACTCTTGGACAAATGACCAGGGACTCTTGGACAAGTGACAAATTAGTTAGCCATGAGGGCGCCACCGTTTTTCTTGGTGTAATTGCCAGTTTCCTGGTGGTGGCGTGTGGTCATGTCTTGATTTTCCAGCCAAGCACCCAGGAGGAATACGGGCACCCAGATGAGGGAAAACAAGGTGAGAAAGGGAGAGTGGAGCAAAAAGGCGATCGCGCACCAGAAAGGCAATTCGCTGGCAAATCGCCAGTGGTGGTTAATATCGGCGTCGTTCATCTCACCCCACCAGAGGTAGGCGGCCCAAAGGGCAACTACTCCTGAGATGGCTGCAGAAATCCACCAACTCCACGGGAAAGTTTGGGGGATAGGCAATGGCATGGGGTACAGAAAGTAAAATACATAGTTGATCCCCACTACCATCATTAACAGCGATGCAATGGTGCGATATTTCTGGCATTCCCCATAAGCCACTGCACCGATTTTTTTCTCCAAAGCTCCCGGCACAGCGCTTTTTAAGTAAAAATACATAAACAACGCCGCCGCTACCATCAGCACCGTAAAATTAATCCATGCAATCATAACGTGACCCCCTTTTTATCAGAAAGTCTTTTGTGATTAGTCCTTAGTCCTTTGTCCTTTGTCATTAGTCCTTTGTCATTTGACAAGTAACAAGCTCCCTTACGGACAAGGAATAAGTGACATATTACCAAGCATAAGTGAGTCTTGGACAAATCACAGGTAATTTTGAGAATTTATACATATATTTTATCATAAAACTTGGCGAGGGGGAAGTTGCAGCTACCATCGGTGAGATTTGAGAAATAAATTGTTACAATCTTTAGCATAATTGTTCACGGTCCAGAAACCGGGTTTCTTAAGAAAGCCGAAGGCTGTAGCAGAGTCTCCAGTTTCTAATCCGCAGTCAAAGGACCTTTATTTATTGGAGATGTCACCTTCGGTGTGGAACATTTGAGGTTGTATATTTTCAAACGAACTGGAAAAATCTTGACTCAACCGCCCAAGAAAAAAAGCGACCCATGCCCAAACCTCAGAATTCCAACATCAAATGTAATTGGCTTCCTTTCCTGGTTGCTGCTTGTCTAGCAGTCTCCCTGGAGGGAAGGCAAAAAAATGCCGCCGCGATCGGGCCTAGTGCCAGCAGTAGTATCGGGCGAGCTAAGATTTTAGCCATGAGGCTCGCCGCCGCCACCCCCACCGCTGCACCAACCATCGCCCAGACGATCGCGCCAACTGCGCCCAAAAAATACCTTTTCAGCAAAACCCTGTCCGGTCACAGTAGCTGGGTAAACACCATTGCCATCAGTCCTGATGGGAAACTTTTAGTTTCCGGGGGTAGGGATAGAACGATTCGCCTCTGGAATCTGGAAACCGGGACAGAAATCACCACCTTGTTTCAGGACGCCCGGGAGGTGCGGTCCGTAGCCATCAGTCCCGACGGCAAAACCCTGGCTTCTGGTAGTGGTGACGAAACCATCAAAGTATGGAATTTGGAAACGCGGGAGCTGGTGCGTACTGTCAGGGGTCATTCCTATTCTGTCCGCGCTGTGGCGATTAGTCCTGATGGCAGAACTCTCGCCAGTGCCAGTCCCGATCGTACCGTCAAACTCTGGAACCTAGAAACTGCCACTGAAGAGCGTACCCTCAGAGGACATGAAAGCTTTGTTTGGTCTGTTGCCTTTGCTCCCGACGGCAAAACTCTGGCTTCTGGCAGTTATGACCGCACCGTGCGCATTTGGAACCTAGGCGGCGGCAGAAGAAACCGAGTTTTAGAGGGACATTCCCAGGCAGTGTTAACCGTCGTCTTTTCTCCCGATGGTCAAACCCTGGCTTCCGCCAGCACCGACGGCAGCATTAAACTATGGAATATGGACACCGGAACCCAGCAAAGCACTCTAGCAAGGCATTTTCAGTGGGTAAGCTCCCTGGCATTTTCTCCTGACGGACAAATACTCGCCTCCGCTAGTGCCGACAATACAATTAAGTTGTGGAATACCAGCAACGGCGCCGCGATCGACACTCTCACCGGACATACTGCCCCCGTTACTTGTGTTGCCTTCACAGCCGACGGCAAAACCCTCGTTAGTGGCAGTGCCGATAGCACGATTAGAATTTGGCGCCTAGAGGGATCATAAATCATCGGGGAAATATGAACATTTTTGAAAGCGTCACAATGGCGGTACAAACCCTGGTAGCGAATAAAATGCGCACCAGCCTAACCATGTTGGGTATCGTTATCGGCAATGCGGCCACGATCGCCACCATCGGCATCGGCGAAGGGGCCCAAAAATTCATTTCCGGTCAAATCGAATCCCTCGGCACCAACGTCCTATTCGTTTCCCCAGGCTCTCGAGAAGCGCGACGCCTGCCAGGAGGCACCCCCCAAACCCTAGTGGTTGCCGATGCCGAAGCGATCGCCGCCCAAGTCCCCAACATTCAGGGAGTATCTCCAGAACTCAACGGCTCAGAAACTGTCCGTTATCAAAATAAAAACTTTTCCGCCTTAATTTTCGGCACTACTCCCGACTTCGTGAACGTGCGCAACTTTGAAGTCGCCGAAGGGCGGTTTATCTCCGATATTGACGTGCAACGGCAAAACCAAGTAGTTGCCCTCGGAGCCGACCTCGCTACCGCACTGTTTGGCAATGCCAACCCGATCGGCCAAAAGGTACGCATTAAAAATGTCAGCCTGGAAGTAATTGGCGTTATGAAACCCAAAGGCACATCCTTCGGCACCAATTACGATGAAACCGCCTTGCTCCCCATCACCACGATGGCCAACCAAATTGCTGGCACCCG
>JACCEE010980336.1_pt1 | contig 11835 bp, 7 predicted proteins | sample 7449931 | NCBI WGS metagenome assembly JACCEE01 (sample SAMN15323457, study PRJNA562643) | freshwater metagenome | isolation source: river surface water | place: USA:Blue River Watershed | collected 2017-08-19 | reverse complement strand
GTATGAATCATGTACATAAAATGAACTACTTTGATGAATGAAACGCGTAAGATTAAATGCTTTCAGTAGTAAAAATGATGAAGTTGTACCATAACATTTTAACTTTGCCACTCAAAACCTATTCTGGTGGAGCTGACGAGGATCGAACTCGCTACCTCCTCCATGCCATGGAGGCGCTCTCCCAGATGAGCTACAGCCCCGAAACGAACCTGTGGGAAAATCGTTCGCTTCTAAATGATATTAAATCAATCTTTGATTGTCAATGAAATTTTACGCTTCGCGTCCCGAGGAAGTCACTTTTTTCCCGCGGATAAATTTGAGCGCCGCCCAAACAAAAATCGAACCGATGGAATTGCCCGCGGTCATCACCAGTAACGAGAGCAACACTTTCCAAAAATCAGTGGCCCATGCGTTGGCAAAGGCGTAGAAGAACATATCGGCGACGACGTGTTCGAATCCGGAGGCTACGAAACTGCCGATGGCTAAAATGACGACAATGATTTTAACAAACGGACTTTCAAACTTCTTATAGCCCTCCACCGCAATAAAGACCAGCATACCGCAAAAAATGGCGAGGACAAATAAAGAAAGGTAGGAGTCATTCAGTCGGGCCTCCGATAAAGAGAGCCCGGCTTGGTAAAAAGATCCCGTAGGGTTAGCCGAACGGGTCAATCTCAACAGATAACCACTCCCGGTGGCCCCAATTAAGTTTCCAATCCAGATAATAAGCAAATCTAATATGAAAGAAGGTTTGTTCTCAAAGACATAGCCGATTTTTCCGGTGTATAGAGCGGTTCCGGTCAGCAAGATTAAAATCAAAGCGACTGAAAAAAAGAAACTTCCGATAAAACGTGCGTCAAAGGCCGCCGCACCGATAAAGACGGAACAACCGATGCAAAGCATAAGACCCGCGAAAATAGCGCTGATCAGCAGTTTTAAATACTTCATACGTAAACCCTCTATGCCGAGAATTATACGTTCATGGCGGAAAAGTTTCAACCGCCCATAAAAAAACTCCTACTAAGTAGGAGTCTTTTGTGGTTTACTTCTTTTCTTCGGTTTCGGGTTCGATTTCAACGGTCTTGCCGTCTTTGGTGACTTTGAAGGATTTGACCTTTTTGCCATTGATTTCGATGTTGAAGTCTTTGTCATCTTCGTCTTTTTCATCATCATCGTCGTCTTCATCGTCATCCTCTTCGGTCGTGCAGGTGAATTCTTCTTTCAACCAGAGACGTTCGATGGGTTTAAAGATGACATAGAAGAGAGGAATCGTGAGGAATAAAGCCCACCACGGATGCCAATCGCCGACCCATACAAAGCCAATCATCAAATAAGCGATGAGGACCACGATCGGGAAAGCAAATTTGGTAATCTTCTTGTAAATGAAGCAATCAAAGATGGAGGAGAAGACAGGGATGGTAAGGAATAAGATCCAGAACGGATGCCACATGTGCGTGAAGACCCCAATGAATACGTACCCGATAGCGACTGCGAGCGAGTAGATGCCCGTGAGCACTTCGCGTAGGCGGGCGCCCTTGGAATTCTTGCGGTCATCGATGTGAATGCCCGTGGGGCCGATGTGGACGTTGTTGTCCTTGTCGGTCACATGGATGCCACCGATTCCAATGTGGACTTCTTCTTTATCGTCCACGACATGGATGCCACTCGGGCCGATGGTCACTTTCGATTTCTTTTTGGACTCTTCTCCGGCTTTGGCTTCTTCTTGGGTCTTTTCGGCGGTTCCGGCTTCGTCGATGATATCTTCAACGGTTTTATCGGTTTCGAGCAGTTCGTCGAGCGAGACGCCGTATAACTTAGCGAGGCAAATAAGGTTATCGGTATCGGGCGACGCTTCCGCGCGCTCCCATTTACTAACCGCTTGACGCGAGAGACCCAATTTCGCGGCCAACTCTTCTTGGGACATTCCTTTTTTCTTTCTTAATTCGACTAGGCGGTTGGCGATTTCGATGTTCATAACTTTTCTCCTTTTGTTTACGTCCACATTGTAGGGGAGAGCGTCGGTTGCATGCTACCAAGTCTACTTTTCAAATAGGCCTGAATGCCGCAACTATCGGTTGCTATCTCATATTTTATCACAAAAATTGCATTTTTTTGAGGTTTTTAGGGAAAAATAAAAGGCAATGAACCTTGCCTTCGATTTGGCGCGCCCGGACCGATTCGAACGGTCGACTTCCACCTTAGGAGGGTGATACTCTATCCGGGCTGAGTTACGGGCGCACGCTCTACTATTATACATTTCTTGGTTCTTTTGGAAACGGGAAATTTGAACCAATAGAGCGTTCGATGAGCCCACGGATCAAGCGGACCATTTTGGTGTTGACCGTGAACTGGTGGCACACAAAGTCCAAAATGGCCTGAGCGGACTCCGGCGTCCGGTCGTATCCTCGGCACATTTGTGAAAGATCTTCTGCAAAAAGGCTATAACGTTGTTCAAAACGACGTTCGGGGTTAAAGACATCCAAATACGGTTTTTCACTGGGGTATTTTTTCGCAATCAGAATGAGTAACGAGTGAAGGGCGTAATTTTGGACAAACGAGAATCCCGAGAGTTTTTCTCCGCGGATATATCTTCCTAAGCCAACATAAAGATTGGTAAGGACTTCGCCAACTAGAAAGCTTTCATCCACCGCTAAAAAGTCAGCGTGGGTTTTAGATGATGACTCGTGTTCGACGAACGATGGGTCTTTCCAAAGGAATTTCCCTTCCGAATACAGGGCGTGAGAGAATTCTTCCTCGGTAAATACCGCGAATTCGCAAAGGATTCCGTCTTCAAAAACGAACTTCAAACCGTCCTTGGTGTTTTGAAAATAAAAAGCTTCCGGATAGACGCGGATCAGCCAATCGACATTTTTGATGAAACGTTCCTTTTTGTCCGGCTTGCAGATGACAAAGAAATCCAGGTCGGAAAACTCGTCCAACCGTGCGGTTTCTTTGCCAATTGATCCAAGCGCCAAAAAGGCCAAAGCATCATGAGTGTTTTTGACGCTCTCCACGACTTGGTTAAGACGTTCAAGAATGGTGGCTTTATTCATGGTGTTACCTCAGTAATAAAGATAACATGTAATTACTGTGTAAGAATATTTTGGCAACTAAAGGATGATGGCTAAGACCAGAATCGTCACGAAAATCGCGGGAATTCCGACGACGATTCCATACTTCAGGAAACTCCGATAATTATACTTAATACCGTGTTCTTTTAAGATACTCATCCACATAATTCCGGCCAGTGCACCGATGGGGGTCAGAATGGCGCCCAAGTTGCTTCCGACAATGGTCGCATAGACGGCAAGGGTTTGTGACGCCGGGGTGACATCCACCACAATCTTAGAGAAGAGAATGCTCATCGGAATATTGTTAATCAGGTTGGCGCTGAAAAAGGAAGCAAGCCCGTATTCCAAACCGACGAATTTTCCGCCCAAAGCCTCAGCGATCGCATCCGTCACTTGATACTGTTTTAACGCACCAACAATAATGGCCATCGATAAGACAAACGGAACCAAGGTCCAGGGCATGCGTTTCAAGGTCTTCAGAACGAGTTTTTCTTTGGTTTTTCGAACCAGTTTGGAGATTGAAACAATCACCAGTAAGCTGATGGCAAAACCCAAGGTCACGAACCACATCTCAAAGCCGATGTAGGACGAAATGGAAAGCAAAATCGTGCACGCAGCCAAATGAACAAGGCCGACGATGAGCAGGAACTTGTCCGGTTTTTTGGTAACTTCGGAAGTGGATATGGGTTGCTTGAGCGATTTGTTGAAGACGAGGAATAAGATGCCTAAAGTGGTAAAACCGCAGATGACCGTCGGAATGAACATGATCTTGGCGTATTCAAAAAAAGTGATGCCGCTCGCCACGCCCAGATAAATGTTGGTGGGGTTTCCGATGATGAGCATCATCGACCAGGTATTAGCGGCGACGAACTCTCCGACCAGATACGGAATCGGGTTGATTTTGGCGTTTTTGGCGAAGTAACAGATAAACGGCGTAAACGTCAGAATGATGATGTCATTCGCGGTAAAAACCGTCAAAATCGAGGTCAGGATGTACAAATAAAGGAAGAGCACCACTTGATTGCTCTTGGCTTTGTGTAAAGTCCAACTCGCCAGATATTCGAAAAAGCCGATTTCATCCAGAAAAATCGATAACGCCGTCATGGAGATGAACAAGGTCACGATTTTCAAAGGATTAATCGCCGTATTCGCTAACAGATTATCCAAAACATCTTGGACGCTGATGAATCCAAAAACAATTAATGACAAAGCGCCCAGAAGGCATATGATCCAGTAACTTTCAAAGGAGGCCTTTCCGATTCTTATTTTGGGAAAAAATAAGACGGAGGCGATCATCACGAGCGACGTCACGAGCGAAATGATTCCCACAACTAGCATACTTATCAACCTTTGCTTTCACTGGACCACCGATATAAAAAGGAAACCAAACAACCTGAGTCGACTGCATAGGTTTCCTATTAATGACAATGGTCGGGACGATGGGGTTTGAACCCACGACCTCTTGCTCCCGAAGCAAGCGCGCTACCAAGCTGCGCTACGTCCCGTTCTTCGGCTGTCAACCGACAGCCAACTTATTTTATATCATCCTCTTCAAAATTAAAAGAGAATAGTGACATTTGATCTGTCTCTTCCAAATCGCGCAAAACATTGAGTTGTCCAAGCACTTCCACGTTGGTTCCGTTGAGCTTGGTTCGCTTCAATAAATTCTCCTTCGAAAGGAATTTTCCTTCCTTTCGGGCTTCAATCACCGAGTTGGCCGCGTTTTCGCCTAAACCGTCGATGCTGGTAAACGGCGGAATGATGGCATTCGCGGTTTGATCGACGATGAAGGTCGAGGCTTGGCTACGGTATAAATCGATGTTTGTGAACTTATAGCCGCGCTCATGCATTTCGAGGGCAATCGTCAGTGTTTTTTCGATTTCTTCTTCTTTATCCGAAACCTTGAGTTTGTGCGACCGGCGGTCACGGAATTCATCGAGTTTTTCAATGATGGCCGCTTCTCCGCGGATCATGACTTCGATGTCGTATTGTTTGCTACGGACGCTGAAGAAGGTGGCATAGAATTCCAGAGGACGGTAAACCTTATACCAACCGACGCGGATGGCCATCATAACGTAAGCCGTGGCGTGGGCTTTCGGGAACATGTATTTAATCTTGTTGCACGAATCGATGTAGTACTGAGGAACATTGTTGGCCTTCATGATCTTCTCGAATTCGGGTTTGACTTTCTTACCTTTACGGACATCTTCCATGATGGCGAAAGCGATGTTGGGAGGAAGCCCTTTGCCGCTGAGGTAGGTCATGATATCGTCACGGCATCCGATAACTTCGCGAAGCGTGCAGGTGCCATCCAAAATCAATTGTTCGGCATTACCTCTCCAAACGTCGGTGCCATGGGAAAGACCCGAAATGATGAGCAAGTCGGCGAATGTCTTGGGTTGCGTGGAACGCAGCATATTCCGTGTATTTTCCGTTCCGAATTCAGGAATGGCCAAAGCACCGCTATCGATTTTAAGGTAGTTGCGCTTCCGGTTTAAGGCACTCGGATTGCTAAATAGGGAAAGGACTTTGGCATCGTTCATCGGAATGGTCCGCGGATCGACACCGGTCATTTGTTCCATCATCTTTAACGCCATCGGGTCGACGTGACCCAAAAGGTCGAGTTTCAAGACGTTATCGTGAATGGCATGGAAGTCGAAGTGCGTCGTCTTCCAGTTGGCGTCTTTATCATCGGCCGGGTATTGAATCGGCGTAAAGTCATAGACTTCAAAGTTTTGCGGGATGACGACAATACCGCCGGGGTGTTGGCCGGTCGTCCGTTTGACATCTTGGCAGTGCGTAGCAAGGAAGGAAACGTCGGCGCGTGTGACTTTAGCCATATCGCGGCCCAAACGTTCATAGAAACCACGAGCATAACCAAAAGCGGTCTTCTCGGCAACGGTTTCGATCGTACCTGCGCGGAATACGTTTTGGGCACCTAAGAGTTCTTTGGTGTAATCATGGGCTCGAGCTTGATAGTCGCCTGGGAAGTTTAAGTCGATATCAGGAACCTTTTCGGCGTTAAAACCAAGGAAGGTCGCAAACGGAATGTTTTGTCCGTCATGACGAAGGTCCGCACCACAAACCGGGCATTTCTTTTCCGGTAAGTCATAACCCGAAAAAATATCCGGTAAATCGGTGAATTCCGTATAGTGGCATTTCGGGCAATTGTAATGAGGGGGAAGCGGATTAACTTCGGTGATGTCCGCCATCGTCGCCACAAAGCTGGAACCGACAGAACCCCGAGAGCCGACCATGAAGCCGTCTTCGTTGGCTTTTTTGATGATCATATGGGCAATCCAATAAATGACGGAGTATCCGTTTTTGATAATACCGTTCAACTCCGCATCGAGGCGTGTTGCCACCAAGGGAGGGAGGTTTTCACCATAAATTTCATGAGCGCGTTTATGGCAGGTGTCGGTCAGCAAGTTTTCGACGTTTTCGATCGTCGGCGTGAACAGCTTGTTTTTGATTGGGCTGAGCGGTTCAATCTTATCGGCAATCAAATGGGTGTTGGTAATAACGATTTCTTTGGCTCTATCCGGTCCTAACCAAGCAAAATTCGCTAGCATTTCCGACGTGCTTCGGTAATGTTGATCCGGATTTTCGAACACTGGGCGGTCGGCACGGCTAAATGGGAAAAGCGGGTGGTTGATTCCGCCAATGCCTTTGGCCATGATGTAAACGTCGCGATAGATTTTATCTTCGGGATTGACATAGTGACAGTCGCCGGTCGCCACCACCGGAAGATGCAACTCATCCGCAGCTTCGATGATGTCGGTCAGGAAACGGACAAGGCCGTCTTGGCCATTGACTGAATCCATGTCAATTAAATACGAATAGTTGTCCGTATGTTGAATTTCGATATAATCATAGAATTTCATCTTGTCGAGCAGGACTTCTTTTGTCCGGGTCATTGCGGTATCGAAAACTTCGCCATTAAAACATGCCGAACCAATGAGTAAGTTGGACCGATACTTGATAATTTCGGAACGCGGGATCTTGGGAACGTCGGCGAGATATTCGATATGGGAAAGCGAAATCAGGCGGAACAAGTCTTTCATGCCGACGGCATTACGGGCAAAGACCACGATGTGTTTCGCACGAAGGTGTTTTAAAAGAATCGGACTCATCGGGAGATCCGCAAGTTCGCGGTGTTTCATCTCTTGATTGCCCTTGGTTAAAATCGCCAGCATCGGTTGCCAGACATCATTTAAAACCTTGGCATCATAATCCGCTCTGTGGGCGGAGTCTTCGTCATAGGCGATCTCAAGGTTACGGGCCAAGTTGCCTAAACGGTGACCTTTGGCTTCAGGGAACAGATAACGGGAAAGGCTGAGGGTATCGATGACCGAATTGGTAATCGGTGCTTTGCCATAACGTTGCCGTTCGGAATTCATGAAACCGATATCGAAGTCCGCGTTATGGGAAACCAAAATGGAATCCCCGACAAACTTTTCGATCATTTCCAACGCTTCCGGAACGGACGGTTGTCCTTTTAACATGGCTTTGGTAATCCGCGTCAATTGCGTGATTTTGGGGCTGATTTCGACCTCGTCGCCCGGATTGATGAGAATGTCCATGTGGTCGGTCACAATGCCGCCAATGACCTTCACCGCACCAAATTCGATGATGCGGTCATAACGGGCGCTTAATCCCGTGGTTTCAAAGTCGAACACGACATAGCTGGCTTTCGTCAAGATTTGATTGCTTGGATTTTGGATGTAGTTCAAACAATCGTCGACCATGTACATTTCGACGCCGTAGAGCATTTTGAGTTTGAATTTGGAGGCTGCTTTTTGAGCATCCGGGAAGCCTTGGACAACACCATGATCGGTAATGGCAATCGCGGTATGTCCCATATGGGCGGCTAAAGCACAATAATCCTCAATCGTACCAACGCCATCCATCGACGACATCTTTGTATGCAAATGTAACTCGATGCGTTTTTCGGGGCTTGGGTCATCGCGTAACGGTTCTACCGGGAGAAGGTCCAAGAAGTGGGCCATCACGAAAAGTTCGTTGGAGAATTTATCAATCCCAACGGCCCCACGGACACGGATTTTGGAGTTCACAGTGAATTGGTTTAATTTTTCGAGCGTCAGCGCGCGGTTGTCTTCGATGGCACGGACATAAATACCGTTTTTATGGTCATCCACGCCTAAGGTAAAGATCATTTTTCCTTTTTGGGTTTTGCGTTCTTCGCGTGAGAAGACGGTTCCGGTAAAATCGACGTTCCCGGAATTGGTATCGAACTCGCCGATGGAATAAGGTTGGTAGTCTCCACGTTTGAAAATAACGCGGTTTTGCCGTTCCGTTTCCATTCTGCGGAGATTTTCTTCCATTTCTTTTGCCAGTGCTTCTTCGGCTTCACGGACATTTTCGCGGTGCTCTTTTTCAACATCCAGCTCAATGCTTTCAAAGTCGGGCGTCAGCGTTTTTTCGACTTCTTTGGTTATCTTTTTTAAGACTTTCGGGTTGAGCTTAACTTCTTCCTCAGTGGGTTTAATCCGGTGATCAAAAAAGGCCACATAACCAATGAATCGTAAGAAATCTTGGAAATCGCGCAAGGCTTCTTTATATTGTTCTATTTCGGCTTCTTTCTCATACCAGATGACGATGGCATCCTCGCCTTCCTCAAGAACAAGGTTGTGGGGAATACGATAAAGCGTTTGATACCAATCATCAAACAGGCGGATGACATCTTTTTGAGCCGCTTTTTGCGAATACGAAAAGCTCAATTTATAAGGGTATGTGATTCTGCCGAGCCCATCTTGAAATTGACGAAGAAGGTCGTATTTCCAAGGAGTGGGCTTGTGGATGATCATGTCCCATTGTTCAGGCTTAAAAGGGTTGCGGGCAATATCATCAAAAGACAAGTCAAAATATTCGGCTTCATCAAGTCCGAGTGACTTGAGAAATCGCTGCATTTTAACATCCATAAAAACCTCCTAGAACATCGCGATAACGTCTTTGAAAATGAGTAGCACCATCAAAATCAGCAGGATGCCCACGCCAATGGCGGAGACAATGTTTTTGATTTTGGAAGGAATTTCCTTTCGGATGACGGCTTCAATACCGATGACCAATAATTGCCATCCATCCAAGCCCGGGAACGGTAAGAGGTTGAATAGAGCAATGTTGACTGAGATAAGGCCCCACACATAAATGTAGGTTCCTAAACCAAGGGTCGAGAAGATGTTCGAGGTAGTTGAGAAAATCGAAACGATGCCACCGATGTTTTCATAGCCTTGACCCACAAATAACCCTGCTAAAGTCTTGCCAATCATGGTGAAACCATTCCACCAGTCTCTACCGGATTGGGCGATGGCTTCGAAGAATGAATAACGGAATGAAATGACATTAAAACCGATGCCGGTATCGGCCCAAGAGTAGAGGGTTTCGCCATCAACCACTTCACTGACAGTGGTCAAGGTCAAATCGACGGTGCGGGTCGTGTACTCGGTATCCGAAGTATAGGTTTTGACCGTCAACGGGAAGGTAATCGAATCACTAAGTTCGGTCGGAACAAAGTAAATGGTTTCTTCATCTTCGATGCGAGAGAACGATAAGATATCTTGCAATTCATCTTCATAACTGGAGAATCCAACATAGTTTACGGTGTAGCTGACCGAATCGTTTGAAACGCCGGTAACAGAACCATCGCGCAGCGGAGTAAAATCCAGGACTTCACCCGAGTCAATGCCAATGCCTGCACCCACGCTTCCGGAACCAATCATCATTTCATTGGTTAACGAGCGTTGCGTGAAAGCAAAGTTGCTGACAAAGAAGAGAAGGAACGCTAAGACAAAGTTGAGTACGATACCAGCGCTCATGATGATGGCGCGTTTCCATTTGGCAATGCCTAAGAGGCTACGTTCTTTGGGAACGACGATGTCTTTGGGTGCGTCTTCGGATTCACCGAACATCGCCACATAGCCGCCTAAAGGGAGAACACGGATGCTGTATTGGGTTTCTTTGGTTTTCTTTTTGAAAATCGTGGGACCGAAACCAATCGAGAATTCCATGACATAAACTTTGAAGAGTTTTGCCATCGAAAAGTGGCCGAGTTCATGAATGATAATCAATAAACCTAAACTGACGGCAAACAAGACAATCGATAAGAGGGTCATACATTGTTCTCCTTAATGAGTTGTTGACAATAAACTCGGGTGTAGCGATCGGCTTCGACGATTTGTGAAAAGGTCGGATGTTCAAGATAAGGGATTTCTGCAAGGCATTTTGCAATAGCAGACTCGATTTTAAGGAATGAGATGTCACCTTGAAGGAAGGCTTGAACCGCCACTTCATTGGCGGCATTCAGAATCGCTAATGCGGTTCCGCCTTTGGTGAGCGCTTCGCGGGCATAACCTACGCACGGGAAGCGTTTGGGATCAAAGGTATGGAAATGGAAATCACCAAAGTCTGAGAGATTCAAACGGTTGATTGCTTCGCAGTGGCGAGATCCTCCGTAAAGGGCATAGGCAATCGGGATACGCATATCTGCCGGTCCGATGTCGGCCAAGAACGAACCATCGGTGAATTCCACGAGGGAGTGGATTTTGCTTTCATCGTGAAGTAGGACATCAATCTTTTCTTGCGGGAAACCAAACAGATAATGCGCCTCGATGATTTCAAAACCTTTGTTCATCATCGTCGCGGAATCAATCGTAATCTTTTTACCCATTGACCAGGAGGGGTGGCGTAAGGCATCTTCAACCGTGACTTCACTGAGCTTCTCACGAGATAAGTTCCGGTAGCTGCCACCACTGGCGGTTAAGACCAATCGGCGGACTTCTTGGACATCGTGGTTTTTCAAGCACTTCGCCAAAGCCACGTGTTCGCTATCAATCGGATAAAGATGGACTTCGTTATGGAAAAGAATATTTCGGATAAGGTCTCCTCCGACAACAAGGGATTCTTTATTGGCTAAGGCGACATCAATGTTCTTTTCTAAAGCACGAACGGTCGGGGCAAAGCCGACAAAGCCAACCAGAGCATTAACAACAAGGTCGCAAGAGGTGGTTTCAATGAGGTCAAGTAATCCTTGATCCCCAGCATAGACTTTTTGATTGGGAAAAAGCTTTTTAAATTGTTTTACAGCTTCAGGATTCCCGATGCAAAACGATTGAACATGTGGGTTTTGCAGGATAATTTCAGCAACCTGTTCCGTATGCGAGCCCACTGAGAAACCCACCAATTCAAAATCTTGGGGGTTGCGGCGGATGATATCCAGGGTCTGTTGTCCGATGGAACCCGAAGCACCTAATAATAGGATTCGCTTCATACCCAAAGACTCCATCCGTTATGAATGAAAATGATAATGATCGCGACGGTCAATGAAACCATCAATACGGAATCCAAACGGTCCAATACGCCACCCATGCCTTTTAAAAGGGTGCCGTAATCTTTAAGGTTGAAATTGCGTTTGATCGCCGAGAACAGGAAGTCGCCAAGGTTCGCCATAAACGGCATGATGACCGAAATGCCGACAATCCAATACCATTGCTTGCTGGTCATAAACGGCAACATCGGATAGCCGAGGCGATCAACAATCAAGGCAAACGAAACGCTCATGACCAATGAAAGAACCACACCGCCTGCAAATCCTTCCCATGTTTTCTTGGGGGAGATGCGGGGATTCATTTTGTTACGTCCGAATAAAACTCCGACAAAGTAAGCACCGATATCTGACATGAACGTTCCTAAAAGCACATAGATAATCAGGAACGAGGCATGCCACCACGGGATGTCTGACACCGGG
>JACCEE011926090.1_pt1 | contig 11837 bp, 7 predicted proteins | sample 7449931 | NCBI WGS metagenome assembly JACCEE01 (sample SAMN15323457, study PRJNA562643) | freshwater metagenome | isolation source: river surface water | place: USA:Blue River Watershed | collected 2017-08-19 | reverse complement strand
TTTGTAAACGTAATTGCTGATCCAGTTGCTGGAAGGATTGCCATAATTTAGTCTCCTATCTAGTTACCAGATCTTAAAGTTCTGTCTTAGCCGAACCACCCAACTTTGCAATTTCTGCTCTTAGAGCATCAATTTGTAGTTGTTGCGCTTTCACTGCCTCGAGTAGTAAAGCTGTCAACTTGTCATACTTAACAGTCTTGTAACCAGCAAATGCACTTGGAGTTACCAATTGTGGCAATACTGCTTCAACTTCTTGAGCAATAACACCAACTTCTTCTTTGTCAGTAACACCTAATGCTAACGCTGTTTCGTTTGGACGGAAAGTAACACCACGTAAGCTCATTACCTTGGCAATAGGATCTGCAATTTCTACGATATCCTTTTTCAAGTTTTTGTCTGAGTAGTAAGCTGTAATTTCACCAGTTGCTGTAATAGCACCAGTTGCTGTAATAGCACCAGTTGTAATATTAGCGTAACCACTAGCACCTTGTGTATAGAATCTAATATCGTTTCCACCACGTGCTTGAATAGACGCGGCAAATAGACCAGGTTGATGGAAGCCTAATGTTGGGAATACAGTATTAGAAGCGCCGTTACCGACTAATTCAACACCACCAGATGCATAATCGTTACCAGTACCTGTTGCTGTTACACGTCCAATGGATATACTACGACTTGTTGAGCTACCACGAGCTATCACTGCATCCAATGTACTTGTTTCAGTATAACCAGTAATAAAACCAGCACCGTTAGTTAGTTGGTTAGTGTTTGTAGGAATTGTAATAACACCAGTAGAACTGTTGTAACCACCACTACCTGCTGTGAAGCTGTGAGCGGCTCTTGCGCGAGCGTCTGTGTAGTACAAGTTTGTACCTTCACTGATACCGCTTGTGCTTGGTGTAGTATAGCTGAATACACCAGTTGTGCTGTTGTATGATAAGCTACCACTTGCGCTTACTGCGGCTCTTGCACGAGCATTTGTAAAGTATAAGTTTGTTGAACCTTCGGTAATTTCGTCTGTATTATCTTTACCAGCAACTGCTGAATCAACATAGCTCTTAGTAGCAATAGTGCTTGTATCAACCGCTACTGTAGGCGTTGCACCTTCGCCTGTGTTGTTAGTTAAAGTAATACCTGTACCAGCAACTAAACTAGCAACATAGTTACCAGTTGTGTCTGTACCAAGTGCTACGCTATTAGCCGCAATGGTTGTTGATAAAGATGCATTACCAGAACCGTCAATGCTTACGCTACCTGTAACATCACCTGTTAAAGATAATGTGCGAGCAGTATACCACTTACCTGCTGTTCTAGCATAGTCGATAACGCCAGTATAGCCAGAGCCTTCACCGTCGTCTGTAAGAGCTTTGGCAGCAAGAATAGAAACGTTACGTTCCAAGTCTGCAATACGGCGCAAGCTAGACTTGCTACCTGAGAAAACGATATCTGTGGCGCCGACTGTTGTTGCTTCAACAATAGTACCAGAGCTGTTTAATTTATATAATTTTGTTGAATCTAACGTTTGTGCGGCAGTTGAACCTGCACTACGTAATTCGCGTTTTGAAGACATTTTAATCCTCCTTATGGGGTTTAACTAGTTCGAAGGAATAATCATTTATTCCCATAGCCACTGAAATGTTCAGTGCATCAGCAAGGGGATGTCAAACCCCTTGCTTTTGACTAGTTAGATTAGCTTAATTTACTACCTGTTACTTCGATTTCGTCACCTTCAACTAAACCAAAACCGCTAGCAATAGTCAATGTTGTACCGCTTACGCTGTACTCTGTTGGACGTAGTGGCATACGGTTTAGTAATACCATGTGATGTACGCTACCGCTTAGTTCACTGAATGTAAATGCAACTGTACCTGTGGCATTTGTTGTTTCTTGTGCGGCTGTAACTGTTTGGAATGTAGCATGATAGTGAGCAAGTGTCTTAGCACCTGTTAAACTGTTCAAGCTAGTAATACCAGTGTTAGTGATAGTAGCTGTAGAGCCTTCGCCTGCTGTGTGGCTTACGCTGATACCAGTACCGGCAGTAACATCAACCATGTAGTTACCAGTTGTGTCTGTACCTAATGCTACGCTATTAGCGGCTACTGTGGCTGTTAATGTTACGTTAGCACTACCATCGATAGAGACGCTACCAGATAAGTCACCACCCAATGTAATTGTTCTAGCATTTGCCCAAGCACTTGCTGTAGAAGCATTACCACTTAATGTGGCTGTAATTGTACCAGCACTAAAGTTGCCACTTGCATCACGAGCAACTACTTTACTTGCTGTGTTAGCACTTGTAGCATCAACTGCGATTGTTAATGCGGCGCCTTCGCTGCCACCATCACCACCAGTAATGTAAGAACCATTTGTGATACCAGCAACGTAGTTACCAGTTGTATCTGTACCTAGTGCAACACTATTTGCGGCTACTGTAGCTGTTAGAGTTGCGTTTGCACTACCGTCAATACTAACACTACCTGTTAAGTCACCACCTAAAGTGATTGTACGAGCTGTTGTCCACTTACCTGCGCTTGTTGCTGTATCTGCGTTACCAGTTAGAGCACCTGTGAAGCTAGTAGATGTAACAGAAACTAAACCAGCAATAGTTGTAGCAGAACCACCTAAGCTGATATCTGTTGTACCAACTGTAACTTTGCTGTTAGACAAACTTGCGTTTGGAATAGCACTTGTACTAATTACACCAGTTGTGCTGTTGTAGCTGATACCTGTACCAGCACTTACTGCACCTCGTGCGCGAGCTGTTGTGTGGTATAAGTTTGTACTGCCTTCGCTGACTGCATCAGTATCAAGAGTACGTGTACCACCTAGTGCTACTGCTGTACCGTTGATTGTAATGCTGTTATTAGCTAAACTGCTGTTAGGAATAGAACCTAAACTGATTACACCTGTTGTGCTGTTATAGCTAACGCCAGATGCGCTTGTTGCACTTAGCGTGCTACGAGCACGAGCCGCTGTGTAATATTGGTTTGTAGAACCTTCAGCTAATTCATCTGTGCTAGTTGCCATTGGATAGTAAACGGCGCCATCGTTAGTGAATGTCCACTTGTCTGTGCCTTCGTTCCAACGAATCTGTGTATCAGCTTCGTCACCACGTTCAATTAACAAACCAGCGTTCTGCGTTGGAGCACCAGTGTGATCACTGTTTAATGTAATGATGTTGTCAGCTAAGTTGATTGTGTTAGAGTTAACAACTGTCTGTGTACCGCTAACTGTAAAGTTACCAGCAACTGTTACACCGCTTGAATCAACTGTCAACGCTGTTGTACCATCAACTGTAACTGTTACTGTACCAGTACCAGTGTCAGTTACTGTAACGTTACTGTTACCTTGTGTGATAGAACTTGTGCTGATTGCGGAAACTTGTGTGTCAACATAACCTTTTGTGGCTGCGTCTGTACTTGAACTTGGAGCACCTAGACCAACGATCTTGTTGCTGTTCATTTCGATGTTGTCACCGAAGTTAACCTTTACACCTGCAGAGTCAGTAATATTCTTACCGCTAGTGATTTGTAGTGTGCTGTCAACCTGTAATAGTGTTGAGCTAGATCCTAATTGTAAAATACCGTTACCAGTTGTTTTGATACGAATGTTTTGATCTGCATCCGCACTAAAAGTAATTGTACCTGTATCGTCTTGAAGAACTTTACTACCGTTAACGTACAAAGAACCTGGACCAACGTAGATATCTTTCCACTGTTTTGTTGGACTACCCAAGTCGTATGTAATGTCTGCGCTTGGAACAATGCTACCAGTGATATCAACATTACCTGTTAATGTTAAACCAGCAAATGTTGGGCTACCAGCTGTGCTTAGGTTTTGTGCTGTACTGATTACGCCGGTAGAGCTGTTGTAGCTGATACCTGTACCAGCACTTACTGCACCACGAGCAAGTGCATTAGAAAACCACTTGTTTGTTTGACCGCTGTCGCTAACGTCGTCTGACGAAATTACAACGGAACCTGTTTCGCCGTTAACACTGGTTACACCACCAATTTGAACAACGCTTGGTGTACCATCGTCCTTCTTGATGTAAATTAAACCGTCGTATGTGTTAATAGCAATTTCGCCTAGGGCTAGCTGGGCAGTTGTTGGAACTTTTCCAGGCGTAGCACTACGCTTTAAAATGATTGTATTGGCCATTTGAGTATATACTCCCTTTTCGGAATAGGGCAAGTTTCTCGAGATTACCCCTTCAGTTAGTATTTACCTGGAATCAAAGAAAATGGGCTAAAATGCCCATTTTGTAAAGTTTGTAATATTACTGTAAAATTTAATATTCGCCACCATCTAGGTTAATTTCTGTTTCAGTTACTGAATCTACTTGGCCAGATTCGTCAACTTGGATTTGAAGTGTCTTGTTTGCCGCACCAAATGTACCATATTGTGCAACTGGTCCCACCTTACTTTCCTTGGAAAATACAATGTTTGTGATACCCGGTACTATAATACCAGTGGTGATTAGTACCCAATTTGATAAAGCGTGAGTATTGCCTTCTTCGACATATATCCTATTACCCGGACTTAATTCAAATTGAGAATCAGCATCCTCTGCTCTGGTTAATTTATTAGTTGCGCTAGACCAAACATAAATTCCATTCTGAGAAGCAACGCTTTGTCCTGCTATAAGTACACGATCTTTGTCAGACAGGGTTACCCCATCGACAATTGATACAGTTCCTGACAAATTTATATTGGATCTAAGTGCTACTCTGACGCTGTCTTTATAGTCAGAGACTGCACTTACTACATTTTTTCCGCGAAATAATGGCATTTTTGGGCAACCTGGTGCTTCTTAGCGATATGTTATTTAGTGAAAAAGGGTGTAGCTTAGGCTACACCCTTTTGATACTATCAGTCTAAACTGATTAGTATGTACCGCCGTCGATTTGGCTTTGTTCGTTTAGAACACCACCAGCTGTTAAGCTAGATGTTGCGCTTACGCGAACGAAGATGTAATCGTTAGCTTCTGGAGCGGCATCAAAAACAATACTTGTTACACCACTAGCTGTGTTTAGAGTGTAAGAGTATGTTGGAGCTTGAATTAAACCGTTGATGAACACTTGAGTGTTATCAATTGAGCTTACTTCAACACCACAGCTAAAGCTTGTTGTTGTACCATCACCAGTGAAGTTTAGTGTTGTAGCTGTTACAGCAACGTTCTGTGGAACGAAGTTTTGAGCTACGCTAGACCAAACTAGTGTATAACCGTCGCTTAGAGCGTTACCGCCTAAATCAACGTCTGATAAGTCAAACACGCTTGCGGCTGCAATACGAGCATCTGCACGACCGTCTGTGTAGTACAAGTTTGTGCTACCTTCGGCGATTGCATCTGTGCTAGGTGTTACAAATGTAAATGCACCTGTACCAGTATTGTAGTCTAAGATGTTTGTGTTATCGCTTGTTAACGATACGGCTGCACGGGCACGGGCATCTGTAAAGTACAGATTGTTACTACCTTCGCTTACGTCATCTGTATTTAGAACAACTGCATGAGTCTGGCCGTTTACACTCCAAACTGCGGCTTGTGTACTAATAATACCTGTAGATGCATCGTAATCGATGTTAGAACCGTTGCTTACGCTGTTACGTGCGCGGGCTGTTGTGAAATACAAGTTTGTACTACCTTCAGCAACATCATCTGTTGTTGAGCTAGATAAGCTGAATGTGAATGTACCAGTTGTATTGTCATAAGCCAATACGTTTTGGTTATCACTTGTTAAGCTTACGCTAGTACGAGCACGAGCCTGTGTGAAGTACAAGTTATTTGTACCTTCTGTTACATCATCTGTATCTGGAGATGTTACAGTGATTACACCAGTTGCGCTATCGTAGCTGATGTTACCCCATGTAGAACTTACACTTACTGCGTTACGAGCACGAGCATTTGTAAAGTATAAGTTTGTTGCACCTTCAGCAACATCATCTGTATCCATGTTAGCTAAGTTGAATGTGAATGCACCAGTTGTGCTGTCATAATCAAAAATAGATGAATTAGATGTTGTTCTGCTTAAAGAAGCACGAGCTCTTGTATCTGTGTAGTACAGATTGTTTGTGCCTTCGTTGATAGCATCTGTGTCAATAGAATCGCTACCGCCTAGGCTGATAGTTGTTCCGTTGATTGTGATATCGCTGTTAGCTAAACTGCTATTTGGAATGTTTGCTAAACCAATAGCACCTGTGGCGCTGTCAAATGTAGCACCTTCTGCTGTAACTGCACTAATGTGAGCACGGACTTCGCTTGCGCTTGGGCCTGTGTATGTGAATTCACCTGTGCTTTGGTTGTAGCTGAAGCTACCATCACCACCGGCATCAACTGCGCTGAAGTGTGCGCGAGTATCGGCAGCACTTGGGCCTGTGTAGCTGAATACACCAGTTGTGCTGTCGTAGCTGAAGTTGCCATCGCCACTTACTTTAGTTGCACTTACTGCTGTACGATAATCAGCATCATCGGGACCAGTATAACTGAATGCACCAGTTGTGCTGTCGTAGCTGAAGTTGCCATCGCCACTTACTTTAGTTGCACTTAGGTTACCACGTACATCAGCGGCTGTTACCTTAGCAAATGTAAATGCACCAGTTGTGCTGTCGTAGCTTAGGCTACCAAAACCAGTTCCGCTGTTGCTAGCACTGATTGCGCTCTGAGCACGAGCGTTTGTAAAGTATAGGTTGTTAGAACCTTCAGCAACATCATCAGTAGTGTGGTTGCTTAGATCACTAACTTGACCAGTTACGTTACCTGTTAGGTTACCAGTTACATCGCCAGTAACATTGCCTGTTAGGTTACCAGTAACATTACCTGTTAGGTCGCCTGTGAAGCCTGTATTAGCTGTAATTGTTGTACCTGTGATTGCGGCTGCTGTTGCGCCACCAATTACTGTACCATCGATGTTACCACCGTTGATATCAACTGTAGCAAATGTGCTTGTACCAGAACTTGTAACATCACCAGTTACGTTACCTGTTACGTTACCAGTTAAATCACCAGTTACGTTACCAGTTACATTACCTGTTAATGGACCAGTGAAGCTGGCAGCTGATAAGCTACCTGTTGTAGAGAAATCACCATTAACATTAACGTCTTTGTTGAAGTCCCAGCTGTCTGTACCACTTGCATAAGTGATAGTAGCATTAGCACCAGCAACTGTAATACCAGCACCATTGGCTGCGGCTGCATTGGCAGCACCATCAGCAATAGTGATGTTTTTGTCTGTAACTGTTAAGTCAACAGAGTTGATAGATGTTAATGTACCTTGAACTGTTAAGTCACCGCTAACTGTTACATCGTTAAATGTAACGTTGTCAGTTGTACCAACTGCTTGGCCAATGCTAAACACACCAGTTGAGCTGTCATAGCTTACACCTGTACCAGCACCAACGTCTGCACGAGTGCGAGCTGTTGTGTAGTATAGGTTGTTTGCACCTTCGGCTAAGCCGTCTGTGTCTTTGGCAGCAAATGCGCTATCAAAACGAGCTTGTGTATAGTATAGGTTAGAACCTTCTGTTACATCATCTGTTGTTTTGCCAGCTAGTGCTGTATCGAAACGAGCTTGTGTCCAATACTTGTTTGTTGCACCTTCGCCAATATCGTCAGTGTCTAGTGTGTAACTAGCACCTAAAGAAATTGCGTGACCGTTAACTGTAACATCGCTGTTTGTCAAACTGCTATTAGGAACGTTTGCAAGAGCAATTACACCAGTTGAGCTATCGTAGTTTACACCACTTGCACCATCACCGCTAATATCACCACGAACATCGCTGGCTGTAACTTTAGCGTATGTGAATACACCTGTACTGCTGTCATATGTTAAACCGCCATGACCAGTACCACTTGTTGCGGCACTTAATTCACCACGAACATCAGCACTTGTAACTTTAGCGTATGTGAATACACCTGTACTGCTGTCATATGTTAAACCACCAAAACCAGTACCGCTTGTTGTAGCACTGAAATGAGCGCGAGTTTCGCTTGCACTTGGACCTGTGTATGTGAATACACCTGTTGAGCTATCGTATTGTAAATCGCCATCGCCGCTTGCACGGTATGCGCTTACTGCACCACGGTAGTCAGCATTTGTTGGGCCATCATAAGTGAATACACCAGTTGTGCTGTTGTATTGTAGGTTACCATCACCGCTGGCTGCATTAGCACTAACGGCTTGACGATAGTCAGCATCATCTGGACCTGTGTAGCTGAATACACCAGTTGCATTGTCATAACTGAATGAACCATCGCCACTTACTTTAGTTGCGCTAACTGATGCACGAGCACGAGCATCTGTATAGTACTGGTTAGTAGCGCCTTCAGCAACATCATCTGTGTCAGGAGTTGTTAATGTAAACTCACCGCTTGTGCTGTTGTAACTGAATAGGTTCCATCCACCAGTTGCTGTGCCAACACTTTGACGAGCACGAGCTGTTGTAAAATACAAGTTACTTGTACCTTCAGCAACGTCATCAGTAGTTTGGCTACCTAGGCTGAATGTAAATGTACCAGTTGTATTGTCGTAGCTTAATACACTTGCGTTGTCGCTTACTAAACTTACGGCGTTACGAGCGCGAGCATCTGTGTAGTACTTGTTTGTTGTACCTTCTGTTACTTCATCAGTGCTTGGTGCTGTTACGGTGATAATACCACTTGTGCTGTCATAGCTAACGTTGCCCCAGTTTGAAGATAAGCTGATAGCATTGCGAGCGCGAGTATCTGTATAATATAAATTATTTGCACCTTCAGCAATAGCGTCTGTGTCAGGTGTTACAAATGTAAATGTACCTGTACCGGTGTTATAATTTAAAATGTTACTGTTATCAGTTGTTAAGCTGATTGCGTTAGATGCACGTAGGTTTGTGAAGTATAAGTTTGAGCTACCTTCGCTTACGTCATCTGTGTTTAATACAACAGTATGAGTTTGACCATTAACACTCCAAACGGCAGCTTGTGTGCTAATGATACCTGTTGATGGGTCATAATCAATATTAGAACCATTGCTTACGCTATTACGAGCACGAGCTGTAGTAAAGTATTGATTTGTTGCTCCTTCAACAATCTTATCTGTATCTGGTGTTGTCCAAGTGAACGCACCAGTTGTAGAACTATAACCTAAAATCTGGCTATCGTCACTTGTTAAACTAATGGCATTACGTACACGACTGTCAGTGTAGTACAGGTTTGTTGTACCTTCTAAGATACCATCGCTTAGTGGATGATTGTAGCTTAAAACACCAGTTGTGCTGTTATAGTCTAATACGCTTGTGTTGTCACTTTGTAAAGACCATGCATTACGAACTCGAGAATCTGTGTAGTATAGATTTAAAGAACCTTCTGGAACATCATCTGTACTGTAGATCATCTGTGCGTTGATCTGAGCATCAACATAACTCTTTGTTGCGGCGTGCATCAAATTAGATGGATCTGCATGTAGAGTCAAGAAGCCAGTCATTGTGTCGCCGCTTAGGGCAACTTTAGTAGCGATAGAATTGGCAACGGTAGTTGCAAAATTCTGATCGTCATTAATAGCACTTGCTAATTCAGATAGTGTATCTAGAACAGCAGGTGCGGCGTTAATCAAATCACTAACGGCTCCGCTAACGAAAGCTGTAGAAGCGATTTGGGTAGTATTAGAACCTGTGTTAGCCGTTGGGGCTGTAGGGGTTCCACGCAAGTCGACGTCATTGACAATCGAGCTTGACCTTGCTTTAATTAAAGGCATTTTATTTTTTCCCTTGTATTAGGTTTCTCTGAAACCTTAGTTGACATTTTAAGTATGGTGTCAGACCAACATAGAGAATATTCAGATAACCAACAACCAGAAGTTTCTCGTTATGTTAACGCTTCCGTTGCTGGCAGTAACGGCAACTTCATATCGACTAGGACTGCTATTATTAGGAGCAGTTCCTACAATATTTCCGTTGCTAATGGATAGCCATCCAATTGCAGATTCACCTGCATAAGCAGGATCGATTGTAATACTTGTAGCATTATTTACTCCAAGTACAAAATTAATGGTGTCTCCGGCTGAAAAAGTTCCAATATAGGAATTTGAATTTGTCCAGTAAGGCTTAGACATGCCATAGTTTATTAGATTCGGAAATACAAATTCATTTCCGCTGGTATCTACCAGTGTCAAGTCTTGTGGAGTATTCCATAAGGAACCACTAACCTGACTTGTCTCTACCATAAGTTGCATGGTATTAACTGTTGGGTAATCAATACGTGTGATTTCTTGATTACCAATTCTAGCACCAGTGCCATATGTAATGTCTGTTGCTACAATAGAAATTGTTGTATAAGGACCAATAGTGCTATAGCTTACACCGGTAACCCTAGGTCTTGCTCTGTCAGTTGAAGTAGTACTTTTTAAAATTTTAACTTGAATACGTGCGCCAGGCTCTGGCGCTTCGTCAAAACTAACAATGTGCCCATCAGTTAATGTGTAACTGTAAAAGGGTTCTTGTTGAATACCATCAACGCTTACTACTAAATTTTGTACACTTCCTACACTTGTAATGATATCAAAATCAAATGCTGTGCCTGTACCAGTAAACAATCTTGTTATAACAGTTAAGGCTTGTGTTTGTGTTCTGAATTGGCCAAGGTTAGCATCATAAGAGATAACTTGACCATCAGTTGGAGTTGCGCTTTGAACATCAACAAGCTTATCTAATGTAATATTGTTAAGTTCATTGTCAACATATTCTTTTGAAGTTAGTGTTTGCCATGCTGTGCCATCAAAATATTCTGTGGTAGTATTGTTAGTTGCAAAACGAATATAACCACCAACATTGATAGATGGCCTATCTACTTCACCACCAGCAGGAAGCTTTAAGGCTCCTGTACCTTCAATTTTAAGAACACCAGAGTCTGGTGTAAATGATTCCTGCGAGTGGTTTGTATTAATTGACATTAACTTTTTCCTGCAATCTTTTCTTGACTACGTCCGTATGCGGCTAAACCTAGAACTGCACCCATTGCAATGTGATACAATCCTGCGCCTTGTAATGTTAACGGACTCCATTGGCTTGTAACTTGACCACCTTGTAAGGCTTGCAGTACTGACCATAGTACTGGGAAGATAACAAAGTCTGTGGCACATGTAATCATGTAAATGAACGCCATCATTGGGCGCCATTTGCTGTTGATAAAATTACCAAATTTGTCGTTTGTTTCAAGTGTATTTGTAGCACCTTGAACTGCTACCTGTGCGGCTCCATCTGCTACGGCTTTTGTTTTTGCGGCTTCATCCGCTGATGACCAGCCACCTGCGGCTACTTTAGCATCAATGTTCATTTGAACTTGCGGGCTCATTGGGCCTGGTTTATCAGTTTGTAAAAATTCATCTAATTTTGGCATATTGGCCTCCTCTAGGTTATTTACCAGAGGCTCATTTTTTTGGTCCTGCTTCTTTGTTAAAAAGCTTATGTGCCTGATTGGCTATTTCAGCAAACATATCAGTACCCGATTCGGTTTTCCCCCATTTTCCTTTTGGGCACTCTGTGTCTGCTAGCATAACTTTTAAACTAACTAAGCATCCACATTCAGTACATTGTCGGGTACTACGACGATAATATTCGCACCCTTGGCATAGTTTTGCTCTTTCGAAGCGTACTTTCATATCTGTGAACATATTATACTTACCCATTAGAAAAGGACTCCGGAGAGTCCTTTTCGTTCTACTTAACTAACCTAGTTAAAGATTAGATGAAGCTTAGGTTGCCACTATCGATAGCGATTGTGTTAACGTAGTCGGCAGCGTTACCTAGAGAAGATGCGCTGTTGCTTAGTTCAACATAACCGTAACGTGTCATGAAGCTGACAGTTG
>JACCEE011076635.1_pt1 | contig 11837 bp, 6 predicted proteins | sample 7449931 | NCBI WGS metagenome assembly JACCEE01 (sample SAMN15323457, study PRJNA562643) | freshwater metagenome | isolation source: river surface water | place: USA:Blue River Watershed | collected 2017-08-19 | reverse complement strand
GGACCACCCAACAGGTTGTTGAGCAAATGTAACGCAATCCGCTTGTCGCTCTTTAAATCACAGGCAATATTACCTATTATACAGTGTGCCTGATATGTCGATTTATGCTTCTCAACCAATGTAGGGGCATAACCCGAAAATGGAATTCGGGTAAACGATCGAATATTTGCCGGCATGCATCCAAAATATTTTTCAGCCACCTTTTTCACCTTACTAAAAGGTATATCCCCAACCGACGAAAAAACCATTTGATCGGTATTGTAGGTGCGCTGCATAAATGATTGTATGCTCTGCTTTGTAAATGCTTTAAGATTCTTTTTAGAACCTAGAATGTTTCGTCCAATGGGAGCACCCGCAAAAACCTGCTCCTCAAAATCGTCGAAAATCAACTCTGCCGGACTATCCTTATATGAGTTAATCTCGTCAAAAACAACCTCCTTCTCCTTTGCCAACTCCTTTTCGGGAAATGTTGAGTTGAATACAATGTCCGAAATAAGTTCAGCAGAACGCTCAAAATCGTTTGCAAGCACCGTAGCATAAATGCAGGTTTCCTCCTTTGCTGTATAGGCGTTAAGGTCACCCCCGACATCCTCGAGTCGGCTAATTACGTGGTATGCTTTGCGATGTGTGGTTCCTTTGAATATGACGTGCTCAATAAAATGCGCTAGGCCATGCTCATTTTCAAATTCATCGCGAGTACCTGTGTTAATTGTAATTCCGCAGTGTACAACTTTTGAGTCGTTTTGCCAGTGAATGAACCGAATACCGTTATTTAGGGTCAGGATATTAAATTCCTGCATATGTTATCGTTTAATTTTAGAAGAGCAAAGGTAGCAATGATTAGTGAATTGCTAGCGGTAATGATTTGGCAAATTTAGAAAGAAACCAAATAATTTTTTCGAACATGTAACCAATTTCAGATAAGCCTATTAGTTTCAAACACCTCTCGACAACCCCGTTTTTATTGACATTTTTTTGAAAAAAAGTTTGAGTAGGATTTGGAGGTTGTGGATTTTTGCCTACTTTTGCATCGCAATAAAGCGCGGTGCCATAGCTCAGTTGGTAGAGCAAAGGACTGAAAATCCTTGTGTCCCCGGTTCGATTCCTGGTGGCACCACAAGCCCGAAGATACGTCTTCGGGCTTTCTTTTTTCCACTTCCTCTATTTCAATTTTGGTATCCTTACCTAAAAAAGTAATTTTGCACCTTGGACTTCAAAGGGTGTTTTGCTACCTAAAATTAGGTTTTACAGCAAAACAATTGGGTTGACGCAATGTTACTATCTCTCAAAAAAGTAATTTATTATGGATAAGAAACTAATTCTAATGATTCTCGACGGTTGGGGAATCGGAAAAAAGGACAACACCGATGCAATTTACAACGCCAAAACTCCTTATATGGACTACTTGGCTAAAACATACCCGACTGCACAACTACTCACAAGTGGCGAAAACGTAGGTTTACCCGATGGACAAATGGGCAACTCTGAAGTTGGCCACCTTAACATCGGAGCAGGTAGAGTAGTTTACCAAGATCTTGTTAAGATTAATAAGGCCTGCAAAGAGAACACTATTGCAAAAAACGAAACCTTAGTTGAGGCACTTACCTATGCAAAAAATACGGGCGCAGCGGTTCACTTCCTAGGACTTGTTTCCGATGGTGGCGTTCACTCCCTCGACAAGCACCTTTATAAACTATGCGACATCACAAAGGACTTTGGCCTTACAGACGTGTTCATTCATGCCTTTACCGATGGTCGCGATACCGATCCTGAAAGCGGGTTAGGATTTATTACCCAGCTGGAAGATCACCTTAAGACCTCAAATGGAACTATTGCTTCCTTGGTTGGCCGATACTATGCAATGGATAGGGACAAGCGCTGGGAAAGAATCAAAATTGCCTACGACCTTTTAGTTGATGGCAAGGGTGCTGCTTCTACCAACATTATTGAATCGGTAAAGGCCTCTTATGCCGAAGGCGTTACCGATGAGTTCATTAAGCCTATCGTTCGGATTAATGCAAAAGGTGAACCTGTTGGTAAAATAAAAGCAGGTGATGTTGTTATTTGCTTCAACTACCGCACCGACCGCTTGCGCGAAATGACTACCGTTTTGACTCAGAAAGATATGCCTGAGCATGGTATGCAAACACTCCCGCTGAACTACGTTACCATGACTCGCTACGATGACACCTTTAAAGATGTTAGCGTAATTTATGATAAGGATAATCTAACCAACACACTTGGCGAAGTTGTTTCAAAGGCAGGTAAAAAGCAACTCCGCATTGCAGAAACCGAAAAATACGCCCACGTTACCTTCTTCTTCTCGGGTGGTCGCGAAGAACCTTACCTGAACGAAAGTCGCCTTATGGTTCAATCGCCAAAGGTTGCAACCTACGATCTTCAACCAGAAATGAGCGCCATTGAAGTGAAAAACCTCGTAGTTAACGAACTCCAAAAGGAAGAACTCGACTTTGTTTGCTTAAATTTTGCCAACGGCGATATGGTTGGTCACACAGGAATTTGGCCTGCAATAGTGAAGGCTGTTGAAACTGTTGACTCCTGCGTTAAAGAGGTGGTTGAAACAGCAAAGGCTCATGGCTACACTGCAATCATTATTGCCGACCATGGTAATGCCGACAACGCAGTAAATCTAGATGGCTCACCAAATACTGCTCACTCGCTAAATCCGGTACCATTCATCCTCGTATCCGACACCTATAAAAAGGTGAATAACGGTATTCTTGCCGATGTGGCCCCCACCATTATTAGCATTTTAGGGCTAGAAAAGCCAGCCGAAATGGATGGCAAAATTCTTATTGCTGAATAATGATTCAAATTGACAATAAAGTTGTAGGCACCTCTGTCTTGGACGAATGCTTCATATGCGATCTTCCAAAATGCTTAGGTGCCTGCTGCGTTCATGGGATTTCAGGTGCTCCGCTCGAAATTGAGGAGATTGAAATACTTGAAGCAGAAATGGAAAATATTCTCCCCTACCTTAAACCCGAAGGCGTTAAAGCCATCGAAGCACAAGGTGTGGCGGTTGCCGATTTTGAGGGAGAAATTACAACTCCGTTGATTGATGGTAAAGAGTGTGCTTACTGCATTGAAGAAAATGGTATTAGTTTTTGCGGTATTGAAAAGGCATATAACGCAGGTAAAACAACCTACTTAAAGCCAATATCTTGCCATCTATACCCTATTCGCATCAAGAAGTTTGGCGATATTATTGCTGTAAACTACGATCGATGGGATATTTGCAAACACGCCATTACTCTTGGAAATAAAGAAGGTGTTGAAGTTTATAAGTTTTTAAAAGGTCCTATTGTTAGGCACTTTGGCGAAGACTTTTATAATCAACTCGACGAAGCAGCCACCATGCTGAAGAATCAAAAGACTAACAACCAATAAACTACCTAACATGGAACACATTAAGAATTACGTTGAAGCCAACAAACAACGCTTCCTTGATGAACTTTTTGGACTAATACGGATTCCTTCCATCAGTTCTATTTCCGACCACAAGCCCGACATGGAAAAAGCTGCACAATACTGGAGAGCATCTATCCTTGCTGCCGGAGCCGATAAAGCGGAAGTAATGCCCTCGGACGGTAATCCTGTTGTATATGGTGAGAAAATTATCGATCCAAAGCTACCTACCGTTTTGGTTTATGGCCACTACGATGTAATGCCTGTTGACCCAATCGAGAAATGGAATACTCCTCCTTTCGAACCAGTTGTTAAGGACGGAAAGATATGGGCTCGTGGTGCCGATGACGATAAAGGCCAAGCCTTTATGCATGCTAAGGCTTTCGAACTAATGGTAAAAACCAACACCCTTCCTTGCAACGTTAAATTCATGATCGAAGGCGAAGAGGAGATTGGCTCCCCAAGTCTCGGTAAGTGGTGCGAAACCCACAAGGAGATGCTCAAAGCCGACATCATTCTCGTTTCTGATACCGGAATGCTTTCGTTAGATATGCCTTCGATTACAACCGGTCTAAGAGGTCTTGCCTACTGGCAAGTTGAAGTTACAGGCCCTAATCGTGATTTGCACTCCGGTATTTTTGGGGGTGCAGTTGCAAACCCAATCAACGTGTTGGCAAAAATGATTGCCTCCATGACCGATGAGAATGGAAGAGTAACCATGCCCGGCTTCTACGACGATGTTGTTGAAGTGTCCAAAGAAGAACGTGCAATGCTTGCCAAGGCTCCTTTTGACGAGAATCGTTACAAAGAATCGCTTAACGTAGTAGAACTTTTTGGAGAAAAAGGCTATACCACCACTGAGCGTACCGGCATACGTCCATCGTTTGATGTTTGCGGGATTTGGGGTGGCTACACCGGAGAAGGTGCAAAAACCGTTCTTCCATCTAAGGCTTTTGCAAAAATATCGTCCCGATTGGTTCCAAACCAAGACCATGAGAAAATTGCAGTTATGTTCAAGAACTATTTCGAGAGCATTGCACCTGCAACAGTAAAAGTTGAAGTTACTTCACTTCATGGTGGTCAAGGTTACGGATGCCCAATAGACTTCCCTGCATACCAAGCAGCAGAAAAGGCGTATATTGAATCGTTTGGAGTACGTCCGGTTCCTGTTCGCAGCGGAGGTAGTATCCCAATTATATCAACCTTCGAACACGTACTTGGCATCAAGTCGATTCTTATGGGATTTGGTCTTGAAAGCGACGCTATTCACTCTCCAAACGAAAACTTCCCACTTGCAAACTTCTACAAGGGAATCGAAACAATTCCTCTTTTCTACAAACATTTTGCAGAAATTAAAAAATAGTATCCTCATAGGATATTTTAAGGGGGCGATTCGAAAGAATCGCCTTTTTTTGCATTACGCAATCGTTTTATAGGGGCTATCTCGTATTTTTTACATATATTTTTTAATTAAGCACACATTTTTAGGGGGTCTGTATCGAATTTATACTTATTTTTGCATAATAACCCCCAAAAAAATCGTGTATGGTTGCGCTTAGAGAAAAAGCATTGGCGGAGTTACTTCGCCGCGAACCTTCAAGGCTAAATCCGCTTGGAGTAAAAGTATCCGAGATCTTCGGAGTAAATGTTTTCGATCGGATCAAGATGAAACAGTATCTTTCGGAAGATGCCTTCGAAAATGTTACCGCTGCAATTGACGAGGGTCGCAGGATCGATAGAAAAATTGCCGACCAGGTAGCCGCGGGAATGAAAAGTTGGGCAATGGAGCGCGGTGCAACACACTACACCCACTGGTTTCATCCACTAACCGATTCTACGGCAGAAAAGCATGATGCTTTTTTCGAGTTGCAGCGCGGGGGTGGAGCAATTGAGCGTTTCAGAGGCGAACTACTGGTTCAACAAGAACCGGATGCATCCTCTTTTCCAAGTGGAGGACTAAGGAACACCTTTGAAGCAAGAGGTTATACAGCATGGGATCCCTCCTCGCCTGCATTTGTGCTGGACGGAACCTTGTGTATTCCTACTATTTTTATATCCTATACAGGCGAAGCGCTCGACCTTAAAACGCCGCATCTTCGTTCGCTACTTGCACTTGATCGTGAGGCCACCCAAGTTTGTCAACTTTTTGACAAAGAGGTAGGCAAGGTGAACGTTACGCTAGGGTGGGAACAAGAATACTTTTTGGTTGATGAAGGATTATTTATCGCTCGTCCCGACCTGCTGCTTACAGGTAGAACCCTAATGGGCCATGTTGCGGCCAAAGATCAACAACTAGAGGATCACTACTTTGGAGCAATCCCCGATAGAATCAATGCTTTTATGCAGGAGTTGGAATTTGAATCATACCGACTTGCAATACCGATAAAAACACGCCACAACGAGGTAGCTCCGCATCAGTTTGAGTGTGCACCAATATTTGAAGAAGCAAACTTAGCGGTTGACCACAACCTATTGCTAATGTCGCTTATGGATAAAGTTGCGCGTCGCCACAAGCTAAAGGTGCTGTTTCACGAAAAACCATTCAAGGGTGTTAACGGCTCCGGAAAGCATTGCAACTGGTCAATGGCTACCGATACCGGTGTTAACTTGCTCTCTCCAGGAAAAAATCCACGCACCAATATCCAATTTCTAACCTTCTTGGTCAACACCATGAAGGCAGTAGATACGCACGGTATGCTACTTCTAGGAAGCGTTGCAAGCCAATCGAACTCTCACCGCCTTGGAGCAAACGAGGCTCCCCCGGCCATCATGTCGGTATTTATTGGAACTACTCTTTCGGCAATGCTCGATTCCATCGAAGAGCGAGTGAGCGATAGAAAAATGACTCCAGGCGAAAAGACTGAAATTAAACTTGATATTGGTAAAATTCCTGAAATTCTTCTGGACAACACCGACCGCAACCGCACATCGCCATTTGCCTTTACGGGTAATAGGTTTGAACTCCGTGCTATGGGTTCGTCGGGAAGTGCTGCAGCACCACTTATTGCGCTAAACACCGCAGTAGCCGAACAGCTGCGCGACTTTAGAATTAAAGTTGAAGCCCTTATCGAAAAAGGGGTAAAGAAAGACGAAGCTATTTTCCAGGTGTTGCGCACCATAATTGGAGAGTGCAAAAAAATACGATTTGAAGGTAACGGCTATAGCCAAGAGTGGAAAGAAGAGGCAATTAAACGTGGGCTACCAATGATTAACGATGTTCCTGAAGCATTTAAATCATTCCTGTCGCCATCCACGCTAAAACTTTTCAACGATTTCTCTGTGCTTTCGGAACGTGAACTTCACTCCCGCTTCGAAATACGGAACGAAACGTATGTTAAGAAACTTCAGATTGAAGCTCGCGTTTTAGGCGACCTTGCCATCAACCACATTGTGCCTACGGCTCTTCAATACCAAAATGTGCTCATCGAGAATGTAAGAGGGCTTAAAGATCTCTTCCCTCAAGGCGATTACCAAAAGTTAGCAGAAACACAGCTGCTAAGCATTCGCAAAATATCGGAACACATCCGATTAATTCGCGAACTAACCAAGGAGTTGGTTGAGCAAAGAAAACAAGTTAATCTGATTGAGGATATCTTTGAAAGAGCAACACTTTACTCCAAACAGATTAATCCAATTGTGGAAGAAATCCGCTACCATATCGACAAGCTCGAGTTAATCGTTGATGACAAACAGTGGCCTCTTCCAAAATACCGCGAGTTACTATTTCTACATTAGTAGATAAATAATTACATACAAACCCTGAAAAGTGTTCGTTGCGATTCTTGCAACGAACACTTTTTGGGGTTTGTTGCTTAAGGCTTCTGTTGGAAGAACACTACCTACAAACTCAATGTTTATCAGCAGAGTAAAGAAAAGAAGTAAGGTCTCATTGCTGGGTTTCGGAAGTCCAAAAAAAATCGACTATATTCTAATGAAAAAATGTTTACTTTTATGGCTTAATGATTGGTGGCGAATAATTATCTTCGGTATTATTTATTCACAAGAACAATAACCTCTTCAGAGAATAAGTTTTCCGGAAGAGTGCATAAGAAAACAAAAAGCAATGGTTAAGAAGACCTTTCCCTTTCTGCTAAAAGGCGTATTCGCCTTGTGTGTCGGTTTGTTTTTATTGCCAACAGCCCTATTCGGGCAAGGCAAACTCGAAAGAGCCAACAAGGTATTTGATGCCGGTGGTTACTACGAAGCCATTGACATTTACCGCAACATCTACAACGATATTGCTGATGCTAGCAAAAAACCCTTCATCCTTTACCGGATAGGTGAAGCATACCGGATAATTGGAAATAATCGTCAGGCCGAAATCTGGTTCGAGAAAGCTATCAAGAAAGAGTATGGCGACCCAATTGTATACCTTAAGTTTGGTGATGTTTTAATGATCCAAGAAGAATACGATAAGGCCCTTACTCAATTTGAGGAATATAAAAAACTAGTTCCTGCCGACCCGGTAGTGAACGATCGAATAAAGAGTTGCGAGTTGGCTCGCCAATGGGTTGCAAACCCAACCGGATACGTAATTGAACCTGTTGATTTCACCAACTCAAAGTTCAACGACTTTTCTCCCGCCTTTGGGTCTGAGGATAATGGCACTCTTTACTTTACATCGTCAAGGCCTGGAACTGTTGGAAATAAAACTCACTCGGCTACCGGCGAGAGTTTTGCAGATATTTTCTTTACCGAACGCGATAGAAAAAATGCATGGAGCACACCAAAACCGATCCTTGGTGAAGTTAACTCTGAATTCGAAGAAGGCTCTCCCACTTTCTCTTCCGACTACAAAACAATGTTCTACACCCGGTGCCGTGTTAATAAGCGCGACAAGTTGGGCTGCGAAATCCTTTTCGCTCAAAACCAAGAAGGAACATGGGTTAAACCTGAACGTATTCCAATTGCAGGCGACAGCGTTGTAGTTGCTCACCCTTCAATTTCAAACGATGGACTTACCCTTTACTTTGTTTCAGACATGCCAGGGGGTTTTGGTTCTACCGATATTTGGAAAGTAACCCGAAATAGCGCTTCCGACAATTGGGGCGAACCGATTAATCTTGGTGCTGCCATAAATTCACCGGGAAGAGAGATGTTCCCCTTTGCCCATCCCGACGAATCGCTATACTTTGCCACCGATGGTAGACAGGGTATGGGTGGTCTCGATATTTTTAAAGCCTCGCTAAAGAAAGACGGAACTTGGGAAATTGTAAACATGCGATACCCTATAAATTCATCTGCCGACGATTTTGGAATTATTTTTCAAAAAGAGAAAGAGATGGGTTACCTTACTTCTAGAAGAAAAAGTGGCCGAGGAGGCGATGACATTTACCAATTCTACCTTCCTCCAATCCTTTTCAATATTACAGGTATTGTTAAAGACGACAAAACAGACAAACCTCTTGCACAAACTACAGTTAAACTCATTGGTTCAGACGGAACCAACTTAAGCATAGAAACAGGAAACGATGGTGTATTTAAATTTGTATTGACCCCAAGCACCGATTACGTTATGGTATCGCAGCGTGGTGGATATCTTAACGGAAAAGGCAAGGAGACTACAAGAGGACTAACCAACAGCAAAAACTTTAATGCAACCCTTTACATGGCTTCAACCGCTAAGCCAATAGAGTTACCAAATATTTTCTACGACTATGGCCGTTGGGAACTCCGTCCCGAATCGATGGTTTCGCTCGACAAACTGGTAGAGACGCTTAACGATAACCCTAATATTACTATCGAATTAGGATCGCACACCGATAGTCGTGGAACAGATGCCTTTAACTACGACCTATCGCAAAAACGTGCACAAAGCGTAGTTGACTACCTGATTGAAAAGGGCATTGCTACCGATAGGTTGAAAGCTAAAGGTTATGCCGCTTCTAATCCAAAGGCAATTGATGCTCGAATAGAACAGTCTTATCCTTATTTAAAAGAGGGAAGCATTCTTAACGATGCCTTTATTAATGCGCTTGAAAGTGAAGAGCAGCGAGAGGTTTGCCATCAGCTAAACCGTCGAACCGAGTTTAGGGTTCTCTCCACGAATTACAAGCCTGCTGATACAAAGTAAACGAACTAAAAAAGCGCTCTGGAAACAGAGTCGCTTTTTTTGCTTTTATAAAACAGATATAGGAATCTCTAGCAATGGAAAAACAGTCTAGATACGAGAGAAGAGGAGTTTCTGCATCGAAGGAAGATGTGCATAACGCAATAAAGAATCTCGACAAGGGGTTATACCCAAAAGCCTTCTGCAAGGTTGTTCCTGATATTATGGGTAACGACCCCGATTACTGCAACATTATGCACGCCGACGGCGCCGGAACAAAATCGGCACTGGCATATGCATACTGGCGTGAAACCGGCGATATGTCTGTTTGGAGAGGCATTGCTCAAGATGCTATTGTTATGAATACCGACGACCTACTTTGCGTTGGAGCCTACAACAATATTCTGCTCTCCTCTACAATAGGTCGTAACAAGCGATTGATTCCGGGAGAAGTTATTAAGGCCATTATTGAAGGCACCGAGGAGTTTATCCAAACTATGCGCGACCTAGGCATCAACATCTACCTAACCGGAGGCGAAACCGCCGACGTTGGTGATTTGGTAAGAACTGTAATTGTAGACTCTACTGTTACAGCCCGCATGAAACGGTCTAAAATTATTACAAACGCAAGCATTCAAGACGGCGATGTAGTTATTGGCCTCTGCAGCTACGGGCAAGCCACATACGAAAAAGAGTATAACGGAGGAATGGGGTCCAACGGTTTAACATCTGCCCGACACGATGTATTCAATAAGCTTGTAGGTGAAAAATACCCTGAAAGTTTCGATACAGGAATACCTAGCGACGTTGCCTACTCGGGCAAGTTTAACCTTACCGATAATGTTGATAGCGTTGGAATGACTGTTGGTAAATTGGTGCTATCCCCCACCCGCACTTACGCTCCAATAATTCGTGAGATTCTTAATAACTATGGACCACTGGTGCATGGTTTAATCCACTGTTCCGGAGGTGCTCAAACAAAGATTCTAAATTTTGTTGACAACCTTCATATTATTAAGGATAATATGTTCCCGGTACCGCCTCTTTTCAATTTAATTCAGCACTACTCTCAAACCGATTGGAAGGAGATGTATAAGGTGTTCAACATGGGTCACCGATTTGAAGTTTACGTTTATCCTGAATTTGCTGATGATATCGTAGCCATCTCACGCGAATTTGGGGTTGATGCGCAAATCATTGGTCGCGTTGAATCGCACAAGGGAAAAATGGTTACTATCAAAAGTGAATTGGGAACATTTCAATACCACTAATTGGCGTCGAAATATTTGCTAAATTTGCACCCAATTTTAAGGAGACCATAATGAGTGAGAATTCCATTTTGAGCAAGCTTCAGGGCTTGAAACTCAAGTTTGAAGAGATAGGACAGCAGCTGACGGATCCATCGATTATGTCGGATCAGAAGCGGTATGTTGCCCTGAATAAAGATTACAGGGAGTTAAAACCTCTTGTTGAGGCTTACGATACATACAAAGATGTTATTAGCAACATCGATTTCTCAAAAGAGGTACTTGCAACCGAAAAGGATGAGGAGATGAGAGATCTCGCCAAAGGCGAAATCGAGTCTTTAACCATTCAGCGCGATGCTCTCGAAGAGGAGATAAAGCTGCTATTAATTCCTTCCGATCCCGAAGATTCGAAGAATGCTATTCTCGAAATTCGTGGAGGAACAGGTGGCGATGAAGCAGCCATCTTTGCCGGTGACCTTTTCCGCATGTATACAAAGTATATTGAAACAAAAGGTTGGAAGTACGAAATCAACGACTACTCTCCGGGATCATCTGGCGGTTACAAAGATGTTGTGCTTAAAGTTACCGGTAACGGTGTTTACGGAATTCTTAAGTACGAATCAGGCGTTCACCGTGTTCAACGCGTTCCGCAAACCGAAACACAAGGTCGCGTGCACACCTCTGCTGCAACTGTTGCAGTATTGCCCGAAGCAGAGGAGTTCGACGTTGAAATCAGCATGAACGATGTTCGTAAGGATACGTTCTGTTCTTCAGGACCTGGCGGTCAATCGGTAAACACCACCTATTCGGCAATCCGATTAACCCACATTCCTACCGGAATTGTGGTGCAGTGCCAGGACCAAAAATCGCAGATTAAGAACTTCGATAAAGCCTTTGCTGAGTTGCGGACTCGTATCTACAACCTTGAATACCAGAAATACATGGACAACATCGCTCAGAAGCGTAAAACCATGGTTTCGTCGGGCGACCGTTCGGCAAAAATACGAACCTACAACTATCCTCAAGGACGCGTTACCGATCACCGTATCAACTTCACCATGTATAACCTCTCTGCCGTTATGGATGGAGATATCCAGGAGTTGATAGATAAG
>JACCEE011576505.1_pt1 | contig 11838 bp, 9 predicted proteins | sample 7449931 | NCBI WGS metagenome assembly JACCEE01 (sample SAMN15323457, study PRJNA562643) | freshwater metagenome | isolation source: river surface water | place: USA:Blue River Watershed | collected 2017-08-19 | reverse complement strand
CACGACGACGACGGTGCTGCCCGTGGCGAGGTCGTCCGTGCGGCTCCAACCCCCGTCGGGCCAGCGCACGAGCACGTCCACCGCGGTGGCGTCGCCGACACCGACATGGAGCGTCGGCGAGGCGCCCGACGCGATGCCTTCCGTGCCAACGAGCGCGTCGCGCAGCAGCACCCGCCCGTCAGGGAGTTGCACCCACACGCGGGCGCCGATGGCCTCGGGGTTGGTTCCCCGCTGGACGAGGCGGAGCTCCACGGCGCGGGCGCGTCCGCAGCGCGCGAGGTGCATCCGGGCCGGGCCCGCCGCGAGGTCTCGGGCCACGACGTCGAGCCAGCCATCGCCGTCGAGGTCGGTCACGACCATGCCTCGGTGGTTTCCGGGGGCTCCCGGCTGGAGCGCGTCGTCACGCGTGAAGACCCCACCGTCGTTACGGTACACGACGATCGGCTGCCGGACGGGATTCTCCCGGGGGCCTTGCCCGAGACTGCCATCGGGGGAGTAGTCCGGCCCGTAGGCCACGATCAGGTCCAGGTCCGTGTCGTTGTCCAGGTCTGCGAGGTGGGCGTCCCACGCGACGACGGCCTCACCTCCGGTGACGACGCCCTGAGCCATGGCTGCGTCCGCCCAGACGCGCTCCCGCGCGACGCCGGCCTCGTCGGCGCCGGTGATGCTGACCAGCAGCGCGAGCTCGTCCCAGCCCGTCACGACCGCGTCGAGAACCCCGTCGCCGTTGACATCGCCGAGCCCGAGGCCCATGCCCTGCATGGCGACGTCGAGCCCGTCGCCTTCGGCGGCGACGAAGCCGCCGAGCCCGTCCCCGAAGCGCGCGCCCGAACGGAACCCTTCGTCGGGCTTGTCGTTGATGACGTAGACGTCGAGGTTCCCGTCGCCATCGAGGTCGACGGGCCCCCCTGCGTTGGCGGGTGAGATCTCGAGGCCGGCGCCTTCCTCGCCGGCCCAGCCCTGGACGCGCTCCCACCGTAGGCGTCCCGTCGCGCGCAACAGGAGGTTCTCGTCCGGGGTGACGCCTCCCCGATGGTAGAAGGTCGGCACGAAGGCGTCGAGGCGCCCGTCGCCATCGAGGTCGCCCCAGCTGAAGTGGTGGGCGCGTTCGACGCCGGCCTGCCCGGCGAAGGTGCTGTCCGCCACCGCGCTGAAGCGACCGGTGCCGTCGTTGAGCAGCAGCACGTTGCCGCCCTCGTTCGCCACGGCGATGTCGATGTCCCCGTCGCCCTCCGCGTCCACCGGGGTCGCCCCGAAGCTCGGGTCGGACAGCCCTGGGAGGCGGTCGCTCGCGTCGGTGACGCTCCCGTCGTGGCCGCGCAGGAAGAGCTGGTCCGGCCCGAAGTGAGGCAGGTAGATGTCGAGCGTCCCGTTGCCGTCGACGTCGGCGACGGCGACGCCCCAACCCGCGGTCTCGTGGTCCACCCCCGTGGGTTGGGTGTCCCAACCGGGCGGGTGGCTCTCCAGCCAGGGACCCAACGCCTCCCGCTGCGAAGCATCCGGGCACGCATGCGCACGGACTGCCTGGAACGTGGCCGGAACCTCGGCCCCGGGCAGTCGCGGCAGCGCGCGCAGCGTGAGGTTCTCCGGTGGCGTCCCGTCGCCGTCGTCGCCGGTGTCCACGGGGGCACCGGCCCTCGGTGAGGCATCGACGACGTCGTCGTCCTTGGAGCCCAGACGCTCCGAGGCACAGCCCGCCAGCATGAGGAGGAGCGGCAACGACGACATGTGGGTTCGTTAACCAATTCCCGGGATGCGTCGCGACCCATGCGTGCACGCTGTTCGCGCCCGTGTACGCGACCGTGCGACACGATACGCTCCAGACCTCGAGGTGTACCCGATGGCAACCGCGCCCACGCCGCTCAGCGACCTCTTCATCGGCATCGCCGGCATGATCGGCGCCGGCAAGAGCACCCTCGCCACGGCGCTCGGCAAGCACCTCGACCTCCCCGTGTACTTCGAGCCGGTCGCGGACAACGAGTACCTGGCGGACTTCTACCGCGACACGAAGCGCTACAGCTTCGCGACGCAGATCTACCTCCTGAACCGGCGGTTCCAGCAGCACCAGGAGATCATCTGGCGCGGCGGCGGTGGCGTCCAGGATCGCACGATCTACGAGGACGCCGTCTTCGCGAAGATGCTCGTCAACATCGGCCTCATGGAGGAGCGCGACTACCGCACCTACGTGAGCCTGTTCCGACACATGAGCAACTTCATGTGTCGCCCGAACGTCATCGTGTACCTGGACGTGAAGCCGGAGCGGAGCATGGAGCGCGTCAAGATGCGCAGCCGCGACGTCGAGACGGGCATCACGCTCGAGTACCTGACCGCGCTGCACGCGGAGTACGAGCGCTTCATCACGGGCATCGCGCGCACGGTGCCCGTCATCCGCGTGGACTACGACCGCTTCCGCGACGCCGAGGAGATGGCGACCGTGATCGAGAAGGCCTACCTCGACGCGAGCTTCCTCCAGGACGTGAAGTGGGATCCGACGAGGGGGTAGCGCTCCACCCGGGGGCGTCCCTCCGGGGCGGCCGCTACCGTATGCTGGCGAGGCTCGCTGAGGGCGGTTCCGGCCAGGTGTGGCGGGCGCTCGACACGCGTGAGGGACGTGAGGTCGCCATCAAGGCGATCCCGTTGGGCGGCGGAGGTGCCGAGGCCGCCGAGCGCGAAGCCGAGGCCGTCGCCAGGGTGCGTCACCCCGGCGTGGTGCAGGTTCACGGTACCTTCCTCGAGGGAGACGTCGCCTTCATCGTCATGGAGCTCGCCCGGCGCGACCTCGCCGCGCACCTCGATCTGCACGGGCCGCTCTCGGGCCCGCAGGCCCGCGGCGTGGCCAAGTCCCTCGCGGAGGTGCTGGCCGCGGCCCATGCCGCTGGCGTGGTGCACCGCGACCTCAAGCCCCAGAACGTGCTCGTGATGCCTGACGGCTCCGTGCGGCTCGGCGACTTCGGCATCGCGCGCCTCCACGCGCGGGGTCACACGCGCACGGGAGCGCTGCTCGGCACCCTGCCGTTCATGGCGCCGGAGCAGCGTCGTGACGCGCGGGACGTCCGGCCGGCGACGGACGTCTACGCCTGGGCGGCGCTGCTCTCGTGGATGCGCACCGGGAGCGCTCCCGGCGATCTCTTTGCGCCCGAGGCGCTGGTCACGCTGGGGGAGCGCCTCCGCGCGTGCGGCGAGCTCGATCCCGGCCTGCTCGGCGTGATCGCGCGCTGTGGACGCTACGCGCCCGGGGAGCGCCCGCGGGATGGGGAGGCGCTCCTCGCGGAACTTACCGACTGGGCCGACGAGGAGCGTCTGACCCTCGACGATGGATCTTGTGAATCGTGGGACGGGGAGGGGGCGCCGCCCCCTCCCCGTAACGCCCCTCCCCCTGTGCCAGGGAGCTCGCCGGTAGGCGCGGGAGGCTGGCGTGCCGGCGCGCTCGTCCTCGTCGGCGTGGCGCTCGCCTCGGGCATCGGCGCCGCCGTGGCGCGCTGGGGCGCCGCGACGGGCGCTCCGGTGGCCCTGTCGTCGTCGGTCACCGCGTCGGAGGCTTTCGCTGCCGAGCTCGCCCCCTGCGAGGGTGGCCTCGGCACGCTTCTCCCGGTGGTGCGCCCCGGCCCCGAGGAGACCCTCGCCGCCAGCGCCTTCGATCTCGACGGCGACGGCTTGGACGAGGCCATCTACACGAATCAGCAGGCCGAGACGCTGACGATCTGGTGGGGGAAGCGCGGCGGGATCCTGGTGGAGGCCGCCTCGGTGCCCGCGGGGCGCAGCGCCGCTCCCGCTCTTCTCCTCGAGGAGGGCGGGGTGCGGCAGCTCTTGCTCCCGCGCGCGGACACGGGCGACATCGCGCGTTGGAAGGTGGAGGGGCGCAGCCTCACGCGGCTCGCGTCCATCGCGCAGCCGGGGAGCCCGCGCGGCGCCGTGCTCGCGCACTGGGACGAGGACGCGACCCTCGATCTCGTCGTCAACACGGAGCCGTGCCTCATGGTGCGGCCAGGCGACGGCAAGGGCGGCTTTCCGACGGGGATCTGTGTGGCGATGCAGCCGTACGCCGAGGCGAGAGGCACCCTGGAAATGAACGGGCGTCAGCTTGTCCTTCTGCGCGGCGACGATGCCGTGGCCCTCTACGACGGCGGTGCGGACGGTGTCCCCCGCCTGCGCGAGGCGCCTCCCGTGCCGCGTGGAGCCATGGCTGCCTTCGGACGGCCCGAGCTCTACGCGACGCTGCCCGATCAGATCACCCTAGGGCGCTGGACGCGGCGCGGCGGCGCACCGCTCGGCGCGGACGACGCCTGGCGCGGCTGCGCCTGGGCGCGTGGCCAGCTGGACGGACGGGCGCTGCACACCCTGGCCGACCTCGATGGCGACGACGTCCCCGAGGTGATCGGCTCCCGGACGTGCGCGGGGTGTACGAGCAACCAGGTGGGGTGGAGGCGGTAGGTGCCGTCAATGCCTTCAGGACGCGCTCTTCTCGTCCGTGGGTACCGTGGGGGCCGCGCCTTTTGCGCCGACCGCCGCGGCGATCATGGCGAGCAGGGCCGCGCCAGCCATGATGATGATGCCGCCCATGGGACGGCCGTCCATGGCACTGTTGAGCATGGAAGTTGCATCGGACGACAAGATCGCCATGATCTCGCTCGTCGGCGAGAGGAACACCTTCAGGGTGACGAGTATGGCGAGCAGGTAGGGTGCCCAGGCGCGCCGCTGCGCGTTGGCCACGAACGTGCAGACCAGCCCGCCCAGGACGAACGCGCCGGCCAGTTGGCCCCACAGCAGGCGAAAGCCTTCGATCCTGACGTCGGCGATGCCGGCGTCAATCCGGTACCAGGGGAGTTTCAGGCTTACCAACGCCGCAAGCGAACAGACCACGATCATGCCTTGGGACCACTTCTTCATCGGAACCTCCGGGCGACAGTCTGCGCGGGGCGAGGCATCAGGCCCAGCCAGGGTCGGTTCCCGCGCGTGACGAACCCGACGAACGCGACCACGGACGCTGAACACCTCGATTCGTGAGGCGATTGCGGCGCGAACCGCCTCACGCTACGAGCGTGCATGCCTCCGCCGTCGAACACGCTCGGTGGTCCCTACCTGTGGGAGCGGCCCGTGTGGCCCGACCTCCTTTCGTGGGACGCGAACGCCGTCGCGTCGGCGCTCGCGTCCGCGCGTCACGCGCAGGGGCGCCTCCTCGCGAAGGCCTCCCTCGTCGGGATCGTCGATCGGCGAGCGCTGGAGGCCACGGCGACGGAAGACGAGGCGCTGCACACCTCGTTGATTGAGGGCGAGCGCCTCGATCGGGATTCGGTCCGTTCGTCGGTCGCGAGGCAACTCGGCGTGGAGCGTGCGGGCGCTTCGCCGCGCGCGCGTCAAGTGGACGGGCTGGTCAGCGTGCTGCTCGACGCGACGCGCAACGCACAGGCTCCCGTGACCTTGGAACGGCTCTGCGGCTGGCAGGCGGCGCTGTTCCCGACGGGCTTCTCTGGCCCCAGCCGCGTTGCGGTCGGCGCGCTGCGGGACGGCCCGGAGCCGATGCGGGTTCTGTCGGGTGCTTGGGGCGATGCACCGACCGTTCACTTCGAGGCGCCGCCCGCCGAGCGCGTTCATGAGGAACTGTCCCGCTTCCTCGTCTGGCTGGAGGCGACCGATGTCGTTGTTGTTGATGTTTATGTCCGTGCGGGCCTCGCCCACTTGCGCCTCGTGACGATCCACCCGTTCGACGATGGGAACGGTCGCGTCACGCGCGCCCTCACCGACCTCGTGCTCGCGCGCGCGGACGCGTCACCCGCGCGGCTCTGGAGCTTGTCGACGCAGATCGAGCGAGAGAAAGAAGCGTACTACACGGCGCTGCAGTCTGCGCAGCGCGGGAACGGCGACGTTACCGCCTGGCTCAGCTGGTTCCTCGGCTGCGTGACACGCGCGCTTGGTCATGCGGAGCAAGGGATCGACCGGGTTCTGGCCAAGGTCCGCTTCTGGGCGCAGCACAGCGGCCACGCCTGCAATCCTCGTCAGGTCAAGCTCCTCGACCGGATGCTTCAGGCCGGTTCCGACGGTTTCGAAGGCGGCATGACCACCCGAAAGGCAGCGTCCCTTACCGGCGCGAGCCGCGCCACGGCGCAGCGTGACCTCGCCGAGCTCGTGGCCGCGGGCCTCCTCCGTCCGTTGCCGGGCGGAGGAAGAAGCGCCGCGTACGACGTGGCGTGGCCCTGACTTACTTGCACGCCCCGTGGGACATGTTGTAGGCGAGACGCACCGTTCCGCCGTTCTCGCACTCCACCTCGGCGGGGTGGCAGCACGGGCAGAGCGAGCTGTGTCCGCATCGTCCTCCGCACAGCATGGGGCTGTTGCTGGAGCAACTGACGATCGTGGTCATGCACCCCTGTACGCACGACTTCTCGCGCGCAGCACGCGCAGCGGCGGCTGCCGCCGCCTTCCTTGCGAGGGCGGCGTCCCACGCGGCGAGGCGCTGGACGCGGGCCTTCGTGGCGGCGCTCGCACCGTCGAGGGACTGCAGCGCCGGCAGCAGGTCCCGCACGCCGTCGACCGCGTCGCCCTGCGCGGCGTCGAAGCGTTTGCCGAGGCCGAGCACGAGATCCTTGCGGACGCTCTGCTGGTCTGCGGACGCCAGACGGGGAGCCTCGGTCTCCGACACCACCTTCACGAGGGCGTCGGACGGGGTGCCCTCCTTGGCGAGCGCGGCCACGAGCGGACGAACTGCCGTTGCGATGCGCTTCCCGTCGGCGGCGAGCGCGCGGGTGCGGGTGGTCGCGCAGGCCGCGCCATCCACGGTCGCACCGAGCTTCGCGCAGTCGGCGAGCCGCACCAGCTCGGCGACCTGGACGCACCGTTCGATCCCGGCCTCGCCGTCCAGGTTGCAGACGGCAGGCACGCCGTTGGCTTCCCAGCCGCCGATGTTGCCTTCCAGCGCGGCGAGGGCCATGCGCGCGATCGGCAACTTGGCGTTGCCGTGCGGCGAGGCGCACTGGGTCACGTCGGCGTTCGCGCACCCCTCGAGCCAGGTCGTGGCGACCTGCACGCTGGCGATGCCCTGCGCGTCGGTCTCCAGCCCGGCGAGCACGGCGCCGTCCCACGCCGCCATGGGCGCCCAGTCGGCCCACGAAGTCGTGACACCGGCCTCGCGGGTTCCCTTGGCGGGTGGGCCAGGCTGCCAGGGCGCGAGGGCCACCGTCCGCACGAGGACGTGCGTGGCGACGGCGTCGCAGGTGGCGTCGGTGACCGCGCCGGTGCGGTCGTCACGGTACTTGCACTGAAGCGGGGACGTGCCCTTGACGGTGAGCCCGTCGGCCGTTGCCTCGGCGGTGACCGCGCCAACCAGCCGAAGCTGCTTGCCGGGTGCGGCCCACGCCGTGGCGACGAGGGCGCCGAGGGCGCCCGAGCAGGCGAGGACCTTGAGCGTGCGGTGCGTCATGGGGTCACTCGAAGAGGGTCAGGACAGGGACGTCGGAGGTCGCCACCGTCGCGGTCTTCACTTCGCCCACGAGGGTGCCGGCTGGCCAGTCGATGACGTGGACTTCGACGGGAGGGGACTTCATCGTGAGGGGCAGACCCGAACCCGGACGAGTTGTGATCTTGTTGCCCATGCGGCAGGTGGCCACGTCGGGCAGGGCCATGTTGCGGCGGCCGGCCTCGGTGAGGAGAGCATCGTCATACTTCAAATCCGACGAGACAAATTGGTACTCAGAGTTGAAGCGGGCGCACATGAAGGCGTCCTTGAGCGAATCAGGGGACTTCAATGACTTCTGCTCGTCCAGAATCGCCAACACAGCGTGATGACCTGGAAATCCCCAACCCCCCGGCAAGTCTACGTTGGACGATGCCTTGCCGAGCGAGTTCCACGAGAAAAGATGTGCGTCAATGTTGGTAAACAACCTCCTGATATGATCCGAACTGGAGGCTTTCGTCATGTAGTTCAACCATGCGAACGTACGGATCTGGTCATCGTCCTTGAGGTCAGCCTTGCGCCCCTCGACAGCCTCTCGCAGCCATCGAAGATGTTGAGGTGCGTAGTTGTCTTTCGCTATGTCCATGATCCAAGACCGCCACGCCTTGAGCGCCACCTTGTCACCGACCAGGTGTCCAACATCCCACTGATGTGCGTACGTAGTCGCCAGTAAGCTCAGTTCGCGGTCCTTCGCGGCGGGGTCGTCGGCTTCGATGCCCACATGGCGTCCACACACCTCGGCGCCGGGCCAAACCACCTCGAGGGGCGCGGAACCCAGACGTCCCCGAACGACCCACCCGTCGCCGACGCGCTCAGGGGACGCATCGAGCATCGCGCCAGCCACGTTTTTGGCGTAGGTCTCGCTGTCCGGCAGCGCCCCCTCCGGCAACGTGGCGCCCGACACCTGAACGAGGCTCGTCTTCAAGGCTTCGCGGGGCGTGTTGCCCAGCTTGGAGGCCACCTCCGCCAGTGTGATCGTTTGTTCAAACGAAGACGTGCCTGCCGCGGTCTTCAGCGGCGCGCTGATCGTCCACGTCACCGGGTCGCCACGTTCCCGGGTAACCTGCATCTTGAGGTCGATGGACGTCGTGGGGTCCACGGCCGCGACACCGTCACTCGCCGCGCGGCCCTCGCAGGGAATGGCGACGGTAACACCGTAACCTTCTCGCACACACGTGGCAGTTCCCCGTACGGTGATGCCCACACCGGGGAGGATCTCGAGGGTAGCGCCCGGACGAGCCGCGGCAAGCTGAATGGGATTGCCGTTGTTCGCCCAGTTCCTGCGTTGCGAAATGCTCCAGCGTTCCACGCCCAGATCGTTCTCGAGGGCCTTCGCATCCCATGCGGGTGGAAGCTGCGGCTGCTTCGCCGCAGACGCCGTCCCAGTCACCCCCAGGAGCACCAGCGCCGCCACGGTCTTACGAACGTTCATCCTCGTCTCTCCTCGTGTCTTCAGATTCATGTGTGTCGCGCCCGGCCTTCAACCTCATCCTCGTACGAACGCCAGCGCCGCCGCCCGCACCTCGCGGGACACGTGCCCCGCGAAGATCTGCAGCCCGACGACCGCGATCTCGTGGCCGTTCGCCCGTGAGCGGTACACCGCGCACAGAACCTCGCGCGTGTTTCGGGGGATCACCGTCGACCGTACGAGGTCGAACGCGCGGTGACGGTCATCTTGCTCCTGATCACGCTCCAGCAGTTGTCGTGCCTTCGCCGACGCGACCACGACGCGCCGATCGTCCGACGCTGCGACCCGACACGCCGCCTGAAGGCTCGCCATCGCGAAGGTGGTGAGCGCGCGTCCTGTGTCGTCGCGGCGCCCAGCGCGTCCGCTCAGCCCGTCCTTGTCGGTGTGGAAGGGCCAGAGCTCCCAGCCGATGACATCCAACTCGGGGTGCAGCGGGAGCACGCCATCGGCGCGCGCTGGCCGCTCCAGGCGGGCCGCGGCGTGCAGAAAACCGAGAGCGTCACTCCACCAACGGCAGCCCGCTCCGACCATGGCGGGGTAGCGCGGAAAGAAGCGCGTCCGGAATCTCGCGTAACGCTCCAGTGAGAACGATCCGGCCTCCTGACCCTTCGCGACGCGTTCCTTCGGGCTGCCGACCTCGTCCCATCCGGGGTTCAGGCTGACGAGCATCCAGCGCTTCGGCCGTGCCGCTGAGCCCGGCTCCGTCTCCACCGCAAGGTAGCCCACATCGGGCTGCAAGCGGTGAGCATGCTCGTCACGGAACCCGAGCGCATCGTTGCCGGCGCGTGCGAGCGCGTCGGCGTTGCTGGCCCACGCCGTCGCGAAGCCAACATGCCACTCGGCGAGGGTGGCTTGATCGTGCACGTGCGCGAGGCGCTCGCCGTGCGTGCGCATGATCTCGAGAAACGGCATTCCGTGGACTCCACCAGCGCGCCATCGTGGCCGGCCTTCCACCCCAACCCCAGCCAGCCCCGGTACGGAACCCACGGCGCTGCCACGCTCACGGTCTGCTCCCACGATACCGTCCGCCGGCCATGGGTCTGCTGCACATCGCTCACGGGGACGTCCGTCGCCTCGTCCCGCTCGCTCCGGTGTGCCTCGTCGGCCGCGGGCCAGCCTGCCTCGCGCGCATCCCCCACCCCGCGTGCCCTGCGCACTGGCTCGAGCTCCGCTGGATGGGAGAGTGCTGGGCGTGGCGAACCCTCAACGCCGAGGAGCGCACGCGCGGTACCGGCGCTTTCCTCCCCGACGGGTGGCGCGCCATGGAGGTGACGACCGAGCGTGGCACGCGCGTCGCCCTCGGGGGCGACGCCTGGATTGAGCTCGTCGACGCCGGGCCCCCGGAGCCCTTCGCCTGGGACGTCCTCGCGGACGTTCCGCTGGAGGGCGTCGCGCTGGAGGAGGTCGCCGAGGTGCGGGACGATGCGCTCCTCCCCCTCGGGGCCGAGGGGGACATGGCGCAGGCGCTCGCGGACGGGCAGTGCTGGCTGCACAACGATCCTGCTCACGGCCCGCGGACCCTCCGCGCGCACGTGCCCCAGTCCTTTCCCAGGACGCTCGCGCTCCGGCTGGACCTCGCGCGTGGACGGGTCACTGTCGAGCTCGACCTGCGGGCCAACGTCGCCACGTTCGCTCAGGGGGACGTCCGGGTGCGGGTGACGGGCACCTGCGTGCGCACGCTCGCGGTGTATGCCCGGGCGCGTGGCGAGGCCCGCGGTGGTTGGCTCACCGCGGCGGACGCGTGGGCCGGCTGGCTCGACCTCGGTGGCGGGGACGATGCCCCGCTGGACGCGGTCGCGTGGGAGCGCGCCCGCCTGCGCAAACTGCTGCACCGGGCCCGGGTCGGGAACGTCGACGCCCTCTTCGCGTCCCGCAAGGAAGGCGTCTTCGTGCGCGTGCGGCTGGGCGACGCCATCCTCGAGGTCCTCGAGGTCGCCTGAACGACGTTCCACGTGAAACCCCACGCCGACCGGCGCCCCGTGGGGCCTCGCCCTCGCCCGGGGCGTCGGCTAGGTACGTCGCGTGCCCGTTCGCGTCGCGATCCTCGTCCTGGCCTGCGTCGCCGCGGTGATGACGTGGCGCGCCCGTGAGGATCGGCGGTCCGTCATCCTCGTTCGCGCCGGCAGCCCCGTGCTCGCCGGCGGGTTCGCGCGCGCGCCCGGCTCCGCGGACGCACCGGCGGCGACGGACGAGCTTGCGGGCTTCCTGGCGCACGCCACACCGGATGACGTCGCCCGCGGGGTGAACGCGCTCCGCGCCGCGGCTCCCCCCGAGGCGCCGGCCTTGTCGTCGTCGCAGGAGGCGGCGCTCGCGACGCTCGCGCTTCAGGGGCGTGACGCACACGTGGCGAGAGATGCGCTCCGCGCCGAGCGCCGCGCGGCCGAGGCCGCGTGGCTCGACGCGTCGGCCTCCGTGGTCGAGGTGCTCCCCGCCGGGGCCGTCGCCGCGATGTCGACGGGGCTCGCAGGCCCGAACGAGCCGCTGAGACCCCTGCCCGGAGGCCCGCGGTGACCACGCCTCCACGGACAACCTGGCTCGACGCGCTCACCGCGCTGCTGCTCGTCGCCGCGCTCGTGGGGATGGTCTTCCCGCGTGAGGTGCCGCCCGCCCAGGTCGCCCTGCCGATGATGACCCCGGGCGAGCCCGCGCCCATGGGGCCGGGGGCGCCGTCGCGGGCCATCTTGGCGAAGGTCGCCACCGTGGGGGAGGTGCTCACGGTCGAGGACCTCGCGCGGGGCGTGCTCGCCATGGAGCAGGGCGCGCTCCCGGGGGTGGCGCCGCTCGATCCTGCCACCCGCGAGGAGGTCGCCCGGCGGCTGGCGGTGGCCAACGCCCTCCGTGAGGAACTTCTGGCGCTCGAGACCCGTCTCGCCCAGGAGGACGCGCGCCTGGCCGAGGCCGCCCGCGCCATCGCCGAGACGCT
>JACCEE012477970.1_pt1 | contig 11840 bp, 9 predicted proteins | sample 7449931 | NCBI WGS metagenome assembly JACCEE01 (sample SAMN15323457, study PRJNA562643) | freshwater metagenome | isolation source: river surface water | place: USA:Blue River Watershed | collected 2017-08-19 | reverse complement strand
GGTGATCCGGCCGCCTTCGTAGGCCCGGAGCGTGCGCACATAGGTCTCCTGCACGAGGTCGTCGTGATCGCCGAGCGTGGGAAAGCGGGCCCGCAGGTAGGCGCGGAGGGCGGATTCGTGGGGCCGGACTTCTTCCTCGAACCAGCGCGTCAGGTCCGACATTCCGGCGGCGGGCAGGCCGGGAGGCGGCAACGGACTGGGGTCGGGCGGAGGCATGGGGTGATGCGCGGACGCAGTGCATCCGGCGGCGGCGCGGCGCTGTCGAGCGCGATTTGGGCGCGGCGCGGCGCAGCGAAGCTATTTTGCGCGGGCGATAACCCGAAACGCGGGGGCGTGCGTCTTGGGAGGTTACGGTCGCAACGGCGAGGGGTGCCGGCTGTCCGAGGCGATTAAACAGGTAACTGCTTGTGACCACGGCCGCGGAGCGGCGGGGGCGCTCAGGGCAAGGCGCTGAGCGGGATGCGGCGGAGGCGGAGGCGGGCGAGGCGGCTGCGGTGCTCGTCGCCGCCGGCGCAGTAGGCGAGGAGCACGGCGTCGGCGGTGAAGTGGATGGCGGTGTAGCAGTAACCGGCGTCGTTGCGGTCGTGGCCCTCGAGAATCGCGGCGCGGCTCCAGCGACCGGCGGGGGAGTCGCCGGTGGCGAGGACGAGCGGGGTGCGGTCGCCGCCGATGCGGGAGACGGGGCGGGTTTCGTAGGCGGGGCCGGGATTCCAGACGGCGAGGAGTTTGCCGCTGCCGGGGAGTTGTTTCAGCGAGAGGGGCGAGTTGGGGGACGTGAAGCGGGAGGGAGCGGGCGCGGACCAGGTCTCGCCGCCGTCGTGGGAGAAGAACTCGTATTGGCGGCCGAGGTCGGTGCGGGCCCAGGCCCAGAGGACGCCGTCGCGCAGCTCGATGAGACCGGGTTCCTGGAGGCCGCTGCGGGTGTGGGCTACGGGGAGCGTCGCGTAGCCGGAGGCGCGGCGCCAGGTGCGGCCGTCGTCGTCGGAGAGGTAGAACTCGGCGACACCGCGCCAGTCGACGGCGGAGGCTTCGTTGCGCTCGCCGAGGGCGCGGTGGAGGGCGGCGGGGATGACGAGGCGGCCGGATTTCAGGCGGACGATGCGGTCGTTGTTCACGACGTAGTAGCCGGGCGCGGGCATGCAGCGGACGGGCATGCTCCAGGTGAGGCCTTCGTCGGTGGAGCGGCGGCAATACATCCGCATGTCGTGCCAGCTGCGGCGCAGCAGGTAGAACATGCCGAGGTCGCCGTTGGCGTGGCGAAGGAGCGACACGCTCATGACGTTCATGACGGAGTCCTCTTCGGGCGTGTCGATGAAACGGTCGGCGGACCAGGTGGTGCCGCCATCGGCGGAGGTGCGGGCGGCGAGGCGGGCCTTGGCGGCGTCGGCGGAGGAGGTGCCGAGGAAGTGGGAGTAAACGAAGAGGATGCGGCCGTCCTTGAGGGTGGCGAAGGCGCCTTCGCTGTTGCGGGGGTTGCCGGGGACGGGCGGCAGATCGAGCAGGAGTTGACCGGAGATGACGGGTGCGGCGGCGGGTGCGGGTGCGGCGGAGAGGGGAGCGGGAGTGAGGAGCGGGAGGGCCGGGAGGACCAGGAGGAGAAACGCGAAGGGGCGAAGGGGCGCGAAGGTTCGCGAAGTGAGGTGGGGGCGGAGGCGGAAAGAGCGGTAAGTGAAGGCGGGTTTCATGGGTGCGAGGTGGCGGTGCGGACGAGCGGGGTGAGGGCGGCGGCGATACGTGGAGCGAGATCGGCGTGGCCGTCGGGATTGGGATGGCAGCCGTCGGTGGTCCACGATTGGAGGCGGCGGCCGGCCTGCTGTGCGGTTTCCCAGGCGGCGAAGTGATCGACGAGGGGCACGTCGAGCTCGCGGGCGACGGTGCGGATCTGTGCGACGTAGGCGGCGAGGCGGAGGTTGGGATCTTCGTCGAGGCCGTTGCGGCGGTTTTCCTCGGCGAAGCGCGGGGGCGTCATGAGGATCACGGCGCTGCCGGCGGCGCGGAGGCGTTGCACGAGGGTGCGGAGGTTGGCGGTGAAGACCTCGGGGGCGAGGCGCGAGGCGGTCTTGCCGGTGTCGACCCAGCTGTCGTTGGTGCCATACATGACGGTGACGATGTCGGGCCGTTGGGAGATGACATCGCGGTCGAGGCGCGCGAGGGCGAGGTCGGTGCGTTCGGCGCCGATGCCGGAATTGTGGACATCGACGGCGAGGCCGGCGGCGCGGAGGGCGGCTTGGACGCGGGCGGGAAACGTGGCGGGGGCGAGCACGCCGGGGCGGGCGCCGCGGGTGATGGAGTCGCCGAGGCAGAGGACGCGCACGCGTGGCGGGGCGGCGTCGGGCGCGGGCGCGCGGACATCGGTTTCGCGCAAGGCGATCCGGAGCGGGCCCTGCATGGTGGAGATCCAGAGCACGCCGGGGCTGGGCTCAAAGAGGTAGGGATACGAGATCCAGTGCTGCCCTTCGCGGGCGCCGGCGGGGGTGCGGTGATCGGCGATGACGTGCGGGATCGTCCACGTGACGCCCTCGTTCTCGGAGACGGCGAGCGAGAGTTGTTCGCGGCGACCGGTGAGGGCGACGGGATCGCGGAAGCGATTCCAGACGAGGACGACGCGGCCGCTGGCGAGGCGCGCGAGCATGCCGGGGGAATCGCTGGCCTCGATGGGCGACGGGATCGGGGCGGTCCATTTCAGGCCGTCGCGCGAGGTGGATTCGAAAAAGCCGCCGAGGGGCGTGCGGAGGTAGAGTTTCACGTCGCCGCCGGTGCGGACGAGCGCGGTGCCCTCGATGGCGCCGCCGTGGGTGGAGCCGCGGATGCCTTTCAGCGCGGTGCTGTAGTTGCCGGCGGCGCCGAGGTCGATCGGTTCGCCGGCGCGCCAGGTGGCGCCGGCGTCGTCGCTCACGTGGGTGAGCGTGACGTGCCGGGCCGGGTGGGCTTGGGCGAGCTGGCTGATGAGGACGAGGCGGCCGGTGGGCAGTTCGACGATCTGGCGCACGGCGCCGCACCAGCCGTCCTGGATGAGCTGGGGCGTGCTCCAGGTGGCGCCGTCGTCGGTGCTGCGCGTGAGGTAGACGGGCAGCCGGCAGCCCTCCTGCGGGCCGCCGCGGGCGTCGTCCCATTTGAAGGCGCGTTCCTTGTCGTTGAGGAAGGCATGGACGAGGACGCCGGTGCGGGTGCGGTGCGCGGCGCGTTCGGGGCGCGAGACGAAGCGCGCGGCGTCGAGAAACGGCCGCGTTTCCCAGGTGCGACCCTCGTCGGTGGAGACGACCGCGCCGGTGGGGACGAAGCCCCAGATCGCGCCGGCGGCGTTGCGGACGAAGGGGCCTTGCGGCGCGCCGGTGAGAGACGTTGCGCGCGGGTGGAGTTGCGGGGCGGCGGGTGCGGCGCCGGCGGCGACGAGGGGCAGCGGGGCGAACGATGCGAGCAGGCAGAGGACGAGGAGGCAGGCGAAACGTATCGGCAAAGCGGATGCGGCGGAGAGTGGACCGCGGATGACGCGGAGGGCGCGGATGCGGAAGCGGTCTCGGGCGCGAGAGGGTGAGGCGCGGGGCTTTGGCGCGATGAAAGCCGCGGTTGCGGCTGCGTTTGCCACGCTCATCGGGACGGTGGCGCGGCGGGGCCTGGTTTCGCCGTGCTGCGCGGGAGCATGAGATAGAGGAGAAACGCGCACACGCACACGCTGGCGGCGCCGGCGAGGAAGATGGTGTTCACGGGGACCTTGGCGTCGCGCAGGGCGCCGCCGGCCCAGATGGTGAGGCCGCCGACGAGGCAGGCGCAGAAATTCAGGATGCCGTAGCCGGTGGCGCGGTAGCGGGCGTCGCAGACGAGCGTGACGATGGGCATCATGTTGGCGTCGGCGAAGGCCTTGGTGAAGCCGAAGGCCATGAGGCCGGCGAGTGCGAGGCCGAGCACGCCGACGCTGCCGGCGAGCAGGACGGCGGGCGCGGCGACGATCAGGCCGATGAGCGGGACGAGCATGGGGGCGTTGGGCTGGGTGCGGCTCCAGCGGTCGGCCCAGATGCCGCCGAGGATAACGCCGACGAGCGAGGCGCCCTGATAGTAGCCGGTGGCGGAGAGTCCGCCTTCGCCCTGGGAGAGTTGGAACCGCTCGGTGAGATAGGTGGGCATCCAGCCGACGACGGCCCACACGCTGAGGCCGAGCAGGCCCCAGTAGCCGAGCGCGAAGAGAAACTGGCGCTGGCCCATGAGCGTGCGCACGGCATCGCCGAAGCCGACGGGCGGGAGCGCGGGCGTCGTCGGCGAGGGCGTGTGGGCCGCGGTGGCGGGCGTGCGCGGGGCGTCGCGGAGCAGCGCAAACGCGACGACGGCGAGGGCGATGCCGCCTTGGCCGAACCACACGAAGGCCTGCGCCCAGCCGTGGCGTTGCGCGATCCAGCCGCCGATGCCGCCGAGCCCGGCGCCGACCATCACGCCGCTGAGGTGGAGGCCATTGGCGAGCGAGCGGGTGCGCGGGCCGTGGAAATCCGCGATGAGCGCGACGGCGGCGGGGATGTAGCATGCCTCGCTCAAGCCCATGAGGGCACGCGAGAGCAGCAACTCGGGATACGTGCGCGCGTGGGCGGTGAGCCAGGTGATCACGGACCACGCGATGAGGCTGAAGATGATGACGCGGCTGCGGCTGAAGCGATCGGCGAGGTAGCCGGCGAACGGGCTGAGCAGGCCGTAGACGACGAGGAAGATCGTCGTGAGCAGGCCGAACTGCGCATCGGTCATCGGGATGGCTTCGACGAGCGACTGGCGCATCGTCGTGATCATCACGCGGTCGAGGTAATTGATGCAGCCGACGAACCAGAGCAGCGCGACGGTGAGCCACGGCCGCCACGAGGAAGTTGAGGAGTCGGCGGGGGTCATGGGAGAGGCGATTGCGTCGCGGGCGACCAACTCCAGACCTGAGGGGTGCGCACGCCGGCCATGATCTCGCCGGAGACGATCCACCAGGCGGAGCCGAGTTGAAACGCGGGTGCGGTGACGACGGAGGCGGGCCAGCGGTCGGTGCGCTCGATCCAGGTGTGGCGGGCGACGTCGAAATCGAGCCGGTGATCGGGCACGCGGGTATCGCGGGGGACTTTGCCGACGCGGCGGCTGTCGACTCCGCCGAGCACATGGATGAGGCCGCCGGCGGGACTTGCGGTGACGGGTGCGGGGCTGGGTGCGGCGATGGCGCTCCACGGCGGGTCGGGAAGTTTCTCCCATGCGCCCTGGCGGAAGCGGTAGGCGTCGGCGAGGTAGCGGGGCGCGGGTTTGCCGTCGGCGCCGGCCTGCATTTCGAGCCCGCTGATGAGATACACGGCGTCGTCGAGTGCCGCCATGACGGCCTGGCCGCGCGTGGGGCCGGGCCAGGTGGGCAGGCGGCGCCAGCCCTCGGCGGCGCGCGCGGGATCGAAGACGAGAAAGTCGGCCGTGCTCGCGCGGAGCGGGCCGGGGGCGTAGCCGCCGGCGACGTAGATTTTCCCGCCGCTGACGACGGCGGCGGCGCAGGTGCGCGGCTCGGGCAGGCTGGGCGCGGGCGTGACGGTGACTTTGCCGTCGAGCACACGGAGCCACCAGACCTCGGCGGTGGGGGCGTCGGCGGATTCGCCGCCGATCGCGAGCACGCCGGCGGGCAGCGAGACCATGGCGGCGTAGCCGCGTTTCTCGGGGAGTCGGCCGGCGGCTTGCCACGCGCGGGCGCCGGCGGGGAGGACGAAGATTTCGTCGTAGTAGTGTTTCTTGCCGCCGTCCCACGGCATCTTGTCGGGGAAGTTGGCGCCACCGGCGGCGAGCACGGCTCCGGCGTGGGTGCCGGCGAGGATGCCGGCCATGCCGGGAGGGAGTGGGAAGTCGGCGTGACGCGTCCAGCCGGGGGCGGCGGGAGCGGAAGCGGGGGCGGAGGACGCGGGGGAATGTTCGGCGGCGGACACGGCGAGGGAGAGGAGTGCGCCGAGGGCGACAAAGCGCGGCATGGGGGCGGAGAGAGCGGCGGGAAGGACGCGGGAGCCAGGCGCGGCGCGCGCCGGACGGGGAGCGGGCACGATGGCAGCGCGAACGCCGCGCGGCGCAAGCGTCACGAACTGGTCACAAGATGTGCCAGCGTTTCGCACGTTGTCGGGCCCGGGTTGGCGCGGCTTCATCGCGCAAAAACCTCCCATGCGTTCCTCCCTCATCCGTTCGCGTCTCCGTCAGGATCTGCCCGTGCGCATCGCGTGCATGTATTATCCGAGCACGATGATGCCGGCGCATGCGGCGAAGGCGGGCTTCGATGCGATCTGGCTGGATACGGAGCACAGCACGTGGGAGCGGCGCGAGGTGCAGCGGATCCTGCTGCAGCACCATCTGGCGAACATCGACTGCATCGTGCGCACGGGGAGCCGCAACGCGACGGAGCTGTATCATCTCCTTGAGGACGGTGCGACGGGGCTGATGTGTCCGCTGGTGAACACGGCGGCGGACGCGGCGGCGATCGCGCGGGCGGTGAAGTTTCCGCCGTTGGGCGAGCGCGGGCTGGATGGCGCGGGCGTGGACAACAATTTCTACCTCGACGGCACCCTCGCCTATCCGGCGGCGGCGAATGCGGAGACGTTTCTGATCGTGCAGATCGAGACGCCCGAGGCGCTGGGCAACATCGATGCGATCGCGGCGACGCCGGGCGTCGACGGCCTCTTCATCGGGCCGGGCGACCTGTCGCTGCGGCTGGGCAGTCCGCTCGATTGGGCGAACCCGAAGATGATCGAGGCGCAGGCGACGGTGCGCGCGGCGGCGCAGCGCGCGGGCAAGGCGTGGGGGCGGCCGTCGGGCACGCCGGAGGATATCGCGGAGCTGATCCGGCAGGGGGCGCGGCTGATCGCGCACGGTTCGGATTTCGGCGCGATCATGCGGATGCTGCCGGCGTTTGGGAAAAACTTCGTGGATGCGGCGGGGTTGGCGGCGAAGTGAACGGCGCGCGCGCGCGCAGCGCCGGGCTTTCTTTTTTAACCGCTGATGGATTTGGCCAATGGGCCAAATCTTGGGAGTGCGGCGGCGGCTGATCGCCGCCGCGGGGAGATCGGAGGCGCCCGCTGATCGCGGGCGGAGGGGGTGGAGCGGTGGGAGGGGCTTTATGCCCCGAGGAGTCGCGGGGTAAACCCGCTCCCACAGTTCCCTGCCCTACCCGGCGGCTTGGCGGGCGGCGGTGGCGAAGGCGGCGAAATCCTCGACGCAGGGCGTGGCACTCTCGCCGGCCATACGGACGAGCGAGCGCTCGTCCTTGAAGCCCGTGCCGGTGACGAGGCACACGACGGGCTCGTGCCGCGGGAGTTCGCCGCGGGCGACGGCGGTGGCGACGCCGGCGAGCGCGACGGCGCCGGCGGGTTCGCAGAAGATGCCTTCCTCGCGCGCGAGGCGCGCCTGCCAACTGCCGACCTCGGCATCGCCGACGAGGTGGCCGGTGCCGCCGCTGGCGCGGCAGGCGGCGATGACGGCGTCGCCATCGAGGACGTTGCCGACCTGGAGGCCGCTGACGGAGGTCTGCGAGATGACGGCGCGGGCGTGGCTGGCGCCGGAGCGGAGCGGCGTGGCGATGGTGTCGTTGCCCGCGGGCTGCACGCAGTGGACGCGGCCGAGACCGGCGAGGCCGCGGGCGACGGCGAGCGTGAGGCCGCCGCCGCCGGCGGGGCTGAAGATGTGGGGCCGCGGGCCGGCGGGAAACGCGGCGGCGAGTTCGGCGCCGATGGTGGCGACGCCGGCCATGCCGCGCGGCGAAAAGGCGAAGGCGCTGATCTCGAGGCCGGCGTGGAGTTCGGCGGCGAGTTCGCGCAGGCCGCGCATGACGGCATCGGTGAGGGCGGGATCGGCGCCGAAGCGGCGGATGCGCAGCAGCGTGGCGCCGTGGGCGCGCATCTGGCGGAGCTTGGCCTCGGGTGCGCCCTCGACGATGGCGAGCACGCAGGCGATGCCGGCGCGGGCGCAGTAGGCGGCGAGGGCCGCGCCGGTGTTGCCGCTGGAGGTGCCGAGGCAGAGGCGGCGGCCGTCGGCGAGCAGGTGGCTGACGGCGGCGGCGGCGAAGCGATCCTTGTAGGAGCCGGTGGGATTGGCGCCCTCGCATTTGAACCAGAGCTGGTCGAGGCCGAGGGTGCGGCCGAGGCGCGCGGAGCGGACGAGCGGGGTGTCGCCCTCGCCCAGCGTGACGGCGAATTGCTCCGGTGGTGCGCCCCAGAGTGCGGCGTGGCGCCAGAGGCTCATGGCGTCGCTCCTCCCGCCCACGGGCCTTCGGCCTGCGTGACGAAGCCGGTGCGCAGGCGCGTGGACACGGCGCCGCGCGCGGGCACGCGCAGGACGGCGCCGGATTTCAGCAACTCGGGCCAGCGGCCGACGGGCGAGGTGCTGGGTTGGAGCGTGATGAGGTGACCCTCGCCCCAGAGCGGATACTCGCGGAGGCCGCCGCTGCAGTGCCACGACCACGCCCACGGGAAGAGCTGCGCATCCCATTCGAGGGCGAAGCCGAGCTGGCGCGTTTCGTTCCAGATGCAGCCCCAGCCGGAGGGGAAATCGGTGAGTTGCACGGCGTGTTCGCAGCCGCTGCCCGGGGGCGTGACGATGCGGCAATCGCGCGGGGGGCCGCCGGCCGTGACGGGCACGTGGGGCCAAGGGCCGCGGTGGCCGGCGACGAGTTGCTGCGCCTCGGGGCGGTCGCTGCGGTAAACCTGCACGGTGCGGGCGGGCACGAGCAGGCGGGCGCCGTCGACGAGCGGGCCGCCGAAGGTCGGGTGTTGCAGCCAGGCGACGGGGAGCGGCTCGGACCAGCGGTTGGCGAGCGTCTCCTCCCACTCGAGCCAGGGCTGATCGTGGCGCAGCGTGAGGGTGCGCGTGTAAACGAGGGGAGTGCGGACGGAGCGGCCTTCGAGCGTGACGTGCGCGGCGCGCGCGGTGGCGCGAAACGCGATGACGGTCCAGGGCACGGCGCGAAGTTCACCGTGGGTGCCGAGCGGGGCGCCGAAGTAGTCGCCGGCGAAGAAGCCGTTGGGCAGCGAGACATACCAGCTGCCGTCCATGACGTCGTAGAGATCGCTGCCGCCGGCGGCGGGCTGGTCGAGCGTATGGAGGCGCGGCGGCTGGCCGCAGGGATTGCGCCAGATGATATCGAGGCCGCTGGCGCGGTCGATGTGGCTGACGATGGCGCCGCCCTTCTCGGGCCAGAGCGTCACGCGGGTGAAGCGATTCTCGAGGACGAACAGCCGGCGGTCGCCGTCGCGGCGCCAGCGGGCGACTGGTTTGCTGAGCTGGCCAGTGCGCGACGATTGCCGGCGGGGGCCGGCGGCGGCAGGCTGGGTGGGTCGGGCTTTCTTCACGCGCTCCATGGAAGTCGTCTCCCCTCGCCTCTCACTCGATCTGCGTTCGCTGCCGCCGGGATTCCACCGGCACCGGTTCGAAACGGACATCGGTTTCGACGCGCACATCTGGCGCGGCGGGGACGGGCCGGTGCTGCTGATCAACGGGGCGACGCATGGGGATGAATACGAGGGCCCCACCCTGCTCCGCGGCTGGGCGCAGACCTGGCGGCCGAAGCGCCTGCGCGGCACGGTGGTGGTGGTGCCGGTGCTCAACGAGGCGGCGTTCTACGCGGGGCAGCGCTGTCATCCGGGCGACGGCGGCAATCTCGCGCGGGCGTTTCCCGGGCGGGCCGACGGAGCGCCGACGGAGCGGCTGGCGCATCTGTTCGACACGCAGTTGCTGGCGCAGTGCACGCACTACGTCGATCTGCACAGCGCCGGTGCGGCTTACGAGCTGCTGCCGTGGGTGGGCTACATGAGCCGGGGAAAAAAGGGCGATGCGGTGCAGCGGGCGATGGCCGGATGTTTCGATCGGTTCTGGTGCTGGGCGGCGCCGTATCTGCCGGGCCGGACGCTGAGCGCGGCGCACGCGCGGGGCATCCCGGCGATCTACGCCGAGTGTCGGGGTGCGGGCGGCGTGGCGGCCGGGGATCTGCGCGCGCTGCAGAGCGGGCTGACGTTTTTGCTGCGGCGACTTGGGCTGCAGGAAGGAGCCTGCCGGCCGCGGCGGCAGCATGAGCGGATCACGCGCGATGCGGACGAGGCGCACCTGCAGGTGCACCATGCGGCGCCGCACGATGGGATCTTTGTGCCGCGGACGCGGCTCGGCCGCGCGGTGCGGCGCGGGGAGATCGTGGGTAGCGTGCAGGCGCTTGGAGGCGTGAGCGAGGCCGAGGTCCGCGCGGAGCGGTCGGGCCGCGTCGTGATGCTGCGCCGGCAGCGTTCGGTGCGGCAGGGCGACGCGCTCTGCGTGCTCGCGCCGCAGTGAGGCGGCCGCGGCGGGAGAGACGGTGGGGCGACGCCTCACGCGAGGAGGCCGCCGTCGGCGAGCCACGTGCTGCCGGTGACGAATTTGGCGGCGGGTGAGCAGAGAAACGCGACGATGTGGGCGATGTCGGCGGGCTGGCCGCGGCCGAGCGGGGTCTTGTCGAGCACGTCCTGACCGGCGCCCTGCGCGAGGAAGGCGGCATCGGTCTGTGCGCCGCCGTCGGTGGCGATAGCGCCCGGGGCGACGGCGACGACGCGGATGCGGTGGGGCGCGAGCTCGCGCGCCATCGACTGGGTGACGGACGTGAGGCCGGCCTTGGTGGCGGCGTAGACGAGCGCGCCGTCCTGCGGGCGGAGGGCGTTGACGGAGGAGATGTGGACGATGGTGCCGCCGCCCGCGGCGCGGAGGTGGGGCACGGCGGCCTGGGAGCAGAAGAGGACGCCGCCGAGGTTGGTGCGGACGACGGCGTCGAAGTGTTCCTCGGTGATGTCGGGCAGCCGGGCGATCGCGGTGGGGCCGGTGACGGCGGCGTTGTTGACGAGCACATCGATGCCGCCGAGGGCCGAGGCGGCGGCGGCGATGAAGGCGCGGCAGTTTTCGGCGCGGCTCACATCGACGCGGAGCGGGACGACGCGGTCGCCGTAGCGGCGCACGAGGTCGGCGGCGCGGGAGATGTCGCGCTGGCCGACGGCGACGCGGCCGCCGGCGGCGAGAAAGGCTTCGGAGATGGCGCGACCGATATTCGTCGCGCCGCCGGTGACGACGGCGCGCAGGGGCGGCAGAGGGACGGCGGGAGCGTGGTCGGGCATGGCGGGGAGAGGCGCGGGGCAATCTCCGGCGGGCAAGGAAATTCCCCGCTCGCCAGCCACCGAGCCTGTTCTACTGGTAACGAAACATGAACAGTCACGGTGAAGGCCTGGCGCTGCCCCGGCGGCTGACGCTTTCGACGCAATCGGCGCAGGCGCTGCGCGAGGCGATCGGGCGCGGCGTGTGGCGGGAGTCGCTGCCGAGCGAGCGGCGGCTGTGCGAATTGTTCCGCGTGAGCCGGCCGACGATCCGGAGCGCGCTGCGGCTGCTGGCGGCGGACGGGTTGATCGAGATCCGGCACGGGCGGCGGAACCGGCTGTTGTCGCGGCCCGCAGCGCCGGCGGAGAAGAGCCGGCTCGTGCTGCTGGTGTCGCATCAGCCCTTGGCGGAAACGGCGCACGCGGCGTATCTGGGCATCGCGGAGATGCGCGGGCATCTGGCGGATCATGGATTCACGACGGAGGTGCTGGTGTGTCCGCGGCGGAGCGGCACGGCGCAGCAGCGGCGGCTGGCGACCTTTGTGCGGCAGAACCAGGTGTTCTGCTGCGTGCTGATCTCGGTGAGCGCGAGCCTGCAGCAGTGGTGCGCGGAGCAGCGGATCCCGTCGCTGGTGCTCGGGTCGTGTCATGCGAGTGTGCGGCTGCCGTCGCTCGATGTGGATTACCGCTCGGTGTGCCGGCATGCGGCGGGCGTGTTGCGCGGAAAGGGGCACCGGCGGATCGCGTTTCTCGTGCCGGACGAGGGTG
>JACCEE010483468.1_pt1 | contig 11840 bp, 8 predicted proteins | sample 7449931 | NCBI WGS metagenome assembly JACCEE01 (sample SAMN15323457, study PRJNA562643) | freshwater metagenome | isolation source: river surface water | place: USA:Blue River Watershed | collected 2017-08-19 | reverse complement strand
CCAAACACCAGGCTGCATCATGAATTACACCAAAGGTTGAGCCCGTTTTACCATAATTAGAAGGATTTCCCCATCTGTATAAAAAGTCACCCCCTTTTCCGCTTAAACCTCCTGAACCTGTTTTCGCTTCGGCTGTAGTGGTACTATGATCAATTACAAAAATCTCTTTTAAATGTTTACAACTGAAAACAATCTGATCTCTGCCGGGATTGTAATCAATTCCATTCATATGTTGCCAATCAGAATACCCCTGAGAGCCTTGTACTGAAACATTAAATTTATTAGGTGTACTTGAAGGATCACCATAATTTGCTAAACTACTGTTGTTATTTTGCACGGTATGATCAATAAATCGCCATTCCCAGACAATTTGTCCATTAACTCCATCTATTTCAACAATTCTATCATATTTTAAACTAGAAGTTACCCCGGTAAAGCCGTATTGACTTAATTCTGAAGAGGTCGCAGTGGTTAGAACTGCAGCTAAAACATGACCATTGGGCATATAACAAATATCATGGTGAGCCCCGACTGAAAAGCTCCAGACTACTTGTCCATCCCAATTCACTTTTTCAATTTTACTACCGGCACCGGCACCACTGCCACCCACAATTCTGATGATACAACGATCCGGTGTTAAAAATGAACTGTATCCGTTTGATCCGGTCAAGCTCCAGGATTTATATATCGTTCCTGTTAACGTTACTAATTTTGTAGTAGTAGAACCTTGAGGAGCAATTAAGGTATAATCACCCCAGGATTGTCCATGAATGGGATTCAAAAATGTGCTAAATAGCACCAGGAAAAAGATGGTTAATTGGTTTGTCAGTTTCATTTTTAAAAAGATTTTGCAACAAAAATATATTGAAATAAAGAAGAAAATTTTTTTATTCGATTAAAAGGAACTTTCTAAAGATAAACCAAGTTATAATATCTATAAATATTTTTTTTCTAAACGTCTGAAAATTTTTTTAACAAATCCATTTTTATGAATAAAATATTAAAATTTAGTCCATTGGGTATTTATATTATTTTGTATATTTGCATTCTTAATAACCACTAAAAACTACTCACATGATAGTAATTACCGGAGCTGCGGGTTTTATTGGCAGCTGTATGACTCAAAAACTAAACAACATGGGAATGGAAAACCTCATTCTTGTGGATGACTTTACTAAAGAAGCAAAAATCTCCAATTGGATCAATAAAAAGTATATTGATAAAATTGAGCGTATGCAATTTTTTCAATGGGCTGATCAAAACAAGAATCACATTGATTTTATCATCCATTTAGGAGCCCGGACTGACACTACTGAATTTAATTACGCTATTTTTGAGGAATTAAATATTGAATACTCCCAAAAATTGTGGAGTTTTGCAGCTAAAAATGGAATTCCGTTCATATATGCCTCATCAGCTGCCACTTATGGAGATGGAACTTTTGGATACTCCGATGATCATTCGTTAATTCAACAACTGGTACCTTTGAATCCTTACGGAAAGTCCAAAAATGAGTTTGATAAGTGGGTACTCAAACAAACAATAACGCCTCCATTTTGGGCAGGATTTAAATTTTTTAATGTTTTTGGACCTAATGAGTATCATAAAGGCAGAATGGCATCTGTAGTTTTTCATTCTTTTAACCAAATAAATATAACCGGAAAGGCAAAATTGTTTAAATCTCACCGACCTGATTATAATCATGGGGAACAAATCAGAGATTTTATTTATGTAAAGGATGTTGTAAATGTATTGTTTTGGTATATGAACTACAAACCGGCAAGTGGAATATATAATTTAGGGACCGGTTTTGCCAGACCTTTTATTGCATTGGCAAATGCTACATTTAAAGCTATGAAAAGTGCACCAAATATTGAATTTATTGATATTCCTGTTGATATTCGTGATAAATATCAATATTTTACTGAAGCAGAAATGGGAAAAGCCAGAGCTGCCGGATTAAAGAAACCTTTTAGGCCTTTAGAGACTTCTGTAAAGGATTATGTGATCCATTATTTATTAAAAAACAAAACTTGGTAATTTTTTCTTACTCATTTTCAATTAGTTATAAAATAATGATAAAAAAAATGGGTAAAGTTCGTAATTGATATTTGAATTTTTGTACTTTTGTTTAACGAAACTGTAGTAGATTAGAAAAAAGAAATATTTTTTAAAATTAATGATGATATTTTAATAAGATATGCAGAACATCTCTGACAAAGAGATCCAAAAGATGCTCAAAAAGTTTTTTGGATTCAATAATTTTAAAGGGGATCAATTAAAAGTGATCAAATCCTTGTTGAAAGGAAAGGATTGCTTTGTCATTATGCCTACAGGTGGAGGAAAGTCTATGTGTTATCAACTCCCTGCATTGTTAGCAGAGGGAACAGCTATCATTATTTCCCCCCTAATCGCTTTGATGAAAAATCAGGTTGATGCCATCAGGAATTTTGGTACAGAACTGGGAATCGCGCATTTTATGAACTCTTCTTTGAGTAAAACTGAAATTAAAGCAGTAAAAGAAGACTTATTAAATGGAAAAACAAAACTCTTGTATGTTGCCCCAGAAACGCTCACCAAAGAAGAAAATATTGAGTTTTTTAAAGATATTCATATCTCCTTCTTTGCCATAGATGAAGCCCATTGTATTTCAGAATGGGGACACGATTTTCGTCCTGAATACAGAAGAATCAGAGCTATCATTGATATCATTGATAAAAAAGTACCTATCATCGCATTAACTGCAACAGCGACACCTAAAGTTCAAAGCGATATTCAGAAAAATTTACATATTGAAAAAGCTGATATTTATATCTCCTCTTTCAATAGAGCAAATTTATATTACGAAATAAAAGAAAAAACAAAAGATATTGATAAAGAGATTGTTAAATTTGTCAAACAACATCCCAATAAATCAGGGATCATCTATTGTTTAAGCAGAAAGAAAGTGGAAGAACTGGCTGAATTTCTTCAAGCCAACAAAATCAGAGCACTACCTTATCATGCCGGTTTAGACTCCCATACAAGAATTGCTCATCAGGATGCATTTTTGATGGAAAATTGTGAAATTATTGTGGCTACCATCGCTTTTGGAATGGGAATTGATAAACCGGACGTGCGATTTGTGATCCATTATGATATGCCTAAAAGTCTGGAAGGGTACTATCAGGAAACAGGTCGGGCCGGTCGTGACGATGGTGAAGGACTTTGTATTGCATTTTATGACATCAAAGACCTTTACAAACTCGAAAAATTTTCAACCAAAAAATCGGTTGCAGAACAGGAAATTGTAAAACAATTAGTCGCTGAAACCGCATCTTATGCTGAATCTACAAATTGTAGAAGAAAACATCTACTCCACTATTTCGGAGAAACTTATGAACAAGAAAATTGTCAATGTTGTGATATTTGTTTACATCCAAAACCAAAAATGAACGCATCAGAACAAATCCAATTGGCCATCGAGGTCATTCAAACTGTAAAACAACAATTTCAAGATACTCATATCATTGATATCTTAACCGGGAACAAATCTACTAACGTTGTTAAGTTTAAACATAATAAACTTAAAATGTTTGGTGAAGGGGAAGATTATGATGAGAAATTCTGGGGCAGCGTAATTCGTGCCGCTATCTTTGAAGAATTGATCTATAAAGATATTGAAAATTATGGATTGTTAAAATTAACTCCTAAGGGTGAAAAATATATGGATCACCCCTACTCTGTTAATGTGCAAAAACCGGATAAAAAAGGATCCGAAGATGAAGATGAAATTTCAGATGATATTATCATCAACAAAGGGGAAGCTATAGATAAAGCGCTGTTTGCCCTTTTGAAAGATTTGAGAAAAACCATCTCACAAAAAGAGAACCTTCCTCCTTTTGTTATTTTCCAAGATCCTTCCTTAGAAGATATGTGTATTCAATACCCTACTACTATTGATGAAATGACCAATATCAGTGGTGTGGGTACCGGTAAAGCTCAAAAATACGGAAAACCTTTCGCAGATCTGATTAAGAAATATGTTGATGATAATGAGATTGAGAGACCTCAGGATTATATCGTAAAATCTGTAGTCAAAAAATCTGCTATTAAAGTGTTTATCATTCAAGCTATTGATAGAAAACTAAGTTTTGAAGACATCGCTCTGGCTAAAGGACTTGATTTCGATGAATTACTCACTGAAATTGAAAGTATCGTTGCTTCCGGGACTAAGTTGGACATCAATTACTATATCGAAGAGAATGTGGAACCTTATCATCAGGAAGAGATTCTCGATTACTTTGCTGAGGCAGAAACAGATTGCTGTGATGCTTGCTTAAGAGAACTGGGTGAAGATGAGTTCACAATCGAAGAGATTCGTATTATGAGGATTAAGTACATGTCTGACGTTGGAAACTAACCCCTGTTTTTTTTCTTAATTATTCTTAAATTTAGTTTCAATTGTTAAAAAGATTGATTATTTTTGCACTGAAAAACTATTTCAGTATAATAATTCATTTTTATGTCTCCAAAAACAAAAGAAGTTATTGTTAGTGTCGCCTCCAAACTTTTTGGACGTTACGGTTTTTATAAAACATCCATGGATGAAATTGCTAAAGTGGCAAGAAAAGCTAAAGGTTCCCTATATTATCATTTCGAAAGTAAGGAAGATCTTTTCAAAGAAGTGGTGTCAAAGGAATTTGATTTACTGAAAACCGAATTGAATAAAATTGTACAACTAACTGATGTTAGTGCTCCCGATCTTATTAAATTATATCTCAATTCCAGAATGGAATTATTGTCCAAATCATACAATTATCACGAAACTTTAAAAGCCGATTTGAATGAACACTTCGCTTTCCTTGATGAGACTCGATCTGAATTAACACAATGGGAAAAAGAAAAAATGAGATGTATAATCAATAAAGGAATTGATGAGAAAACTATTGATAGTAGTCTCAATTTTGATGTAGCAATTGATGTTTTTATTCTTATTCTTAAAAGTTCAGAAATTCAGTTTTTTGTTCAAAACCGATATGATGAGTTTGCTCCCCACTTCGACGAATTGCTGGGAATTGTAATCAAAGGACTTAAACCCTAATTTTTTTTAGCATACAACTGACTTATAAACGTTTTTAGTATAATTCATACATATTATCACCTAAATAATTGACTAAAAAACATAATTAATATAAATATTTTAAAAAAATGAAAAAATTAGTAACCAAATTAATCCGTCACAGGGTACTCGTATTAATTATAATAGGAGTGATTACTCTATTTTTTGGATTCCAGTTAAAAAACTTAAAGATTAATTCTGATATTATCAAATCTTTACCGAAAGATGATCCTGCAGCTGTTATGTATAAAAAAGTGGGAGAAAAATACAAAGGGAGTACTTTAGGAATCATCATTTATAATTCAAAAAACTTATATTCTGCCGTTTCAATTGCTGATATTGCAAAAATTACAGATGTAGTATCCGGGATAAAGGGGGTGGAATCAGTAACTAGTTTGACGAATATCATCAACATCAAATCTGATTCACTAGGAATGAATGTTGGAAAGTTAGTGGATGTATATAATCTTCCCAAAGAGGAAAAAGAATTATCTGCCCTGAAATTCGAAATTGAAAGCAATGAGATGTATAAAGGGGACATTGTTTCCATGGATGGAAAATCAACGATTATAATGTTCACATTATCCCCTCATATAACTCAGGAAAAGGTTGCAAAAGAAGTAAAAGAGAAAGTATCTCAACTACATATTAAAGAACAAATCTATTATGGTGGGTTACCATTAATGATGGAAGAGTTATCCACCATTATTTATACAGACATGATGTGGTTAATTCCTATCGTGATTATTGTACTATTTGTTATATTATACTTAAGTTTTAAATCGATCAAAGGAGCCCTTATTCCATTGATTACGGTAGGTATAGCAGCAATATGGACACTTGGATTGATGGCACTTTTAGGATATGAAATCACGATGATAGGAGGAATCATTCCTGTCGTTTTATTTGCTGTTGGTAGTGCTTATGCAATTCATGTAGTCAATCATATTTCTGAAAATGTAAACTCAGGAGATCCCAATGAGATCGTTGAATCCATTTTATATCTTTTATTACCTGTTTTTTTATCATCTCTTACCACCGTTTTTGGATTCATTTCGTTCATTTTCGGGTCTTATTTATCAATGATTAAAGATTTTGGATTATTCTGTGCTATTGGGACCTTTTTCTCTTTTTTACTTGCTATTTTATTTATACCTTCATTGATCTCATATTTTCCACAGAATAAAAAACGCAAAACAAAAAATGATCCCCTTTTAACGAACTATATCCTAAAACCAATTTCAAAACTCATTATTCAACATCCAAAATATATTTTTGTATTTTGGATCACAATTATTTTTTTAGGAGTTGTTGGAACTTTAAAAATTGATCGTTCCACTAATTTAGCTTCCTTTTTTAAATTGAAGAGTCAAACCAGAATATCAGAGATCACATTACAAGAAAAATTTGGAGGGTCAGCACCTATTTATGTAGTTTTCAAAGGAGATATTCAAGATCCTGAACTACTAAAAGAGATGGTAAAAATGTCTGATTTTTTAAAAACTTCAAAATTTATATCTACAACAACCTCAGTGGCAGATTTAGTGGCTCAAATGAATGACGCAATGGGTGAGGGTAAACAAATCCCTTCTGATAGACCTAAAGTGGAACAACTTTGGTTCCTATTGGAAGGTGATGAAACATTAGAAAAATTAGTATCTCCTGAGTTGAATGAAGCGATTATTCAAACCCGGTTTGCTTCGAGTAACACTAAAGATACCAAACTATTTTTAGACACGCTCAATCAATATATTAAAAGCCATCAAAAAAAGGGGATTCAAATGGAAGTTTGTGGAATGCCTAATGTGTATCAACAAATGGATAAAAGTTTATTAAACAGCCAATTAAGTAGTTTAATTATTGCCATTGTTCTGGTATTATTGTTGGTTAGTATTTCATTAAAATCTTTAAAATTAGGAATTTATGGAATTATTCCCATTTTAGCAACTGTATTGGCTGTATTTGGGTTCATGGGTTTTACAGGAATTGCTCTGGATGTTGCTACTGTATCAGTTGCCAGCGTAGCATTAGGTATTGGAATTGATTATTCTATACATACGATAACGGCATTTAATCACTATATTAAAAAAACCAAAGATATAAATAGTGCTTTGGAATCTACCATTTTAACTACAGGGAAATCAATATTAATCAATGCTATATCTGTTGCCATTGGTTTTTCGGTATTACTAATATCTCAACTTATTCCTATGCAATATTTTGGACTTTTAATTGCCCTTTCCATGCTATTTTCTTCTGCTGGTGCTTTAACATTATTACCTGTTCTTCTCATTTTAAGATCTAAAATTTCTGAAAAAATTAGTCAAAAAAAACAAATAAAAACCAATTAAAACTATTAAATATGAAAAAATTGAATCAAATTATGGTTATGATTTGCCTTGTAGCAATTTCATTCCATGGGATCGCTCAAACTGGTCCTGAAATTTTAACCAAATTGGATCAAGTGATGTTTTCTGCAAAAGACATGACTGCAACTAACAAAATGATTTTAACTGATAAATCCGGCAAACAGGAAATTCGGGAATCATCCATTATTCAAAAAGGAACAGAGATGAGATTAATCCGTTTTATTTCCCCTGCTTCACAGGCAGGAATTGCCATGTTATCACTTCCGAATGATGTCATTTACCTTTATATGCCAGCTTTTGGTAAGGTAAGGAGAATCTCCAGCAGTGTCAAATCACAGAAATTTGCTGGCACCGATTTTTCATATGAAGACCTTCAGGCACAGCCATATAGCAATCAATATAATGCGAAACTGATTAGTACCACTACAACCACCTTTGTTTTAGAATTAACTCCCAAAAAAGCTGGTGAATATTCCAAAATTATTCTTACTGTAAATAAAACGGAATATTACCCTATTTCGACTGAATTTTATGATAAATCAGGAACTAAAGTGAAAGAAAGTAAGTACACTTTTAATAAAATTGGGAAATACTGGTGTCCTCAGGAGATCGAAATGTCTGATTTAAAAAAAGGAACCAAAACCAAAATTCAAATGGTAAACCCAAAATATGACACCGGAATAAATGATGAAGAATTTACAGTTAGAAAATTAATAAAATAAACCATGAAAAAAATTGGAATTATTATTTTGTTTTTGGGGATTCTGATGACTAGTATAGCTCAAGAAGAAAACACATTAAGAATTTATGGAAATCTGATTACGGATCAACGAGCCGTCATGTTAGATGAAACAGAATGGGGATGGAATGAAAATCGGTTAACATTGAAATTTGAAAAGAAAACCGACAGAATAAAATTCTATTCAGAAGTGTGGTTACGAAACTTTGGGATGCCTAACTTTTCTAAATCTGAAGATCTTTTCAATACCGAAATTATAAATCCTTTTGATATTCAATTGAGAGAAGCTTATATTCAAATCAGTGGTCTTTTCATTCCTAATCTGGATTTGAAAATCGGAAGACAAAGGATTTCCTGGGGAACTGCAGATAAGTTAAACCCGACAGATAATCTGAATCCATACGATATGGAAGATATTCTCGATTTCGGAAGGCATCGTGGGTCGGATGCGATCAATCTCACTTACTATATTAAAAGTGATTACTCCCTACAAGCTGTTGTAATACCTTTTTTCCAACCTGCCAATTTACCCGTTGGAATGTTCTCCAATGCATTAATGCCTCCAATGGAGATTCCATCCGGTATTACCCTAAATTCATTAACCACTCAAATTAACAAACCTGACAACACCTTATTAATAAGCACTACATTAGGTTTTAAATTCAAAGGATCTATTAAAAGCGTGGACTTTTCCTTGAGCTATGTTTGGGGATATAACGGAATCCCTTTTTTGACAAAGACTACAGTTACACCGGAATTGATCCCCTATGGAATTAATGTTAATGCAGAATTATCTTACTTTAGAAATCATATATTCGGAATTGACATAAGTACTGATATTAAAGGGGTCGGCGTTTGGGCAGAGGGAGCTCTTTTTAAACTTACTGACAATGTCTATTATACTAATATTGTAAATAATATTATCCCTATTCTAAATCCTACTCAAACAGACTCTTTGATTTTAAATGCCAAAAAGCCCTATTTCAGAGCAATTATTGGAGCTGATTATCACTTCGGAAAAGGAAGTTATATAAATATTCAATATATGCACGGGTTTATTCACGAATGTGGTAATCAAAACATGAGTGATTACTTCTTTGTAAGGTATGATCAAAGATTATTAGATGATAAAATCACATTATCCCCGATTAGTGGTGCTTTTATCGTTGATAAATGGAAGAAAATATCTGAAAATTATAGTTTTGCCTACATTCCTCAGATCTCATATAATCCTGTTTCCGATTTAGAACTCTCCTTATCTGCAGTGCTTATTAAAGGAAAAGGGAATGGAATATTCACAGCCCTTCAGGAATTCGACCAGATTATTCTTAAAGGAACTTACTCTTTTTAAGTAAGAAGTAAGATGTAAGATGTAAAATCAATTGCATTGCACTAAAGTGCAATGCAATTGATTTGTTAAAAAAATTTTATCTCATTGTTTTTCAATTATTTATCATTTTTAATAATTTTTAACTAAAAAATTAGTTGCATAACTAAAAAATTAGTTGTTACTTTGCACAATAATTCAACTAAGTTTTTAGTTATATAAATAAAAAATGGTAACATGAAATTTAAAAAATTTAAAAATCAGCAATTTACAAAAGCGGAAGAGGAGATTATGCAGATACTCTGGCAACTGAATGGAGGATTTGTAAAAGATGTGGTGGATCAATTTCCGGAACCCAAACCTGCTTACAATACCGTTTCTACGATCGTTAGAATTTTGGTAAAAAAAGGGATTGTTTATCATGAAGTCCACGGTAATACACACAAATATATTCCCAAAATTTCTAAAGAGGAGTACAGTAAAATTTACCTCAATCATTTTGTTGGAAATTATTTTAACAATTCATATAAAACACTGGTTTCATTTTTTGCTGATGAAGAACAATTATCTGTTCAAGAGTTGGAAGAGATGAAATTTTTCATAGAACAATCTATACAAAAGAAAAAAAGCCATGAATAATACCATTAATTATGCTATTCAAGTGATCGTAGCCAGTGGATTTTTCTATGGATTTTACAAATTATTCATGGAAAAAGAGACCCATTTTGAGATTAATCGTTCCTATTTATTGATCACAATGTTTCTCTCTCTTGCAATACCGTTCATTCAAATTCCGATTGATAACGGGTTGCAAACAACAACATTTAGGGAGTTTCTTCAACCCATTCTTGTAGGTGGAAAACCCTTAACAGCGCATAATCCTATTTCCGTTCAGGCTCTCATTTTGTCCATTTATTTATTGGGTGTATTTGTCTTATCGGGTAGATTTATTTGGGGGTTGATTCAACTCCAAAAAATTAAAAAATCTGCAAAAAATGGATCTATAAATGGGTATCATTTTAAACTTACCAACCAGGAGATTGCTCCCTTTTCTTTTTGGAATACGATCTATCTGAATGACCAATTTATGGAATCAGAAGAATTGGAAACCATTCTCATGCATGAATCGATCCATATTAAACAATGGCACACCTTAGATGTATTACTCTTTGAAACCGCAACAATTCTTTTTTGGTTCAATCCATTTTTTCATTTAGGAAAGAAAAGCATCCAGGAACAACATGAATTTATTGTAGATAAGATCATACAAAGAAACAAAACTGAAATAAAAACCTATTTACTGCTCTTATGTCATACTTCAGGAATCCGATTTAATATCACCAACAATTTTAATAAACCTTTAATCATCAAAAGAATGAAAAAAATGGCCCAAACCCCTTCAAAAAATGCAGCAACTTTAAAGTTGTTGCTTACAATCCCTGTTATTTTGGGATTAGTAATTTTATTTTCTATTCAAAACAGTACTGCTAAAAGTATTATTTTACCTGCAAACAATAACCAAACAATCATTGTATCATCGGATATTGTGAACGACACAATTCCTAAAAAAAATCACAAATTTACTGAAGTTGAGAAACCTGCGGTTTTTCAAGGTGGAAATGAACAACTACCTATTTTCTTAGGCAAAAACATCAAATATCCTGATGAAAGCAGAAAAAAAGGTATTTCCGGAGTAGTAATTATTGAATTCACGATTACCAAAGATGGTAGTATAGAAGATGTGAAAGTAGTCAAAGGTGTAGATCCATTGTTAGACAATGAAGCCATTCGTGTTGTTAAAATGATGCCTAAATGGACTCCTGCTGAAAATAAAGGTGAAAAAGTTAATATGAACTATACATTACCGATCAACTTCAAATTACAATAATTTTAAAAAACCTCAATATTTTTTAAAAACTGTCCTTAATCGGACAGTTTTTTTTATTTTTGTTTTTTAAAACAAAAATAATGGAAAATATCATCCTTAAAGTCAGAGAGGAACTCAGGAAAAACATCGACTCCAAAACATTAGAGACAGGGCAACATTTTTTTAAAGAAAAAATTGATTTTTATGGTGTAACTATTCCAAAGGTCAACAAAATAGCGGATCATTTATTCAAAGAGATTATGAATGAACCAAAATCGAGGATTCTGGACTATTGTGAGCAATTATTTCAATCCGGGAATTTGGAAGAATCGTTTGTAGCGTGTAATTGGTCATACCAATTAGAACAACAATATTCCATAGAAGATTTTCAGATTTTTGAAAAATGGATCCGACTATATGTAAATAACTGGGCCAGT
>JACCEE010327271.1_pt1 | contig 11841 bp, 1 predicted proteins | sample 7449931 | NCBI WGS metagenome assembly JACCEE01 (sample SAMN15323457, study PRJNA562643) | freshwater metagenome | isolation source: river surface water | place: USA:Blue River Watershed | collected 2017-08-19 | reverse complement strand
CGTCTTGGCCAGGATGGGCCGCAAAGCCTTTCCGGCGAACGATCCGTCCAGGATCATGCTGTCGCCGGCGGTCACGTCCCAGCCAAAGACGCCGCTGCCGTGCTGCATGTCGACCGGATCGTAGTTGGTGACGGTCTTGTTGGAGCCGACCTTGCCCGAACCTTTGAAGGTCTGGAAACCCGAATTCAGGACGGTGAGATCCGAGCTGTAGAGCGAGTACAGGTTCAGGATCGAGTCGACTTTGACCGCAGAAGCCTCCAACGCCAGCAATCCGACGAGAAGGGAAGCGATTCGAATGCGGTTCAAGTGGTTCTTGAGCACCAGGCGGAGCATCGTGCTGTGGTCTCCGGGTATGTGGGTCTACAAGTCGAACATAGGTGTTCTCCCGAGAGGACAGGGACGGTTTTGCCCGATTTCCGTACTCGTGATAGGAACACCCGCGTCGATCCAGAACCGATCAAGTTAGGTAAACGACCACCCGATCCGGCTTCTTCCCTTTTGACCTGTTGGATCATTGTGGGGGACCGGCTCCGGTCGCCCCAATGATCCGAAGTGGGGTCTCAGTCGGTTCCGACCTTGACGCCAACCTGGACCAGTTGGTTGGTCATGGAGGGCATTCCGCCGGACTTGAGCTTCATGTAGCTCACGATCCGCCAGATGTAGACCCCGGACGACACCATCTTGCCGGATTCCGTCCGATGGTTCCAGTTCAGTTCGATCGAAATCCGGTCCAGCTCGTCGGGGATCATGCGATCCAGGTCGGCCTGCGTGATGTCCACGGTCCGTTTGGCCGCGAAGGTCCCCGCCTTGTCGTAGACGTAGAGGATCAGGCGCATGGGGCGGTTCACCAGGATCTTGGGGCCGTTGCAGTAGTCTTCGTTGGGGCAGATGGACTGCACGCGGGGGTCGCTGGAGGACACGTATCCACCTCCGGCACCCGGTTCCCACCACGTCATGCTCGACTCGCCGCCCATGCCTTTGGTGGCCCGGATCAGGATCCCCCCCGGGGCCGACCGGTTGGCTTCGCTGTACGGAATGGACGGGATCCGGGATGGAGGTGTGACCACCACCAGTTCGGGACGCGCCGGACCGGAAATCGCCGTGGCCCAATGAAGGTTGGCGGTATCCACCCGGTTGCCCAAGGCGTCCGATACATCGGAGCGGAACCGGACGCGGTAGTCGGGCTTGATGCCCAAGGAATCCGGCGGAACCAGGAACCAGTAGCGACCGTCTGGAAGTTTCTTGACCGCCGAATCCGGAACGTTCCTCCATTCGCGTTCGCCGGCAGCGCAACGAGGGTTGTTGACCGGGCAGGCTTCCACCTGCAGCCAGTCGCGGCCCTCGCCCAGGGCCACCGGCTCCGATGGCCTGATGAACAGGGTGTCGGGCTCGTCGTAGTTTTCCACCCGGTGGATTTCCGCCTCGACGATCACCGGCGGGACCTTGTCGGCCACGGCGAAGGGGTCCACGAACGTCATGGAGCGGGTGGTCCCGGTGCTGTCGGTTTCCGTCCACTTGGAGATCATCCGGGCCGACTGGGCGCTGTCGAATCCCGTCATCCCGAACGCGAAGGGCGGCTTGATGGGCACGAGGAACCGGGTGCTGTCCAGCTGGCCGTCGTCCGCGATCTTGTACAGGCCCCGCCCCAGGCTGTCGCGCAGGGGCGTGCCGTCCAGGGCCTTGGCCGTGTCGCCCATCGCTCCGGTGAGCGGGCGTCCGTCGGCATCCACCAGCGGTGTTCCCAGCGAATCGGTCAGGTACGGCCCCGGCATCACGTGGATGGTGTCGGATCCAACCACCATGGCGGTCCCGCGCGAGGTCCCCGAATAGAACGGCGCCTTGGGATCGGGCGAATTCCCGGCCCGGACCGAATCGCCCCACCGGAAATCGAACGACGGATAGGTGGCGCCCGACCAGCGGGTGTCCAGCTCCACGATGGCCGCGTCCACGCGACCGTCGCCGTCGGTGTCCACGTACTGCGACTGCAGCACGCGCACCGGCTGCACCTGCACCACCGAGGTGTCGCAGCCCCTGTTCCCCACGTCGTCGACGAAGCAGCGCGAGATCTCGCGCCGTCCTGGTGTGGACACGACCTCCATGTCGGATCTTGTCGTGGTCTCCCCCGCGTCGACCACCTTCCATTCCACCGGCACCCATCCCGCGGGCACCCGCGAACCGTCGGGAGGCGTGACGATCTCCACCTGCGGCTTGGATTGCTTGAGGTCGATCCATCCCGTATCCACGGAACAGTTGCCCACGGAATCGCAGGCGCGCACCTGGGTCGGGAACACGCCGTCGCCCGAAAAATCGGCCACCACCCGGTGCGTGTCGGCCACCACACGCCAGATTCCGTCGCCCCCGCGGATGGAATCGCGCACCCAGTACCAGATCGTGTCCTGCCCGAACCGCGTGCGGGCGCGGTCGCCCCACCAGGTCGTGTCGACGCCCGGGCGCAGCGGATTCTTGCCGGTGATCTTGAACACCTGCACCGCCGGAGGGGTGAAGTCGCCCCAGACATGGTTCGTGTCGCAGCCGGTGTTTCCCGCGGTGTCCACGGCGCAGCGGACCACCGTGTTCCAGCCTTCGCGCAAAAGAGTGTCGGAACTCGCCTGGGGGACACCTTCGACGGTCCATTCGATGCGCTGGGCGGGCTCGCGCACCCGGCTCGAATCCGCCGGAACCACCACCTTCACATCGGGTGGGGCGTTCGTGTTGCGGATCACCACCACCAGGAGCGAATCGCGCCCCAGATCGGCGCCGCGAGGATCGCGCAGGACCAGGTGGACCACGCGGTCGGGTCCGACCTTGCCGTCGTTCGCGAACGCCAGGCGGAACGAAGCGTCCTTCGCGCCGGCTTCGATCCGGATCGGGTACCCCGAGTCGGCCACCATGCCGATTCCCGTCACCGCGCCGCGCGCGATGTCCAGGAACAGATCGGCCAACGAGACGGAATCCGACAAACCGTCGATCCCGATCCCCAGGTCGGCCCGGCCCGCGACATCCTGGACCACCAGGGTGTCGTCCAGGAACGAAAGCTCGGGGCGCGGGTCGTTCTGCAGGATCACCACGCGCTCCCGCGGACGCAGCGGATCGAACCCGACATGCGCGCTGTCGGCCACGCTCCCCCACGACAGCACCAGATCGCGCACCGGGCCGTAGCGCGAATCGTCCAACAGGCGCAACGGTACCGTGGCGACCACCGCCATGGGCGCGAACACGAACGCCCCCGACCCGAGGAGGTAATCGCTTCCGGATCTTGCCGTGCCGCCCACCGCCGCGAGGTTGCCCGCCACCGCGAGCGTGGAGGGCCGGTCCAGCAGCAGGGTCACCAGGACCGTGGTGTCGGATTCTGTTACAACCACCAGCGTGTCGCGAAACGACAGGCGCGGCGCGGCGTCGGCTTCGCCGATGGACACACGCACCCGGGACGGATCGACCACGCCCACGGTGTCGTCCAGGTTGGGCAACAAGCGCAGCACGACCACGGTCCCGCCACCGTACACCGGGTCGTGGACCACCTGCAACCGCAACGTGTCCAGCGTGTCGCCGGGGGCGAACGTCGCCACGGTGTCCAAAAGCCGATAGTGCCGATCCTTGATGGCCGTGGTACCCGACGGATCGACCACCGTGGGCAACCGCACCGTGTCGGTGGACGGTTTCTGGATGCGCACGACCACGCGGACGATGTCGGGCGAAAGATCTTCCTGCACCGAGGTGTCGGGAGTGACGAAGCTGCCCAGGACGTTGCGCGGATCGTAGATGGTCCCCACGGCCCGGGCGCGCGACAGGTCGCCCGAGATCCAGGTGGTGTCCTGGGGTGCGATGGCAACACCCACCAGACGCGGCCTGGAGTAGTAGCCCAGGCCGATCACGGTGACGTGGAGGTCGTTTTGCAAGGACTTGGCGGCAAGCGTGCTGCTCGCGCCGCTCACGGCGTTGTAGTCGGAATCGTGCTTGGCGGTGCTGTCGAAGGTCGACCACGAAAACGGCAAGGCCACGCGGCTGGTCGTGGTCGCTCCCGTGGCGGGGTCGACAAGATGGTAGCCGAACGGCAACGAGGCCGTGTCGCCGAACGACGGCCTGCGCACGACCGATCCGCCCTCCAGGACCACCATGGGCTTGCGCGCGCCGCCGCGCAGCGTCGCCACGCCAACGCTGTCGGAAAACGTCCCGCCCGACACGCTGTCGAGCACGACCTTGAACGCGTTTTCGGGAACGAACCGGGCATCGCCCAGAAGACTCACAGAAAAGGAGTCCGTCATCGCCCCGACAGGAATCGTCAAATGTCCCGAAGCCGCCAGGTAGTCCAGACCCGCCACGGCGGTGCTGTCGGCGGTGATCCAATACAGATCCACGGCCAACCCGCTGGCCGTGGGCGTTCCCGTGCGGGGGTCGGTCAGCTTCACGCGAAACCACACCGGAGTGCGGGATCCGTCCACCGTGTCGCGCACGGCAACCACGTCCTCGATGCTCACCAGCGGGGCCGGGTCGTCGTCCACGACAGTTCCCGTCGCCATCACGCTTCCGGGGCGCAAATCGGACCCAACCGGCATCACGGTCACGGAAAAGGTCCGATCGGCCTGGTGCAGCAGGTTCCCGATGATCGAATCCATGGCCACCGACACCGAACCCGACCCGGCGGGCACAAGGCCCGATCCGCTCATCGCCTTGATGTCGATCCCGTCGCGGGCCGTCCCGGCGATGGTGCTCCAGGAGAACGGCAGGTCCACCCGGCTGGAAACCTCGTCTCCGGTGGCCGAATCGCGCAACGACACCACGAAGGGGAACGGCTTGGTTCCCGCATCGCCTTCGGCGACGCCGGAAGCCGCCACGGCGAGCACGGGACGCCCTATGGCGCTGAGGATGGTCCCCGTGGCCACAAGCCTGCTGGTGGCGCCCGACACCACCGAAGGCGTGTCCAGGGCGATGGCGAACTGGAGCGGTGGATGGTAGCGCGAATCGCCGCGCACCAGGACCTTGATCGTGTCGGTGGTCGCGCCGGGAAGGATGGTGTCGGTCCCGGATGCCGACACGAAGTCGGTGTCGGCCAACGCCGTCCCGGCCACGGTGCGCCAGGAGAACACCGTGGGCACGCCGCTGGGGGTGGCAACGGATCCTGTCGCCGAATCCAGGAGCCCGACCACGAACTTCATCAGCGTCCAACCCGCCTTGGGGCGTTGCACCGAACTGTCGCGCGCCCAAAGGCGCGGGCGCGGGTCGTCGTCCACAATGTTTCCGACCGCCGCCAGACGGCTGCCGGTGGCGGTGATGCCCGACACGGGGCTTGCGGCCACCTTGAGCCATTCGGTTCCTTCGTACAACGCATCGGCGGTCGTCGACACGTCGATGTTCCGCGAAACGCTTCCCGCCGCGATGCAGACCGATTTGCCGGAATCGGCCTTGTAGTCGAATCCCGCCTTGGCCGTGCTGTCCACTGTCCGCCAATCGAAACAGGCCGGGAACGCGCTGCGCACCGACAACGTCGCCACGAACCGCGAAACCCCACCCTCGGTGGTGGCTGCGGCGTTGGAGATCCGAAGCGTCGGCGGAAGGTCGTCGTTGACGATGGTATCCGCACCCGTTGGCCTGGCCCAAGGCGACAAAATCTGGACGCTGGCGTCGGAGGGCGCCACGGCGACAGAAAACGTCTCGTCGGATTCCCAGCTGGAATCGCGACGCACCATCGCCCGCAGGGTGTCGGAGTTCTTGCCTGCGGACCAAACAACCTGGACGCCCGAAACCGCGACGAAATCCGACCCCGCCAGGGCCGTCCCGGCCACGGTGGACCAGGCGAACCTGGCCCCGCCGGACATGGCCGCGGCCAACGGCGCTCCGGTGGCAGAATCCACCAGCGACACGAAGAACTTGAACTCGCCGGTGCCGGGACCTGTTCCTTCCTGCGCCTTGAACCCCTGCACGCGCAGCGCCGGGGTCGGGTCGTCGTCGAGGATGAACGCGCCGCCGGCCACCTTGCCGCCCCACAGCACGCTGGAATCGAGCGAACCGTTCTGGATGGAATCCAGCACCACCACGAAATAGCGGTTGGCCTGGTGGATCCCGTTGCCGTGCACACCAAAGGAAAACACGGCCGTGGTCTGCGTGGGCGCCACCGTCACCGAACCGGAAAACGCGACGGGCATCGAATCGTAATCGCCCGTCAAGGCGGGCTTGAATGTTCGGCCCCCGATCACCGTGTCGCGCAGCGGCGTCGCGGTGTGGTACCAGACCTTCACGGGCAGTCCGTTCACGTGGTCCATCTGCAACGTGAACAGCGCCGCTGTGGTCTGGCCTTGGGCACCTTCGGGACCGGTCCACCCGAAATTCGCCACCTTGATCACCGGCTTGTTCGGGAAGTACGGAATGAAGGCTCCGTCGGTCCCCCTGAAATCGTTGTCGACCAGGATCCTCTTGGCGAAGATCTGCCCGTACAGCCGCACGGTCTGGCGGATCGTCACGGTGTTCCGCGGCGAAACCACCGTGGCCCACACGTCCAGGTGGTTCGCGAGGTTCAGCGAGGTCTCGCTGAACAGCAGCATGGTCCCGCCCGCGAACTGCGAGGTGTCGGTGCCGTATCCCTTGTAGTACAGGCTCGGGGCGATCACCGCAGGCTTGGATGGGTTGTTGTTGCCCAGGGTCACGCCGTTCTTCACCAGGACCACCGTGCGCGACCCGCTGGGCTGCAGCGCCAACAGGCGGGTGGGGTTCAGGATGGTGGAATTCTGCATGGTCAGGCTGTAGAATTCGTAGACGCCTTCGCCCAGGTACAGCGTGGACCCGAACCTCACCGTGACGTTGCCGTAGCGCCCCGGAGGCAGCACGCTGTCCCCCGCCGCGCATCCGGGAACCGCCCCGCCCGAATTGGCGGCGCACTTCCAGGTGCGATCCTGGACGGCGTCGGAAATCGTCAAGGTGCCCGCGGTCACGACCGTGTCGGGAAGCGTCAAGGCGAGGTCCACCGCCGATTCGGCGCCGTTCCAGTCCACTCCGGCGATGGCCGTGCCCGAATTGAACGTCGTGGCCGCGCCGTTGTCGAAGGCGTTCCCGGCAAAGACGTTCTTGGGGTTGGCCCAGGCATCCATGGACATCGTGCCGCCGGCCATCTTCAGGCCCTGGTCGATCCGCACGTTGTGCATCATGGAGATGTCGCCGCGCACGCTGAGCCCGCTGTCGAACCGGGCGTTGTAGAACCCGACGCCCCCCATGCTCCGGTTCACGCGCACATGGCCCCAGATCGTGTCGGCGGTGCCCGCGATGTCGAACCGCCCCGCCGTCACCTGCGAGCGGATGCTGTTGTCGCCCTGGAGCAGGAACGTGTCGGAGCCCACCCATCCGCCCGCGGCGGTGTTGGCGCGAAAGCCGATGGACACGCGCTCCAGGCCGAACAGGGAATAGCGGTTGAGCGAATCGCCCACCAGCAGGTCGGCCCGCGCCGGAAGCGACGCGACAAGAAGAAGACCGAAGATCCATGCCGTCGGATTTTGTCTTCGGGAGCGGGAACGGCGTTCGTGGATTGGCATGGTGCTGAACGCTCCAGGATGTCGGATCGCGGACAGGGGTGTTCCGTGGATTCCAGTGATCCCCGGACCGATCGATGCGGTCGACCGTTCCAGGGTTGCGGTCCGATCTCGATCGGACGATGGTTGGACTGCAGGAGGCCATGGCGGTGTCCGCGACCGATCGCGCGAAGCCGAAGCCAAACCTCTTCCCAAAATTCTACCGCATCGCCCCGGCGATTGCCACGAAATCATCGAACCGCGACTCGATCTCGATGTTCCTGTTTGGATCATTCCTTTCGCGAACATTCCGATTTCCGCAAGACGCGCGAAACCGGAACGGTCGTGGCAAGACGGACACCCGACAGAGGAATCCAACGCAGGGCATTCGCCTTGCCGGACATGCCAGGGTCCATGGAAAAGGTCGATCGGTTCGGAAATGCAGGACACCCAGAAAGTCTATGGACGCTCCGAGCGATCTCCCGGCCACTCGCGAAACACCCGGAAAACATCGACGGCGGATTGCGCCTTCGTGATCCATGGACGCGTCTTCCGGACTCCGTACGCTCCCGCGGCATCCATGGCTTGCGAAGCCGGGGCCCACCCACCCAAGCGGATGGCCCCGGAAAACATTTCCGCCCTACCGGATCAGAACCAGCCCTCGGGACTCAGCACCTTCACGCCCACCTTGAGGGTCTTGTTGGTCATGACCGGCTGGCGCTTGCCCTGGATCTGCAGGTAGCTCACGATGCGCCACAGGTAGACCCCGGACGCCACGAGCTTGCCGTGCGAATCGCGATGGTTCCAAAGCAACTGGACAGATACGCGATCGAGCTGGTCGGGATTCATCTCGGCCAAATCCTTTTCGCCGATGTCGATCGTGCGCGACGACACGAAGGTCCCGGCGTTGTCGTAGATGTAGATGATCATGCGCGCCGGCCGGTTCACGTAGATCTTGGGCCCGTTGCAGTATTTCACGTCGGGGCAGATCGACTTCACCGACTCGTCGTTGTCGTCCAGATATCCGCGTCCTGGCTCCCACCATTCCAGCTCCTCGGCCCCGCCCTTGCGCACGCCGTTGGTGGCCTGGATCAGGATTCCCGAAGGGATGGTGCGGTCGCGCTGCGACGACGGAATCACCGGCAGGCTGCGCGGCGGCGTGACGTCCACCAACTGGGGCCGGGGCACGCCATCCACGACGGTGGCCCAGTTCAGGTTGTTGGTGTCGATCTTGTTGCCGTGCAAATCGGCGATGTCCGACCGGAACCGGACCCGGAAATCGGGCTTGATGCCCATTTCGTCGGGATAGACCGGGAACAGATACCTGCCGTACTTGTCCTGGCGCACCAGCGAATCGGGAACATCGGCCCAGATGAGCTGGTCGTCCTTGCAACCCGAAATCCCCGCCGGGCAGCGTCCCACCTGCAGCCAATCCGAACCCGCACCGAACCGGATTTCTTCCGACGGCACGATGTAGAGAGTATCGGGAACGTCGTATTCCTCCACCCGCACGATCTTGGCCGACAACACCACCGGCGGAACGCGCTCGTCGACTTCGAACGAATCGACGAAGCTTGTGGGCTTGTAGTTGCCCGCACTGTCGCGCGCCGTCCAGGTGGCCGTCATGTAAGCATCCTGGAGTTCGTCGAACCCGGTCATGCCAAACGGGAACGGCGGCTTGATGGGCACCAGCAAACGGGTGGAATCGGTCTTGCCCGGACCGGGAACCTTGTACAGCACGCGCCCCACGCTGTCGCGCATGGGCTTGGCATCGGTGCCAAAAAGCGTGTCGCCCAGCACGTTGGTGAGAGGGTAGCCGTCCAGTCCCATGAGGATCTTGCCGCTGGAAGCGCGCAGGTACGATCCGGTGGATACCCACGCGGTGTCCTTGCCGACCACCATCGGGACACCTCGGGATTCGCCTGCGTAATAGGGCGATTTGGAATCCGGCGACTGCTTCACGCGGACCGAGTCGTTGAGCACGAAGTCGAACACGGGCAGATTGGAAGAGCTCCACTTGGAATCCAGGTCCACGATCGCGGCGTCCACGCGTCCGTCGCCGTCCAAATCCACGTACACGGCCTTGATCACCTGGATGGGCTCCACCGTGACCCGATGCGTGTCGCATCCCGTGTTGCCCACGTCGTCGGTGTAGCAGCGCGTGATGGTGTCTTGTCCCGGATCGGGGATCAGGCGCACGCTGGGAACCGTCCAGGTCTTGCCACCATCTGTCACCTCGTGCGAGACCGGGAACGCCCCGGTGACCACCTTGGATCCGTCGGGCGGCGTGAGGATGTTCACCATGGGCTTGGACTGCTTGAGATCGATCCACCCCGTGTCGACTGCGCAGTTGCCGACGCTGTCGCAACCGCGCACCTGGGTCGGGAACACGCCGTCGCCCTTGAAATCGGTCGCGGTGAAGTGGGTGTCGGCCACCACGCGCCAGGTTCCGTCGGCGTTCTCGATCGAGTCGCGCGTCCAGTACCAGATCGTGTCCTGCCCGAACCGGGTGCGGGCCTTGTCGCCCCACCAGGTGGTGTCCACCTCCGGACGCAGCGGGTTGGGCCCGGTGATCTTGAACACCTGCACTGCCGGAGGAGTGAAGTCGCCCCACACCCGGATTGTGTCGGAGCCCTTGTTCCCGGCGGTATCCACGAACACGCGCACGATGGTGTTCCAGCCGCTGGCCAATGTGGTGTCGGAATCCGGCATCGGTCGGCCATCCACCGTCCAGGAAACGGTCTGGCGAGGATCGGCCACATGGACGCTGTCGGCCGGGCGTGTGATCACGACCACAGGGTTCTTGTCGTTGTCCAGGATGTTGATCTTCTGCCCCGCTCCGGCGCGTCCGGTGGAATCGAGCGGCACGACGGAAAGTTCGATCCATTCGGTGGGTTCGACGCGGCCGTCGTCCAGCACGCGGCGCGAGAAGGTGGCAACGGTATCCATGGGCGGCACGACCAGCTCGTACACGGTCACCGAATCCAGCAAGGCGTCGGAACCGGTGCGCAGCGAATCGAGCGTTGCGGTGCCACCGGCCCGGATTCCCACGCGCACGGGAATGGCCGACGGATTGGAAAGCACCAACCTGAGCGTGACCATGCCCACGTCTTCGGGGACCGTGGTGTCGCGCGAAACGAACGCCACGACCGGCGCCGAATCGTTGTCCAGGATCAGGATGATCTGATGGGTCTTGCCCGGAACCAGCGAGGCGTTGCGTGCGGAATCCAGCACGAGATCGACAGATTCGGTCAATTCCCGGATGTTGTCGTCGATCACGCCAAAGACCACGCTCGCGGTGTCGGCTCCCGGCGCGAAGGTGAATCCGATTCTTTGGCCCGATGCCAGGTCGTGGTCCACCGAAGGCGTCGCGGTGCCATCCACGTGGTAGCTGGCCGAAATCGGCTTTTCCGAAATCCGCTCGAGCTTGGCGGTCACGCGGACGGTGCCCACATCTTCGGGAACCGTCTGGGTGTCGACCGCGAAGACCAGACCCGGCGCCGCGTCGTCGTCCAGGATGGTGAGCCTGGTGGACACGCGCGATCCGGTGGAGGCCGGAGCCAACGGGGTCAGCGCCATTTCCACCGTCTCGTCGAACTCGTCGGTGCTGTCGGGCACCACCCGGACATGGAACACCACCGATGTCGCACCGGCGGGAATTGTCAGGGTGTCGACCGAAAGGTCGCGCAGATCGTAGTCCTTGCCGCGCGTGGCGGTGCCGTTGGGCTGGGTGGCAACACGCACCTTTAACGGAATGGACGCCGGGCGATCCAGCGAAATGCGCACCGGAACATCACCCGCGACGTCCTCGACCACCGAGGTGTCGGGGGTCGCGAAGGAAAGACGCGGCGGAACGCCGTCGTCGCGGATCCAGCCCGTGGCCACGGAATCGGTGGAACGGATGCCGCGCTCCACGCGCGACATGTAGACATGGAACGATTCCAACGGTTCCCAGACGGAATCCGACGGCACCGGGACTTCGGCGTAGAGCTGCATGGTCCCCGGAACGAACACCAACATGCCGGAATCCGCCGCGAAGTCGCCGGAAGAACGGGTGGCAGTGCCATCCGTGGACTTCCACCACACCCACACGGTGTCCTTGGTCCGGCCGGTCAGGCGCACGCGGAACATGGCCTTGCCGCCTTCGGTCACCGTGTCGGCGTCGTCGATGACCACCGGCGGATTGTCGCCGTCGTCGAGGAGAGTTGCCGTGCCCACGGGGTCAATGATGTTCGCCGTCCTGGCCGAATCCAGCTCCATGAAGAACGTTTCGGGAATGCGCTCGGCGATGCGGTCGTCCAGGATGCGCACCGGGAACGAATCGATCCGCACCCCCGCCGGGAACAGG
>JACCEE010084252.1_pt1 | contig 11846 bp, 8 predicted proteins | sample 7449931 | NCBI WGS metagenome assembly JACCEE01 (sample SAMN15323457, study PRJNA562643) | freshwater metagenome | isolation source: river surface water | place: USA:Blue River Watershed | collected 2017-08-19 | reverse complement strand
TCGACTTTGGTCTCGGGGGCGACGCACTCCGACGACGACGCCCCTCCCGCCTTCAGCGAATTCGACCTGCTCTTGACCCGCGTGGAAGCGCTCATGGCCAAGGCCGGATTCCGTCCCTACGTGGGCAACCCCGAGTCGTTCCATCTGGCCGCCCGCCGCTCGCTCTCGCGCGGCCGGTTCGAACGCCGCGACCTGCGCACCTTCCTGACCATGGTCAAGACGCTGGAGAGGTTGGCGCCGGGAGGAGATTGAATCCCCCGAAGCTTGCGCGGAATGGTTCGTCGAGGCCAGCTCCAGGCAAGCCCCATGGGGCCGCGGCCTCAGTATCTTTGGCCCATGCAACTCGTCCATCGCTCGGGGAAGCCGGACCTATCCATCCTTGTTGTCTCGTACAACTGCCCCGACGATGTGGCCAAATGCCTTGCCTCCATCCAAGCCGGAGGGGCCGCAGGGCTTGATTGGGAGTTTCTCCTGTGCGAGAACGGGACGGAAAGACTTCCGGAAATCCGAGGATTTGCCAAAGCCCAAGGCATCCGGCTGATCGAATCGCCAGAGAATCTCGGCTTCGGGAAAGCCAACAATCTTCTCGCCTCGCAAGCCAACGGACGTTTCTTGCTCTGTTTGAACCCAGATACGATCGTCAAACCCGACGTTCTGACGCAACTTGTGCGTCACTTGGAAAATCATCCGGAATGCGGTGCCTGCGGCCCATTGCTCGAAAATCCCGACGGATCCTTGCAAGACGGTTGGGGAGAACCGACCTCGCTTCTTTGGGACGCTTGCGAGGCCCATTATCTGCAAGGAATCTACCGCAAAATCGCTTGGAATAAAAAGCTCCGATCTTCCAAGGAGACTTGGAATGTCGGATTCGTCTCTGGCGCATGCATCTGCCTGAAGGCTTCCTTGTGGGACAACCTTGGAGGATACGACCCCGAGTTCTTCCTGAATCATGAAGATGTCGAACTTTGCGATAGGATCCGGAGCCACAACCTTCAGATCCATGTGCTGAGCACCTGTCGCATTGTTCACGCGGAAGGCCTTACCCAACGAACGAACTGGCGGAGATACACGTTCCATCGCCAACAAGCGAAATGGATATATATCCGCAAACGTTACACCGGAATCTCTCGAGTCTTGGCTCGACTCATCTGGTGGGAATCCATCTTGCTGAAGTATTCCCTTGGCTTGATGATCCTGCAAAACAATGGGCGCTCTCGTCTACCCGGATTTCTCGATGCGATGCGATGGGTCGCTTTCGGGAAGTCCACCCAAAAACGCACTACAGCTTGAGTATGCCGAGATTCATTTCTTGCTTTTTCCTCACCAACGCTGGTTTTTCTATTAGATGCCAACTCGCAAAAGCCAATGGCAAGGCGCAAAAAAGCCCAAATATGGCTAGCTTCGTTGGCGTCAGCCCTGTGGGCCCAATACAATACACAAGCATCTGCTGCACAGGAAATCCCCAAATATATACCCCGTAGGAGAAATCCCCAAAACGGGATGCCCTGCTGATAATCGGAACTGGAAGGCTTCCCAAAAGAATCGAGCCCATTGGCAGAATCACGAAATCAATCGGACGACGAACATTTTCATACCCAAGACACGAAACCCAAACCAAAAGCACTCCCGCAAAAATCCACCAAAGCACTTTCTTTCGTCCCCAAAGCCTCTGAATGCAGCTGCCAGCTAAATAGAATAAGCCGAAATTCAATAGATGCTGCAGCCCGAGAAAAAATGGCCGAAACGGGATGGCCTCTATAGCTTCATACGCGAACATTCGCAACGCCAACCCAATAGCGAACGCCACAAATGGAGCATAGAATCTCTGGCGTTTTTCAGTATCCCTAAATGCCCACGAAACAACGTAAAACGAAGTTTCATACGGAAGCGTCCAAAGAGAACCATTGACTTCTGGCAACGGATTCTGATAAAATACCCCTGGCAGTTTCCATCTCATACCCCATACGGTCAAGCTCGACAGATATAGCCAAGTCTGAAAATTCGAGAAATATTGGCTCCATGTGTATTTTGTCACAATTGGGCCGACAATAAACGTTGTGACCAAAACAACGACGGCAAGGGCAGGCCACAGCCGCAGTATTCTCCGTCGAGCGAACACTTTCCAATTCGAGCAATTTTGACTGCTGCTATCGATCAAAAATCCGCTAAGCGAAAAAAAGACAGCAAGACCAAGCCATGAAGCACTGAACCCGCCTTTTGTCCAGCGCCAAATGAAATCATACTCGATTTGCCCCAAAAGCGCCCAGCCGTGAGAGACAAGGACCAGAGACGCCGCGATCAAGCGCATGGCATCGAAACAGTTTTTCCGTTGATCAGGGTCGGCCATCGAGCAGAAAGTAAATTCCCCTCCATACGGACTCGGGCTAGCGCCCGTTTTGCGCTGTGAAGTCATGCCGACCATCGATCGAACACCACAAAAAGGGATCCGCAGATTTCCGTCGCGACTCAATCTCCCACAACTCCTTCCGATCCGCATCGCATGGGCATCCATCGACAGATTCGCGTGGCTCACGTCTTGACGAGCGTTCGTGACGGCGGACTCGAGCGGATCGTCCTGGAAGTCTGTCGAGGCCTCCCCAAGGAGCGATACCTCTCCCAGGTCTGCGCGCTCCTGGCGGACAACCCATGGGCCGGCGCATTTTCCGCCGAAGGCATCCCGTTCAAATCGTGGACGGCAGTGAACAAACCGGGCCCAGCCGCCTTGATTCCAAACGGCAAGGCCATCCTTCGGCTCGCTGCGCACCTGCGCCGCACCCGCGCCGAGATCGTCGTCGTCCATGACTTTTTCCCGGGAGTTCTCGGTCGGGTCGCGGCGATGGCCGCCAGGGTACCTTGCCGAATCGGCGTGCTGCACGCCACCTACGATTGGCTCGGCCCGAAGGCAGGCTTTGTCAATCGCCTTCTCGGAGCGAGAACCGACAGGCTTGTTGCCGTGAGCCGCTCCGCCGCCGCCGCGTCGCAAGCGCGGGATCGCCTTCCCGAAGACCTCTACGAAATCATCCCGAACGGTGTGGATACCCTGCGTTTTCGCTCGAACCATCCTCGGAGAACGGAGATCCGCGCCCAACTCGGACTCGCCGATGGCGACATCGCCATCGGCTCCGTAGGCGTCATCCGGGAAAGCAAGAGACAGACAGATCTTGTCCAGGCATTCGGTCGGCTTCTCGCCGACGTGCCGAACGCCCGTCTCGTCCTTGTCGGATCGGAGCGCCCGCACGAACAGGCATACGCGGCCGCACTGAAGGCGCAAATCGCTTCTTTGCCGGAAGATCGAGTCGTCCGGATCCAAGATCGCCAGGACATGGATGCCGTCTACTCCGCATTCGACCTGTTCGTCGCTCCGTCCGCATCGGAAGGCTTCGGGCTCGCCCTTGCGGAAGCCATGGCGAGCGGCCTTCCGTGCATCGCATCGGACATCCCGCCGCATCTCGAAATCGCAGGCGACGACGGCACGGTTTCCGTCTATCCGGTCGGCGATCCGAATCGGCTTCACTGTCGAATCCTGCACCTGGCGAACGACCCCGCCTCGCGCGACGACTTCGCCGCAAGAGGCAGGGCACGCATCGAACACGCGTTCTCCATGCCGTCGATGCTTCGGCAATGGGACGCGCTCCTGACGCGTCTGGCGAGACCTTTCCCATGAGGATTTCGGTCGCGATCTGCACCTGGAACGGCGAGAAGTTTCTGAGACAGCAGCTGGAAAGCATGCTCCGGCAGACTCGCCCGCCCGACGAGATCGTTCTGCGGGACGACACATCTTCGGACCGGACGGTTCCGCTCGCGAAGGAGATCCTCTCCCATGCCGGAACGGACGTCGATATCCTGGTGCAGCCGCACAACGTCGGCTCCAACGCGAATTTCCAGGATGCGATCCGTTCGTGCACCGGAGACGTGATCTTCCTTTCCGATCAGGACGATTTCTGGCTGCCCAACAAGGTCGAAACGATGATCGACGCGTTGGCGGCCGCTCCGTCGGCAGGCTGGGCGTTTTCGGATTTGTCGCTCTGCGATGCATCCTTGGGCCCCAAGCATCGGAGCATGTGGCAGGACATCGGCTTTGACCCAAGGCTGCGTCGCGCATATGCGGTCGATCCGCTCGACGCCCTGCTTCGACGTCCATTGGTGACCGGTGCCGCAACAGCCTTCCGTCGCGATGCGATCCAGCTGGCATTCCCCTTTCCCCCCGATTGGGTCCACGACCATTGGCTCTCGCTGTTCCTCACCGCAATGGGGGTGCACGGAATCGCGATCGACAAGCCTTTGGTGCTCTACCGGACCCATCGGAACCAGCAGATCGGGACGAAGAACAATTCTGTCTACGCGAAATTCCGGAAGATCATGAGCGTTGGTCCGCAAGAGTACAAGGCTCATGCCCTCCGCCACATCGAACTCGCCAACCACCTGCGTAGATCCGGAGCGCCCGAAAGCTCGCTCAGACTCGTCGAGTCCGCGGCCCTCCACCACTCCAATCGCGGGAAGATGGCCGGCTCGCCGATTCATCGACGGATCGAGCTGATTTTGGAGGAAATGCGCGCGAATCGATATCGTTTCAGTGCCCAGCCCAGGTTTTCATGGATCAAGGACCTTATGGGGTTCGCTTCTACGGGCTAGCAGCCTTCCTGCGCCTTCGTCGCCACCGCTTCTGCCTGGACTTTATCGCCTCCGTGGTCTATGTTGAACATCCATGCAGAGTGCGCCAACTCTTTCCATCGTGATCATCTCCTGGAAGATGCGTCAGCTTCTGGATCAGATGCTGACTTCGCTGTTTGCCAAGGTCAAGGGGATCGATTTCGAAGTCATCTGCATCGACAACGGCTCGTACGATGGCACCATGGAGATGGTCTCTGAAAAATTCCCTTCGGTGCGCCTTCTGCACAACCTTGAAAATCGCGGGGTGGCTCCAGCTCGCAACCAAGGCATTTCCCTGGCCAGCGGACGATACGTCGCGATACTGGACGCCGACCTGGAGCTTCTCGAGGATGCGTTGACCCCTTTGGTCCAGCTGCTCGATTCCGATGAACGCATCGGGATCGCCGGATCCCGCCTGGTCTTTCCCGATGGCCAGACGCAGTTCAACGCGAAACGGTTCCCAAGCCTGCTCGCGCTGCTGAGTCGGCGCATTCCTTTCCTGCGCAAGCTCGACGGTGGACGATCGCTTTCCAACCACGAGATGCACGACTGGTCTCGAGACGACACCCGCGAGGTGGACTACTTGATTGGAGCCTGCCAAGTCATTCGAAGGCAGGTTTTCGACAAGGTCGGCCTGTTGGACGAGCACATATTCTATGGCCCGGAAGACATCGATTTCTGCCTTCGCACCCGCCGAGCCGGTTGGAACATCTGGTGGCGGCATGATGTCCGCATCATCCATCACGAGCAACGCATCACCAAGCGCAACCCTTTGTCCATGCTTTCACTGAAGCATTACAAAGGCCTTTGGTATTTCTTCCGCAAACATGGACTGAACTACTGGCGCCAGGCCCGCTCTTGAGCGGATGCGGACTTCGCCGTCGAGCGACATGAAGCCCTTGCTCCTCGCTCTGCTACCAAGCTTTGCAGGCAAGGGCTGGAGCGCCATCCTTCTTTTCGGGTCCATGCCTTGGTTCGCCGCCAACATGGGCCACGAAGCGTTCGGTCTGCTCGGGATCCTCACGACGCTCCAATTCCTGCTGTCTTTCGCGGACCTTGGGCTGTCGCCCTCCATCATCCGAGAAATCAGTCTTGCCCGGGAACGCGGCCAAGTCGAACTCCAAGCCGACTTGCTGACCACCTTGGGTCGGATCCTCACGATCATCGCATTGATCGCTTGCGCACCCATCGTTCTCTTCGCCAATCCTTTGGTCTCGTTCTGGCTCCATCCTGAATCGCTATCCATCGACCTCGTCGGCTCCTCGCTACGCTGGATGGCCATCGCGTCGATCTCGCAACTGCTGATGAGCTTCTCCGCGGCGGCGCTGGCTGGAATCGGCAGGCAAGGCGTCCTGAACGCTTTGTCCGCCGGGTTCGCGACAATCCGGACTTTCGGCGGAGTTCTGGTCGTTCTGCTCGGGTTGCCGATCGACCGGTTCTTCGCTTGGTTTGGATCCATCGGAGTCGTAGGCTGGATCATCTTCCATCTTGTGACAACCAAGCTCGTTGCACAAGGCACGAAAGGAAAATGGCGACCAGAACTGCTGTTCGAACAAAGAAGGTTCATTGGTTGGACAACCATCGTTCTGATTTCCGGGGGCGTCATCGGACAACTCGACCGATTGGCGGTATCTCATTTCCGGCCCCTGCAGGAATTCGGCGCCTACAACCTAGTACTGTCTTTGCTCGCCATCCCAATGACGGTATTGGGCGCACTGCTCCCCGTCATCACTCCCCTGCTTGCTGCGGCATGGGCTTCAGGAGACTCGACACGGATTCGACTTGCTTTTTGGCGAGCCACGACATTCTCCACATTGATCATTCTGCCTGTTCCGCTGCTGCTCTTGGCATTGCCAAACGTCGCACTGCTGGCATGGTCAGGTGATTCGAGCCTGGGGAGCAGCACCATTCTGCTCACCGCAAGGCTGTTGGCGGCAGGCACAATCCTCCAGTGTTCGCTTCATGTACCGTGGAGCATTCAGATCGCCATGGGCGATACTCGAACCAATGGTCTTTTCAATCTTATCATCTTGCCATTTTTGGCAGCTTTGGTCATTCCTGCTTGTCTGATACTTGGAATGCCAGGCGCAGCAGCGATTCCTCTGTTATACGCGTTTGGAATGCACGTTTTTGTCTTGCCAAAAACATTTTCCGCATTTGGGATGCCTCGCTACGAGTACAGTATCTTAGGGTGCGTCCTGCCTCTATTTATTTCACCTTTCCTTGCTTGGGGAATTCACAACAGCACCACCCTGCATACACAATCTCGTATTGGATTGATCGTCTACAGTATGACTCTTTCGCTTTTGATTTCTGCACCTTTTGCCTTTCTGATACTCAGAAAGTCAACCAGCAGAAAATAAACTCCTCAGCGGGCCGTCTCCGAACTGAATCTTTCCCCAATAGCGATTACTGCGATCAGTACAGAAATAGCTAGCATCATTTCTGGGATCATTGAGAACAGGGTGAAGAACGACATCCCGATATAGAAAAGCATGTACGCATACAAAATTGCATATGCGATGTTTTTGCTGGCTAATCGCCCAAGCAAAGTAACTCCTGCCCCCCAAACAAAAGCATACGCCATTACTCCTATCCACCCGAAGTCCATAAACACGAACCACTGCCAGCTAGAGGTATTCAGCTCCGGAACTTTCATAAAAGAGTAATAATTACTCACAAATCCAAAGGAATTATTGAACCCCACATGTAAATGCGTAAAGAAAAGAGCTCCTTGAAACGTCCAGTACCCGAAACCTCGCTGAATATGTTCGCCAATCGCAACCCCACTCACTCCAGAATCAAAATTCCAAAAGCAATTAGCCACATACGTGTAGATTGGCAAGATGGCCAGCCTTATTTTCTGATCCCAAGGTATCTTTACGCTATCAACAAAGCTTTGAAGCTGGGTCTGCCTAAACAAAAACATCGCAGACAAACCCGCGCCCAACAGAATCATGAGACCAATCGTCTGGAGCGGGGAAATTCGCTTCTTAGTCATATCAAATAGAATCCCAAATGTCACCAACGAGGTGACAATTCCAAACCGCATTCCAGAGCCGAAACTGACCCAAATTGCAGCACCCCAAGCAATCCAACCTAGACGGCGCATCCATTTTGATGGTGCCGTGTATGCCACAAGCAGACCCAACAGCCCTTGGATCGTCCCCATCTGACTCGTATACCACATGATATTAGAACGTTTTGCAAAGATCTCGCGCGCTTTATCTGGCGAAGGCTGGAATACTGGCCATCCTCCTGTCCTCAAATATCCATCCAATACCGAGCTAAGCCAAAGCAAGGCAAAAAACACAAATATCGGCCATGCCGAAGGGACCCAGTGATAAAAACGCTTTGGATCAATACTACGAACATTCCCTGCTGCAACAACACACCCTAAAAAGAAAGCTGCCGCAGAAAACCAAAAAACAGCCCACGTTGTCAGCGTTGGATCTGTCATGGCCGAATGCAACTTGAGTAGAGAAAATGCCATTCCGCCAAACTGCGAAACGGCATACAGGCTCCAGGGCGTGAATAGCGTTCCTTTTAACTTCCAACTGACCAACGGCAATCCAACGCCAAGAATTGCCAACAGCCAAATCATGCGGCTTGGCTACTCGCTTTTTTAGCAACCATCGCCTTCAACTTCCTGATGGAAGGGAAAATGGCGACACCACCCCATGTCCCCAAGAATCCAAATAGCGTGAAGGCCATCACCACGGTCGGGCGCGGCGGCTTCGCTCTTTTTTGCGGCACCTTGGGAGCATCGATAACCGTAAGGCATGGAATATTCTTGTTGGCATCCAGCGAGAACTGCTCTTTTTGCTGCACCAGGAAGGCAAACACCTTTCCGTGAATCTCGATCTGCCGCAGCAACCTCTGGAATCTCAAATTCAAGCGAGTCAAGGCGATCAGATTGGGGCTAGATGCCTTCGCGCCCCGTGCGAATGCGGAAGTATCAAGTGCCGCTACGAGATTCCTCTCTTTTGCGCTTCGAAGGATTTCCAGCTCCTGGTATCGCGCACCGTCGCCATCGGTCTTTCTTTCCAACTCGATCATGATGTTGAGCTTTTCGAGTTCGACTTGGTCCAACGCGGCTTTTTTCGCTTGGGCATCGATCTGAGCCGATGGCAGAAACGCCCTGTTCGCGATTTGAAACGCAACCAACGAGTCTTCCGCCTTCGCAAGCAATGATTGTCGCTCACTCAGTTGATTCAGAAGGAATGCCTCGTTCTGTTTGGCAATTCCCCGTTGATAAACTTGATAGGCCGAATCCAAGAATTGGGTCGCGGCAGTGACAACCTTCACAGCCCGCACGGAATCTTTGTCCAAGAAGAAAAGCTTGATCCCGTCATACTCCGTGATTTCGTAGCTGAAATTGGCGCCCCATGCCATCAGCAGATTTTCCCAGCGCGCCTTCTTCCATCCTCCATCCGGAAACCATACCGTATCGAGTCGATGCTTTTGGATCACATAGAATGCCATGCTCCGGGAGCGAAGCATCGTTTCAAGGAGAGGAACGGACGAGCTCGAACTGCCTCCGAACAACGAAGCGATATCCCCCGAACCACTTGCCATCGCCCCCAACAACCCACCCTTCCTCTGCGTCGGCGGAGGCATCAGTTCCGTATCAGCCCGATAGCTCGATGGCAGCAACAACGCCGTCGCGACACCGGCAACGGCCGCCAAGCCCGTCACCAAGGCGATGACGCGGAAATGCCTGCGGAAATTCGCGATCACATCGGCAACCATCTCGAGCAATTGCTGTTCAGAGGCGGAAGATGCTTCAACGTTCATGGGGATAATCCTGCTCCTTGGTCATCGGAGATAGTGTTTCGATCAGCACTCGCCGCGCTCGCGAGCTCCAACACCGGGCGTTTTGGCGGTCGTGGCACAGGCTGCGACTTGGACATCAATTGTTCGACAACTGCACGATCAGGCTCGTCACCGCGACCATGAGCGAAACGGTCGTCGCGGCGATGGAGAACCACTGTTCGGCGGAGATGTACCGTTCTTCCGGCACGACCACCGCTGCCCCGGGGCGAATCGTCCCGTTTCGTCCCATCGCCTGGAGCGTCTGCCAATCGAACACCTGGACCCGATCCTCCCAGGCCTTCGCGGAATAGCCGCCCGCCTCGCGGATGTAGTAGTCCAGATCGGCACCTTTCTTCCAGGCCACGTAGCCTGGCCGGTTCACCTTCCCGGCCACCCAGACCACATGCTCGGCCTTGAAGACGAAGACGGTGTCGCCGACCTGGAGGATGGCATCCGGGTCGGAGTAGTTGCCGCGCATGTGGTTGTTGTAGTCGACCATGGCGACCTTCAACTCGGGCAGCTGGAAATGATCCGAAAGGGTTCGTTGACGCGATGCCCCGAGCCAGCTCCAGCCTCGCTTGGTGGAAATCGCCACACCCGAATCCTCGCCGCCGACGATTCCACCCGCAAGACGAAGCACGTCCACCGCCTTCATGCCCGTGGAGTACGTGTAAGCGCCGGGGTTGGCCACCTGCCCCACCACCCACACCACGGAAGGTTGCACGGCGCCGCGCCTGGGCCTGACCCGCACCAACGCCAGCGAAGAATCGACCTTGGCCGTTCCCGGCATCGCCTGCCGCACAGCTCCGTTGGCATCCATCAGCTCCACGACCCGATTCGTGTCGGCATCGCCCGATGCCAGGAGGAGATTGGAAACCGGTTCGCCCGAAAACGCCTCGACATAGCCGGTGATCGCGGACCCGGTCACGGAAACAAGCTTCTCGCGCGCAACGATCCGGATCGCGTCGCCGTCGAAGAGCGGAGGATCCTGGGTGGGATCTCCCATCCGCAAACCCCTCATCAGGTCGACCTGGATGGTGTCCTTGGACCCGCGCACGACAAGCACCCGTCGCAACGAAGCCACTTGGTCGGTGGCGTAGTAGAGGCCTGGAAGATCCGAGAGCAGGGAATCGATCGCCTTGGTCACATCGAGTCCGGCCATCGCGAGCGCCTTGGAGACCGAGGTCGCCGGGGCGCATTCGTAGACTCCCGGCCGGGACAGCAACCCTGAGATCCGAATCTTGGCCTTGCCGACCTTCACGATCTGAAGGTCGACCAGGTTGGTTTTCACCCGACGCTTCAGCAACGCCTCGATGCTGTCCCGCACATTCTTCAGGCTGACGTTCCGGGTCGCGATCCGCCCCATGTCGGGGATCACCAGGTCTCCGCGGGTGTCGACGACCAGATCGATGTCCCCCGATCCGATTCCCCACCACCTCAAACGAAGCTGATCGCCCGAAGAAAGCCGAAACAGCGAATCGGGGACGGAAAATGCCGGGTAATCCGTGCGCGACGCGCTTTTCTGGAGCAAATCCGTCGACGGGATCGCCCCTGCGGAAAGACCGCCGCCGAACAACGCGTCGGCATCCGATGCCGCCAGCGCCGTCGTTCCCACCAACGCGCATGCCACCATGGCCATGCTGATTTTGACCGATCGAACCATCATCGGAACTTAGAAAGTCGAGCTATTACCGCGAGGTCCGCATTTCCGCTTCGAGCTTTTTCAGGCGCACCTGCAAGGATGGCAGGAACGGCGCTCTCCGGGCCGCCTCCCGCAAGTGGCGCAAGGCATCCTCGCGCTTGCCTTGCTTCTGGTCGCGGATGCCGCTGGCGTATTCCACCAAGGCCTCCCAGCCCACCTTCCCGCGGCTGGAGACCATCTGCCGGGCGGCGGCAGGCACGTTCACCCCGAGCGTGTCGATCAGGTCCAGCGCCTGCTCGCGGATCTTCTGCACGAATTCGTCCTCGCGGCTGGTGCCCGAAATGCGCTGGCTGCGATCCATGGTTTCCTGTCGATACCCCAACGCGACCTGCCAATCCACTTGCCCCCCCTGGTGCACGAACCGCGTGAGCACCACCGCGTCGCCGTCGAGCTGTCGGGAGGCCGTGCGCGCCTCCTCGATTTCCGAGTCCGTGATTTCGGTGCGGGTGTCCCAGCCGTTCTTCTCCAGCGCGGTCTGGAGCAGGGACGGGTCGATCACCTTGACGACCTGGACCAGCGACGCCTCCCAGGAAAGCATCTCGGCCACCACCTCCTGCATGGGCCCGACAAGATCCGTCGGGAGATCGCCGCCCTTCACGATGGCCGGCGCGATGGCCAGCCGCAACTGCTTGATCTGCCTGCCCTGGGCGGAAACCTGGGCGACGAGCCCCAGAACCAT
>JACCEE010556647.1_pt1 | contig 11848 bp, 16 predicted proteins | sample 7449931 | NCBI WGS metagenome assembly JACCEE01 (sample SAMN15323457, study PRJNA562643) | freshwater metagenome | isolation source: river surface water | place: USA:Blue River Watershed | collected 2017-08-19 | reverse complement strand
TTACATTCAAAATATAGTAAAATATAGAACGGAGTGGAAGTACAAAAGGTGGAATAAGGATTACGATATAAATCGTTGTAAAGAAAAAAAAATATCTATAAATAGAGATTTTGAAGTCGTAGAGGATGAATCGATGAGAGATACTAATAGTAAAGTTATGAATTTAGTATCTAAAAATTTAGATTTACTTATTGGTGGAACTGCGGATTTATCTTCTTCTACAAAAACTATATTGTTGGAAAAAGGCATATTTGATGCAAAAGATTATTCTGGTAGAAATATATTTTATGGAGTTAGAGAACATTCCATGGCTGCTATATCTAATGGTATGGCATCTTGTGGTTTAATGCCATTTGCTTCAACATTTTTGGCTTTTTCTGATTATATGAAACCCTCTATTAGACTATCAGCTCTTATGGGATTACCTGTAACTTATGTGTTTACTCACGATTCTATAACTATAGGAAGTGATGGTCCAACACATCAACCAGTTGAACAATTAACTATGTTAAGAAGTATTCCAAATCTTAGAGTATTTAGACCAGCAGATGTAAACGAAATTGTAGGAGTATGGAATGAGATTGTAAATAATCCTAAACCTAGCGCCATTATAGTATCTAGAAATAGTTCGGGATTAGTAGATAATTCTAACTCGGAAATGGTTAAAAATGGTGCTTATATAGTTTATAAGGAAACAAAGAGATTAGATGGAATAATTATAGCAACTGGTACAGAAGTTTCTTTAGCTATAAAGATAGCCAAAGATTTAGAAAAGAATAAATTGTATTTAAGAGTAGTTAGTATGACTTGTATGTCTTTATTTGAAGAAAGTAAAGAAGAATATAAAGAAAGTGTATTACCTGCAGGATTTAAAAAATTTGTAATAGAGTATGGATCTAGTTATTCATGGAATAAATATGTATATGCAGATAAATATTTATTTAATGTAAATGATTTTGGAAAAAGTGGATCTAAAGATGATGTTATATCTAGTTTTGATTTAGATATTGAAAGCATAAAAAAACAAATTAAAAACATTTTAAATTCTTAATATTGTTTTATTTAGTAAATTCTAGTAAAATTAAAGAGGAGGTATTAAAATGCAAGTTTTATTTGATATATTAAAAGTTTTATTTGGATTAATAGTAGGAGGAGTAGCTGGATTTTTTATAGCCAAGAGTTATATGCAAAAATATTTAAAAAAAAATCCGCCAATAAATGAGCAGACTATTAAGATTATGATGCAACAAATGGGAAGAACTCCTAGTCAAAAACAAGTTAATCAAATGATGAAGGCAATGAACAAACAATTATAGTTCATTGCCTTTTATTATGGGTTTATTTAATTCTTTTAATGTTTCTAACTCAATATTTTTCTTTTTTAATGAATATATTAAATTAGCTCTATATTCTAAATATAATATATTTTTATTTTTACTGTAGTTACTTACTAAAGGAATAGTAAATTCTTTTTTTCTTTTGTTTATATATTCTAATCCTTTTTTATTAAAACCTAACGGTCTAATATAAGGAGTTACTTTATTTATATCATCTTTAGTAATATCAAGTAATATATACAATAAAGTTCTTTTAATTCTATTATATGTATATCTTTTGGTTTTTATAGATTGTATTAATTCTTCAAGAGTATTACATTTTAATATAAATTTATTAATTCTGTTTTCTATTCCTTCTTCTATACCATGATATATTGTTAAATCTTTTGAAGATAGTACTTTATATTTTAATAAATCGTAATAATCTTCTATGAATATTGGTTCTTTTATATATTCAATAACATTATTAGGTACTGCTTTTTTATAATCCATATTATTTTTAATAGCATTTCTAATAGCAGAGGCACTGCTAATTTCATCGATATTGTTACTATGATAATCGTTAGTTCTCTTTATACATATTGGATTAATATTATATTTGTTTTTCAATATTTCCTCTATATAAGAAATGCCCAATATATCATTTGGAGAATCTATAACTTTATTCATCAATGAATTTATTGCATTACTAGATGCTTTAGGAAAACTAATTCCTTTATCTAATTCATCTTTTAATATAGAATCATATTCTTTATTATTTATCTTTATGTTGGCAATATCTTTTAATGTATTTATATCATTGCTTTCACTACCAAATACAAGAGTATCAATTTTTAATTCATTTAATATTTTTAAAGCTCCATATGCAAATATGTTTGCATTATTTATTCCATAGAATAGGGGAAGTTCTACAACTAAATCAACATCATTATCCAATATTATTTTAGTTTTGTCCCACTTATCTATAATACTTGCTTCTCCTCTTTGAGTGAAATTACCATTTAATATAACTATTAATAATGAATCTTTATACATTTCTTTTGTTTTTTTAATTTGATATAAATGTCCATTATGAAAGGGGTTATATTCAGCTATTATTCCAATTATATTCATTAATATCCTAAACTTCCATCTAATGAATCATCTTTATCAATATATTCTTGAACTAATATTTCGGTATATTCATTCTTGGTATTTCTTACAACTATTTTTTCTATACCGGCATTAATAATAACTCTCTTACACATAGCACAAGGTCTAGCATCTTTAACGTATTCGTTAGATGTAATTTCTTTTCCAACTATATACATAGTAGCACCTATTATATCTTTTCTAGCAGCACTTATTATAGCGTTTTGTTCTGCATGAACACTTCTGCACAATTCATATCTTTCACCTCTTGGTACCTTTAATTTGTCTCTCATACAGTATCCAAGTTCACTACAATTAATTCTCCCTCTTGGAGAACCATTATATCCAGTTGATACTATTTCGTCATTTTTAACTATAACAGCACCAAATCCTCTTCTTAGACAAGTACTTCTTTCTTCAACAGCTTCAGCAATATCCAAATAATAGTTAGTTTTATCTTTTCTTTCCATAAAATTCACCTCTATAATTAATATATCATAAATTAAATTAAGAAAAAAGATTTTATATGATATAATAAGATTCACTTAAATTATTAGCAGGAGAAATATATGGGATACGACGATAAACTTAAAGATAAAAAAGCAATATTAATTAAACAAAGAAATGGGACCATTTATGCTATATTAGCGGGCTATATAGATGAATGTGATGCTTGTATATTTTCTAGATATGATCAAGTAATGGCTTTGTCCGACAAAAGAGGAGTATTTCCTTCAAACATGCCTATTGATATATCTATATGCGAAAATGTTACTATAAGTAATGGTTCAGTACGTATTCTTGCATTAAACTATTTTGAAAATGTAAAACAAAAAATACATAGACAAATTGGTGATTATGCTTTAGATTTAGATGAAATAGATATGAATTTAAATTTTATAGCAGGGGAGATTATAATTGATGACGTAGAATCTATAAGTGTTGATCAGAGTTATTACATAGCTTTGTTAAATGATGGAATAATATCTATAGATAAAGAAGCTATGAAATTATACGATATAACACCAAAGTTGATACTTTATATAAATAATAAAGAAAAACCAAAAAAATATATAAAATAAGTTGCATATTTTAATAAATGTTAGTATAATGTTGTGAGTGGAGAGATTTTATATAGATATTTATAAAGTTAAGATTATTAAGGAGGATTGAGATAATGGCAGTTCCATTTAGAAAAGTAAGTAAAACAAGAAAAAGAATGCGTCGTACCCATTATAAAGTAGAAGAAAACGGTACTACTAAATGTTCTAATTGTGGCGCTATTATAAGACCTCATCGTGTATGCGGTGAATGTGGTTATTATAAAGGCAAAAAAGTTATATCAAAAGAAGAAGCAGCTAAATAGTTGTTTTTTTTAATTTCGGAATAAAAATGTTGAAATATATAAATATTAGTGTTATAATTCATATGAATTTTAAGTTGGAGGGAGGGATAAATAATGTCTAAGATCGTTGTAAAGAACGGTAACTTTGAAGGTACCTTAAAAAGATTCAAGCAACAAGTTGCTAAAAGTGGAACTCTCTCTGAATGCAGAAAAAGGGAACATTTTACTAAGCCAGGCGTTGAAAGAAGAGAAGCTAGAAAAAATGCTATAATAAATAGTAAGAAAAATAGTAGAAAAAGTTCTTACGATAACTAAGAGGTGAATATTTTGTTAGAAAGAATAACAAAAGATATGATTGAAGCTCTTAAAAGCAAAGACAATACAAAATTAGCAACATTGAGAATGCTAAAGGGAGCAGTAGATTTTGATAGAATCAATAAAAGAAAAGAATTAACTGATGATGAAATAATAACAGTAATAGAAAAGCAAATAAAAACTCGTAAGGAATCTGTAATGGAATTTGAAAAGGGTAATAGAAGTGATTTAGTTGAGAAAACTAATGCTGAAATAGAAATTTTATCATCATATATGCCAGAGGCATTAAGTGAAGAAGAAGTTAATACAATAATAGAAGAAGCAATAAATAAACTTAATGCAACTAAAGCTTCAGATATGGGATTAGTAATGAAAGAAGTTTCTCCTTTACTAAAAGGAAAAGCGGACATGTCATTAGTAAGTTCAATAATAAAAAATAGGCTTCAATGAAGTCTTTTTTATTGCCCATAAGTATTGATAAAAGGCTCTAAAAGTAATAAAATAAAAGTATAGATTAAAAGTGGGGATGTAACATGGTAAAAGATGCAGTATTAGAGATATTTGGTCAAGCTTGGCCAATGATTGTAATATTTACAATCATATTATCTTCAATGAGAATAACTTACTTAATATTAAATAAAGAAAAGTTTGTTTTATATAAAGAATTAACTACACTTTTATTTTTAATATATATTTCTTCGTTGTTCTATATATTAACTTTTCAAGATGATAATTATGGATTATCAAACTTTACTCCATTTAAAGAGATATTTAGATATGAAGTATTTTCAAGACCTTTTATAAAAAATGTATTTGGTAATATTATGTTATATATGCCATTTGGATTATTTGTAACAGCATATTTAAATAAAAGAAAAATAGTACCAACGTTTATATTGACTGTAATAACATCTTGTTCTGTAGAGATAATACAATCCATGATAGGTAGAGTTTTTGATATAGATGATATAATATTAAATGTAGTTGGAGGTATCCTTGGAGCAATAATATTTATATGGATAGATAAAGTAAGATCTAAATTGCCAAGAATACTAAATAGAGATTGGTTTATAAATTTAATAGCAATAATATTTTTAATGATAGGAATATTATATTTTACAGATTTGTGGAAATATATATATGAGATGGTGAAGTAATGGTAAAAATGGATATTAGTAATGAAACAAATAGTAAAGTAGAAGAAGTAAAAGTATTAAAAGATTTAATAAAATATGCTGCTAAGTATATGGGATTAAACAATATAGAATTTGGTTTGATATTTGTAGATAATAATAAAATAAAAGAATTAAATAAGGACTATAGAGGAATAGATAGAGAGACTGATGTTATTACTTTTAGATTAGAAGACTATGAAAAGGTAATGTGTGGTAAAATAAACATATTGGGAGATATATACATATCCTTGGATAAAGCAAATAGTCAATCTATAGAATATGGACATTCTTATTTAAGAGAGTTATCATTTTTATTAATACATGGATTTTTACATTTGCTTGGCTATGATCATATGAATCCTGAAGATGAAAAAATAATGTTTAGTCTGCAAGAGGAGGTATTGGATAGTTATGGAATCAAAAGATAAGAAGAAATATTATACTTTAAAAGAAGATTTTGAAAGAAGAGGAATAAATTCTAAATCTATTATGAATATATTTAAATATTCTATTAATGGAGTTAGAGCTTACGCTGAAGATGGAAAAAGTTTTATTGTATATTTATTCTGTGCTTTTATTGAAATAATATTAGGATTTGCTTTTAATGTAAATGGATTAGAGTGGATATTAATAATTTCAATATTAGGTATTATACTTGCCGTAGAATTATTAAATACCGGATTGGAATCAGCGTGTGACGCTATAACTAAAGAATATAATCCATTGATAAAAATAGCAAAGGACTGTGGAAGTGGTGCAACATTTATTATATTTGTAGTAGCAGTAATACTAAATATAATAATATTTTTACCAAAAATATTTCCAACAGTATTTTAGGGGGATTTATGAAAGAAAAATTAAAAGAATTATTAAAGAATACATCTAGCTTATACTTTAACTATCCAGTAAGTGCTGCGATTATATGTAAAGATGGAAATGTGTTTTATGGAGTAAATGTTGAAACTTCTTCTCCTTCTGCAGGCATATGTGCTGAGAGAAATGCTTTATATAGTGCAATAACTAATGGCTATAAAAAAGGAGACTTTAAAGAAATACATGTAATGAGTAAAAATGGAGTATATCCATGCTTTATATGTAGACAAGCTTTATCTGATTATTGTGACTTAGATACATTAATAGTTACCTACGATATTAATGGGAATGAAAATAGAGTGTATGTTAAAGATATATGTACACATAGTTTTAATGGAGATAATTTAATATGAAATCAGGATTTGTAAGTATAGTAGGTAGACCAAACGTAGGGAAATCAACATTATTAAATACAATAATGGAAAGAAAGATAGCAATAGTATCTCCTAAAGCTCAAACAACTAGAAATAATATAATGGGAGTATATCATGAAGATGGAGTTCAAATAGTATTTATAGATACTCCGGGAATACACAAACCTAAACATAATTTAGGTAAATTATTAAATAATATGGCATATTATACTATTGATGATGTAGATGTTATAGTATTAGTAGTAGATATATCTGAGGCTTTAGGAACAGGGGATAAATTTGTAATAGAAAAATTAAAAGATATTGATAAACCTGTAATATTGGTTTTAAATAAGATAGATAAAGTATCAAAAAATGTAATACTAGAAAAAATTAATCAATATAAAGATTTATATGATTTTTCTGAAATAGTACCATTATCAGTAATAAAGAAATCTGATACCGATAGATTAATAGAAGTTTTAAAAAAATATATAAGTGATGATATAAAGTATTATGATGATGATTATGTTACAGATAAAAATATGGAATTTTTTGTAGCGGAATATGTTAGAGAAAAGATATTAAATCATACTGAAGATGAAGTGCCTCATTCCATAACTTGCGTTACAGAGAGTATAAAATCAAGTAAAGAATGTGCAGAAGTTAATGTTTTAATAGTAGTGGAAAGAGATAGTTTAAAAAAAATAATACTTGGACATCAAGGTGAAATGATAAAAACTATAGGAACAGAAGCTAGAAAAGATATTGAAGAATTAATGGGTAAAAGAGTTTATTTGAATTTATTTGTTAAAACAGCTAGAAAATGGAGAGATAAAGACAAATATTTATCCGAACTTGGATTTAAGAATGAAATGTAGTTTTTAATATTTAGAAAGGTTAATATGCTAAAAGATATAATAGGAATAGTTTTAAAAGAAAGAGATTATGGTGAATCTAGTAAGATATTAGATGTTTTTACTAAAGAATATGGTTTAATTGGTGTAATATCCAAAGGTTCTAAAAAATTAAAAAGTAGTTTAAGTGGTGTCTCTTCAAAACTATGTTATGGTATATTTCATATATATTATAAAGAAAATAAGTTATCTACTTTAGCAAGCGTTGATATTAAAAATCCTTTTTTAAATATTAAAAAAGATATAATCAAAATAAGTTTTGTATCATATTTAACAGAACTTACTTTTCAAATAATAAAACAATCTGGTGATTTTGAAGATATATTTGACTTATTTATATCATCTTTGTTGAAAGTAGATGAAGGATATGATTCCATGGTTGTATCTAATATATTGGAATTAAAGTATTTAAAATACTTAGGCGTTAGTCCAATTTTAGATAAATGTTGTGAGTGTGGATCTACAACCAATATTGTTACATTATCTTCATCTAGAAATGGATTAATATGTAAAGATTGTAAATCAAATGAAAAGATATATAATTTAAAATCTATTAAATATCTAAGAATGTATGAATATTTAGATATATCCAAAATAACTAAGATTGATATAGATAATAAAGTGAAAAATGAAATAAATGAATTTTTAACAGAGTACTATAATAATCATACAGGTATTTATTTAAACTCAAAAAATTTTATAGATGATTTAAAAAAGATAAATATATTATGATTGACAAAATAAATAAATATTGTATACTTGATGTATAAATGCGATGACGAAGGTGGAAACTTCTAGCAATATGATAAAGTGATTCTTAGTGAATAAGTAGGGTGGAACCGCGGGTATAACTCGTCCCTACATATACTAGGAATCTTTTTTAATTTTAAGGAGGAAATTATGAAAATGGAAGATTTAGTTAATTATTGTAAGCAATATGGTTTTATATTTCAAGGAAGTGAAATATATGGTGGTCTTGCTAATACTTGGGATTTTGGACCTGTTGGAGTTTTGTTAAAAAACAACGTTAAGTCTGCTTGGTTAAAGAAATTTATACAAGAGGATCCAAATAATGTTAGTATGGATAGTGCTATTTTAATGAACCCTAGAGTTTGGGAAGCAAGTGGACATATAACTACATTCTCTGATCCGTTAATAGATTGTAAGAGTTGTAAGAGTAGATATAGAGCAGATAAACTCATAGAAGAAAACTCTAAGGCTAATCCTGCTGAAATGAATGATGAGGAATTAGTTAAATTTATATATGATAATAAAATAGTTTGTCCTAAATGTGGTAAATTAGATTATACAGAAATTAGAAAGTTTAACTTAATGTTTAAGACTTTTCAAGGTGTAATAGAAGATTCAAAGAGTACTGTATATTTAAGGCCAGAAACAGCTCAAGGTATCTTTGTAGACTTTTTAAATGTACAAAGAAGCATGAGATTAAAAGTACCTTTTGGAATAGGACAAGTTGGTAAAAGTTTTAGAAATGAAATAACTCCAGGTAATTTTATATTTAGAGTAAGAGAATTTGAACAAATGGAATTAGAATTTTTTTGCAAACCTGGTACAGAATTAGAATGGTTTAAATATTATAAGAATTATTGTAAAAACTTTTTATTATCTTTGGGCATAAAAGAAGAAAACATAAAATTAAGAGATCATTCTGCAGAAGAATTGAGTTTCTATAGTAATGCTACAACAGATATAGAATATTTATTTCCGTTTGGTTGGGGAGAATTGTGGGGAATTGCTAGTAGAACAGATTATGATTTAAAACAACATCAACAATATTCATGTGTTAAACAAGAATACATGGATCCTGAAACTAATAAAAATATGTTCCTTATGTTATTGAACCATCGGTTGGTGTAGAAAGAATGTTTTTAACTTTATTATGTGAAGCATATAATAAAGAAACATTAGAAGATGGTAGTGAAAGAGAAGTATTAAAAATACATCCTTATTTAGCTCCATATAAAGCTACTATAATACCTTTAGTTAAGAAAATACACAGTGATAAAGCTAATGAAATATATAGAAACTTAGCAAAGAGTTTTATGGTTACTTATGATGATACCGCTAGTATTGGTAAGAGATATAGAAGAAGTGATGCTATAGGTACACCATTCTGTATTACAATCGATGATAATACTTTAGAAAATAATATGGTTACAGTAAGAGACAGAGATACAATGAAACAAGAAAATATATTAGTAGAAGATTTAGAAAAATATATAACTGAAAGAATTAAATTTTAGAGGTATATTATGAAAAGGGGATTTACGTTAGTAGAGTTACTAGCTGTAATAGCAATATTAGGAATTATACTTGTTATAGTTATTCCTAGTGTTAGTAATATAATGGATGATAGAAAACAAGATTTGTATAACACTCAAGTTAATGAGATAGAAAAATCAGCTAGACAATATGTGGCAACTAATCCTGATGTAATAAGTGATACTTTACCATTTACTATTGAATTAACAGTTCTATGCACTAATGAATACATAGAATGTCCTATAAATAATCCAATAGATGGTACAAACTTATTGGGTCATGTGGAAGTTAATACAGATTCAAATGGTATGTATACATATACTTTTATAAAAGAATAAGTAAAAATAGAATAATATTCTATTTTTTTTGATATAATACACGTAGGTGAAATTTATGGATATAACAAAAATTAGAAATTTTAGCATTATTGCTCATATAGATCATGGTAAAAGTACTCTTGCAGATAGAATATTAGAAAGTACTAATTCTATTAGTAAAAGAGATATGAAAAACCAATTTTTAGATTCAATGGATTTAGAAAGAGAAAGAGGAATAACAATAAAATTAAATGCAGTACAACTAAAATATAAAGATTATGTATTACATTTAATAGATACTCCAGGACATGTTGATTTTACATATGAAGTATCTCGTAGTTTAGCGGCTTGTGAAGGCGCTATTTTGGTCGTAGATGCAACTCAAGGAGTGGAAGCACAAACTATAGCTAATTTATATTTAGCTTTATCAAATAATTTAACGATAATTCCAGTAATAAATAAAATAGATTTACCAAATGCAGATGTAGAAAGAGTAAAAGCTGAAATAGTTAATACTCTTGGTTTTAATGAAGACGAAATACTTTTGGTAAGTGCTAAAAATGGAATAGGTATAGATGAACTATTAGAAGCAATAGTAAAAAGAATTCCATCCCCTAAATCAGATAGCAATAACTTACAAGCATTAATATTTGATAGTATATTTGATTCTTATAGAGGAGTAGTAATACTAACTAGAATATTTAATGGTGAAATAAATGTTGGAGATACTATCAAAATGCTTTCTACTAATGCAGAATATGAAGTGGTGGAATTGGGAGTTCATACACCATTGGCAACTAAAAAAGACAAATTAACTGCTGGAGAAGTAGGATATTTAACAGCAGCTATAAAATCTATTAGTGATGTTAAAGTAGGAGATACTATAACTTCAGTCAAAAATCCATCTGCTCAATTACATGGTTACAAAGAAATAAAGCCGATGGTTTTCTGTGGTATATATCCAATAGATTCTAAAAAATATTTAGAATTAAAGGATGCTTTAGAAAAATTAAAATTAAATGATGCATCTTTAACATTTGAACCCGAAACATCAAAAGCTTTAGGCTTCGGATTTAGATGTGGATTCTTAGGAATGTTACATATGGATGTAATAGAAGAAAGAATAGAAAGAGAATTTAATATTGATTTAATAGCTACTAGTCCAAGCGTAGTCTATGAAGTTACGATGACTAATGGAGATATTATACAAGTAGAAAATCCAACAAAATTACCTGATAGAACTGTTATAAAAGATATAAAAGAACCTTATATAAAATCTAGTATATATACTCCTAGCGAATATGTGGGTTCTATTATGGAACTATGCCAAGAAAAAAGGGGAAACTTTGTTAATATGGAATATATAGACGCAACAAGAGTAAATATTCATTATGAAATGCCATTATCAGAGATAGTATATGATTTTTTTGATAAATTAAAATCTTATACTAAAGGATATGCATCATTTGATTATGATTTAATTGGATATAAATCAAGTGATTTAGTAAAAATGGATATTTTATTAAATGCTGAGATGGTTGACGCATTAAGTATTATAGTACATAGAGATTTTGCTTACAAAAGAGGTAAAGTAATAGTAGAAAATTTAAAAAATATAATTCCTAGACAAATGTTTGAAGTGCCAATACAAGCTACTATAGGAAATAAAGTAATAGCAAGAGCCGATATAAAAGCTATGAGAAAAAATGTATTAGCTAAATGTTATGGTGGAGATGTAAGTAGAAAAAGAAAACTTCTTGAAAAACAAAAAGAAGGAAAGAAAAGAATGAAAGTAGTAGGTT
>JACCEE010689044.1_pt1 | contig 11854 bp, 13 predicted proteins | sample 7449931 | NCBI WGS metagenome assembly JACCEE01 (sample SAMN15323457, study PRJNA562643) | freshwater metagenome | isolation source: river surface water | place: USA:Blue River Watershed | collected 2017-08-19 | reverse complement strand
GTTCCATTCGCTGGGATAAGTTTTAGGATCGTAATATTCAGCCATTGTGATGTGTAGTCAGGACAGTTTTTTTAAGTATAGGTGAAAAAATGATAAGAAGCATGACGGCGTTTGCAGGGTGTGAAGCACGCATCGGCAATTTAACCCTTAGCTGCGAATTACGCTCAGTCAATCATCGTTATTGCGACCTGTCGTTTAAATTACCCGATAGGTTGCGATTTATAGAAAGCGAATTACGCACAGCTATTGGTACACATTTAAAACGCGGCAAAATCGAGTGTAGTTTTAATTATAAAAAGCAAAACCAAGACGGGCAAGTGTTTAAAATTAATCCCGAAGCTGTTAAAGCTTTATTAGCGGCAACGGTGGAAATTGAAGCGTTAATGACACAAGCACGCCCTTTTTCTGCTTTAGACGTATTAGCCTTTCCTTCTATTCAGCAAGAACAGGATATTGACAGAGATACGTTACAAGCTGGCATTTTGAACTTATTGAATCAAACTTTGCAACAACTGTTAGTCGTTCGGGAACGTGAAGGTCAACAATTGGGCTTATTGGTGGCAGAACGGTGTCACAAAATGACGGAGTTAGTCGCCGCCGCCACGCAGCGTATGCCACATGTGTTAACAGCATTGCGCATTAAAAATAGCGAGCGCGTGGCTGAGTTAGTAGCAAATCCTGATTTTGACCGACTAGAGCAGGAATTGGTGATGATGATGCAAAAATTAGATGTCACGGAAGAACTTGACCGGTTAGCGACACATATTGTTGAGGTCGAGCGTAATTTACAGCAGGATGAGGCGGTGGGGCGACGATTAGATTTTTTAATGCAAGAATTACACCGCGAAGCGAATACATTGGGGTCTAAATCTGCTGATAAAGAAATGACGCAAATTTCGATTGAGCTAAAGGTTTTGATTGAACAAATGCGCGAGCAAATTCAAAATATAGAATAATTATGAACTTAGGTAAGCTTTATATTATTTCTGCGCCATCGGGTGCAGGAAAAACCAGTTTAGTTAAACACTTGTTGCAACAAATTGAACATCTGGTTGTTTCTGTTTCGCATACCACACGTCCCATGCGCGTTGGTGAAGCCGATGGCACAGATTATTTTTTTGTGTCGGTAGCACAATTTCAGGCGATGATAGCGCAAGACCAATTTTTAGAACATGCGCAAGTGTTTGATAATTTTTATGGCACGTCACGTCATGCGGTCGAACAAACTTTGGCACAAGGGACAGATGTTATTTTAGAAATTGATTGGCAAGGGGCGCGGCAAATTCGTCAGATGCTGCCCAACTGCACTTCGATTTTTATTTTGCCGCCTTCGCTGCAAATTTTGCAGCAGCGTTTACGCGGCCGTGGGCAAGATGATGAAACGATTATTCAGCGGCGTTTAGCAGAAGCGGTGACGGAAATTAGTCATCATCAAGAGTTTGACTATTTGATTGTTAACGATGATTTTGCTCACGCTTTAGCGCAGTTACAGCACATTATTCTAGCGCAGCGTTTACATATTACGCGGCAGCAACAAAACCTGAAAAGTTTGTTGCACGGCTTATTATATTCCACGAGATAACCCCCACCCCCCTGAGTTGCCACTTTAAACAGGTCAGGGGAATGAATGCGGATAACTAGTTTGAGCCCAGTAAGTTATTACAAATAGCTAAGGTTGCTGTGGCTTGATTCATGGTATAAAAATGCAGTCCGGGCGCACCGTTTTCTAATAAGCGTTGACATAATTGCGAGACCACATCCACGCCGAATGCGGCAATAGCCGCTTTGTCATCGCCAAAACACTCCAAGCGTTTGCGCAACCAGCGGGGAATATCCGCACCGCACATGTCAGAAAAGCGAAACAGTTGTGAATAATTAGTAATCGGCATAATGCCCGGTACAATCGGAATGGTGATGCCGTGTTTTTCGCATTGATCTCTAAAATAAAAATAACTTTCAGCGTTGTAAAAATATTGGGTAATGGCGGCATTCGCGCCGGCATCGACTTTACGTTTAAAATTGTTAAAATCTTGCACAGCATTCACCGCTTGTGGATGAATTTCAGGGTAGGCGGCAACGTGAATGTCAAAAAAATCGCCGGTTTGTTGGCGAATAAATTCAACTAATTCATTGGCATAGCGAAATTGTCCGGTTGACAGCATCCCCGAAGGTAAATCCCCGCGTAACGCAACAATTTTGGAAATGGCATGGTCTTGGTACGATTGTAAAATTTCTTGAATACTGTCTTGGGTGGCGGCAACACAGGATAAATGCGGCGCGGCGGGAATGCCGGTGTGCTGAATTTTTAACACGGTTTCATAGGTTTTATCTCGCGTAGAGCCGCCCGCCCCAAACGTCACGGAAAAAAAATCTGGTGCAAGCACAGCCAGTTGCTGTTGCACGGCGGCTAAATGGCTTGCGCCTTCTGTCGTTTTAGGTGGATAAAATTCAAAACTGAACGGTTGAGCGGTTGGTTTAGATGATGACATAATGGTATAAAAGTTAAGGTGATAACGAACGTTGACTAATGCCAATTTATATATCAGTAACGCATTGTTTTTATTTATAAAATATAACGATACTTTGCGGATTTGACACAAGCCGTTTCGGTGATTTAAAAACTATTTTTAGGACATTATAATGCAGCAAGCCGCGATTGATGTGACTCAATTAAGCCGCCTTCAAAGAATTATTTTAACGTCTAACGGTACGGTAACTAAACTATTAGAAAATTTGGTCGATGAGCCGTTGACGGTGATTAAATTACACGAAGCGGTGAAAATCACCGAACAAGCAATTGCGTATTTAGAATTACCGGCACAGCACGAGGTTATTGAACGCAAAATTTTTCTGCAAGGTAAAAACACCGGCATGAATTGGCTGTATGCAGAGTCGCTCATTGTTCCGGCTCGGTTAGAGGCTGCGTTTCGTGAGGATTTATTAGAATCACAAATTCCTATCGGCAGCTTATGGTCTAAGCATCGAATTGAAACGTTTAAAGAAATATTACCACCTTTTCAACAACTTGCAGACAATTTAGCTGAGGATTTTTTAATGCAGCCGCAACAATTTTTAGTCGGGCGAACGTATCGGGTGTTTTCTAAACAACGGCCGATAATGATGCTGACTGAAAAGTTTCCACAGCATTATTTTAAATAATTATGATAAAAATCAGTAGTTTAAATAGGGGATAATTGTTCAAGTGCCCAACGCGGTTTCGCAAAAATTTCTAAACTTTCATGTTGCCCAGCTAATAAGCGTTGACAACCTGCGTAGGCAATCATGGCGCCGTTATCGGTGCAGAATTTTAAGCGTGGAAAATGCACCGTGGCTTGTTCTTTCGCGGTCATATCCAATAGCGCGGCGCGAATCTGTTTATTGGCACTAACGCCACCGGCGATCACCAAGCGTTTTAAGCCGGTTTGTTGCAAAGCGCGGCGACATTTGATCGTTAATGTTTCGCTGACTGCGGTTTGAAACGCAAAGGCAATATCGGCTTTGTCCTGTTCGGTTTTGTCGCTGTTATGAAAGGTATTGAGGGTGAAGGTTTTTAAGCCGCTAAAACTAAAGTCCAAGCCCGGTCTGTCAGTCATCGGACGCGGAAACACAAAACGAGGCTGTCCTAATTCCGCTAAAGCGGATACTTTAGGCCCGCCCGGATAGCCCAAATCGAGCATTTTTGCAGTTTTATCAAACGCTTCACCCGCTGCATCGTCTAATGACTCGCCCAACGTATGATATTGACCAATGCCATCAACACGCACTAATAACGTGTGTCCGCCAGAAATCAATAACGCTACAAATGGAAAGGCTGGGGGATTTTCTTCCAGCATCGGTGCGAGTAAATGCCCTTCCATGTGATGCACAGCTATCGCCGGCACTTGCCATGTCCATGCTAAGCTCCGCGCGGTGGTCGCGCCAACTAATAATGCCCCCATTAAGCCAGGGCCTGCGGTATAGGCAATGCCATTTATATCGCTTGTCGATAAGTGTCCGTGTGCTAAGCATTGTTTAATTAATGGGATAACGCGGCGAATATGATCGCGGGAAGCCAATTCCGGAACTACGCCACCGTATTCACTGTGCATAGCGACTTGGCTGTATAAAACATCGCTGATTAAGCCTTTTTCGCTGTGGTAGATTGCGACCCCAGTTTCATCGCAAGAAGTTTCTATGCCTAAAACGTACATTAAGTTTTTGATTGTTTAAAATTTAACGGTATAATTAAGGGTTCAAATTTTATGGAATGGATATTTTAATCCATACCTTTTAGATATTAACATAAATCAGGTCATATAATGCCATCAGTTAAAGTTAAAGAAAACGAACCTTTTGATATTGCCATTCGCCGTTTTAAACGGGCGTGTGAAAAAGCCGGCGTATTAGCCGATGTGCGTCGTCGTGAGTTTTATGAAAAACCGACCGCAGAACGTAAACGCAAAGGTGCAGCGGCAGTAAAACGGCATTTGAAAAAATTAGCGCGTGAGCGTTATGCGTTAAAAAATTTACGGCGTGGTCGTCCACAACTGTAATTAAAACAAAGGTTTAAAGTAATGGAATCATTAAAACAACGTATCACGGATGATATGAAAGCCTGTATGAAGGCGAAAGAGAAAGAACGGTTAGGGACGATTCGATTAATTTTGGCGGCAATGAAACAAATCGAAGTCGATGAGCGCATTGAATTAGATGACGAGCGCGTGATTGGCATACTGGATAAAATGCTCAAGCAACGTCGTGAATCAATAAAACAATATCGTGAGGCAGGACGGGAAGATTTAGCCGTGATTGAAGAAGCCGAAATGACGGTCATTCAAGAATTTTTACCTCAACAGTTAACTGAAGCGGAAATTGATACTATGATTGCAGCAGCGATTGTTGAAGCCCAAGCAACTTCAGTCAAAGATATGGGTAAAGTGATGGGGTTGCTCAAACCTAAAATGCAAGGTTGTGCGGATATGGCAGTTGTCGGAAATAAAATAAAAGTAGCTCTGTCAGCATAATATCCCGAATTAAATTTTTTAAAACCCTTCAAATCCTTGTATCGATTTGAAGGGTTTTTTTATTGCCAGAGTTTTAACAAAATCAGCGGTGATGAAATTGGCGGATTGAGTATGAATTCAACAGACTTAAGAGAGTTAGAACGCGCTCTGTATTTTATTCCTGCCACAATCGAGCGTGAAAAATGGATTGAAATAGGCGATGCGCTGAAAACAGCCGGCATATCGTTTGAGGTTTTTGATAACTGGAGTTCAACAGGTGATGGTTATAATGCCAAAACGTGTAGACAACAATGGAAAAGTTTTAATGGCTCGCATACCGCAGGAACACTTATTTATCATGCAATGCAGTATGGCTATATTATTGATAAATCAGTAAAACCTGATTATGCGGCAATTGAAAGAGAAAAACTTGAGTCTAAAGAAAAAGCACGGCAACAACAGATAAGACAGGTGCAACTTGCGCAAGAGACAGCAAGCAAATGTTTTAAGCGTTGGCAAAATGCAAAGGACGCAGATCACCAGCATCCTTATTTAATAAAAAAACAAGTGCCAGCTATAGGTTTAAAAATCGACACCTACGGGCATCTTTTAATTCCCGTACTTAATATCCATCATCAGCTACAAAGTTTACAAATCATTAGTCCACAAGGTGAAAAACTTTTTGCTAAACATAGTTTAACGGGTGGTGGATTTTATCAATTAGGTCATATTACCAATGATTCCGTTATCATCAACATTACCGAAGGGTATGCAACAGCGGCAACCATTACATCGCTTACACAACAGCCAGTTTTTATAGCGTTTAGTGCTTCAAATTTAATTGCTGTAGCACAGATAGTGCGCAAGCGACATCCCAACAATCCGGTTGTCATTTGTGCAGATAATGATCATTCAAATAAAGATGGCACATTACGCTCTCAAGATAAAAATACCGGTGTTATCTATGCAAAAAAAGCCGCGCAACTGATTCATGCAACGGTTTGTATTCCATATTGTAGCGGTTCAGATTTTAACGATCTGTTTATTGAACTAGGGCGGGATGAATGTTTAAGACAACTTAAAGGTCAGGTTTTACAAGCCCCTCTTTCGCAACTTGCATCGAGTGCTATTGCATTATTACTACAGAATCCCCATTTAGCAGAAAGTGTGGCAGATAAAATTCCGCAATGGGAAGGTTTAGCGTTGTCGGGGTTAGATATATTAAAAAATCTGTTACGCAATATATGCAACTATCCTCAAATAAATACTGCGGCGTTAGTTGAAATGTACCGAGGAAGCGTTGAAGAAAAAGTTATTCAAGATTTGGCGGTCAAAAAGTTTTTATTTCCTAAAGAGGGGGTTCCTGCTGAATTTTCGGATGCGGTTAATAAACTAATAAAGCAGGCGAAAGTGGCAAAAATAACCAAATTATTGGAAAAAAGTAAACACCAAGATTTGAACGCACTTGAAAAGGAACAGCTAAAAAAAATGTTAACTGATAGACAGTAGTTGAGAGGATAAGGCATTTTAATGTTATAATATCCAATTCAGCGAAGTTTGTCTGAAATTAAAGTGAGCCATAATGAATCAAGAACAGCAGCAATCTCAGCTTAAACAATTAATAGCAAAAGGTAAAATGCAAGGTTATTTAACCTATGCAGAAGTTAATGATCATTTGCCTAGCGATATTGTTGATCCTGAACAAGTCGATGATATTATCGGCATGATTAACGATATGGGGATACAAGTCCACGAAGTTGCGCCCGATGCCGATTCGCTGATGACTTCCGACTCTGCGGTTACTTCGGATGATGACGAAGCGGCAGCGGAAGTGGCAGCTTTAGCTTCAGTGGACAGCGAGTTTGGCAGAACTACTGATCCTGTACGCATGTATATGCGCGAAATGGGAACAGTTGAATTATTAACGCGCGATCAAGAACTTAACATTGCTAAGCGCATTGAAACCGGTCAGCAACAAATTATTACCGCTATTTCGCGTTCTGCTTATATCGTTGAGTCATTTTTAAAAACCTTTGATGAAATTTCTGATGACGAACAAGAAGGTGTGAAACTGGGAGATTTAGTTTCCGGTTTGGTCAGTGCAGAACAAAGTGATGATTTTATGGCAATATTGCCAATTATTGATGATGAAGAACCAGAAACTTCTGAAGAAGATGAAGAAATTGGCGGTTTAAATTACGAAGAAATTAAAGCAAAAGTTGATGAACTCAGAGGGCATTTAAAAACTGCCTCGACTTTAGTAAAGAAACAAGGTTACACCCATGAAAAAACTGATCAATCTTTTGTGGCTTTAGCGGAGTGTTTTTTAGAGTTTAGATGGACTCCCCAATATATTAAAAAAATGATTGCTGAGTTTTCAGCGATTGTTGCGTTGATCCGTGAAAAAGAAAAGGCTATTTTTGATATTTGTACCGTTAAAGCGAAAATGCCGCGCAAAGAATTTATTAGTTCTTTTGTGGACAACGAGACCAATCCTAATTGGTTAACGCATTATTTGGTAGATGGCTCACCATATGCTGAAGTTTTAAAAGAACATGAGAAGATCATTAAAAAGATTCAAGCCGAACTGGTTGAGATTGAAGCTGCTCAATGTTTGACTATATCTGCGATTAAAGATATTAACCGGCGTATGTCAATAGGTGAGGCAAAAGCGCGCCGTGCTAAAAAAGAAATGATTGAGGCGAATTTGCGTCTGGTTATTTCAATTGCTAAAAAATATACTAATCGCGGCTTACAATTTTTGGATTTGATTCAAGAAGGGAATATCGGTTTAATGAAAGCGGTTGATAAATTTGAATATCGGCGCGGTTATAAATTTTCGACCTATGCAACGTGGTGGATCCGTCAAGCAATTACCCGCTCTATCGCAGACCAAGCGCGGACTATTCGGATTCCAGTACATATGATCGAAACGATTAATAAACTTAATCGTGTATCGCGGCAAATTCTGCAAGAATTAGGGCGGGAAGCGACCCCTGAAGAGTTAGCAGAAAAGATGGAAATGCCGGAAGATAAAGTGCGTAAGGTCTTGAAAATAGCCAAAGAACCGATTTCTATGGAAACGCCGATTGGTGATGATGAAGATTCTCACTTGGGGGATTTCATAGAAGATGCTAAAGTATTATCCCCGGTTGAATCTGCAACGATTGCAGGATTACGCGAATCAACGCAACAAGTGTTAAGTGGCTTAACCGCAAGAGAAGCTAAAGTATTACGGATGCGGTTTGGAATAAATATGAATACTGACCATACGCTGGAGGAAGTGGGTAAACAATTTGACGTCACGCGGGAAAGAATTCGCCAAATTGAAGCCAAAGCGTTAAGAAAATTAAGACATCCGTCCAGATCAGAGCAATTACGTTGCTTTTTAGACGGTGAATAATATCTTGTTTAAGTTACAGGGCCCTTAGCTCAGTTGGTTAGAGCATCCGACTCATAATCGGCAGGTCGTAGGTTCAAGTCCTACAGGGCCCACCATAATACCAAAAGGCTGCATCATGCAGCCTTTTTTATATCTAACTATTTTGACTAGTAAAGGTACACCATGAGTAATAACTTTATATTCACCTCGGAGTCCGTTTCAGAAGGGCATCCTGATAAAATTGCTGACCAAATTTCTGATGCGGTGCTTGACGCATTATTAACACAAGACTCACGTTCGCGGGTGGCTTGCGAAACGCTGGTTAAAACCGGTATGGTTATCTTAGCGGGTGAAATTACAACTAATGCTTGGGTTGATATGGAAGCCCTAGTGCGCAAAGTGGTGAGTGATATTGGTTATGATAACGGTGATATTGGTTTTGACGGTAAAAGTTGTGCCGTGTTAAATGCCATCGGTAAACAGTCGGCTGATATTGCGATGGGTGTAGACGAAAGCGATAACCATGAACAAGGTGCAGGTGATCAAGGCTTGATGTTTGGTTATGCCAGCAATGAAACCGATGTTTTGATGCCAGCACCGATTACTTATGCCCATCGCTTAGTCGAGCGACAAGCCTATTTGCGTAAAAACAAAACCTTACCTTGGCTACGTCCTGACGCAAAAAGCCAAATCACGTTCCGTTATGAAAATAACAAACCGGTTGCTATTGAAGCGGTGGTGTTATCGACCCAACACTCACCTGAAATTGCTGCCAAAGATATTCACGACGCAGTGATGGATGAGATTATTCTGCATACTTTACCGAAAGAATGGTTACACAAAGACACCAAATATTTCATCAATCCAACCGGACAATTTGTGATTGGTGGCCCTGTCGGTGATTGCGGCCTGACCGGTCGTAAAATTATTGTGGACTCTTACGGCGGTATGGCGCGTCACGGCGGCGGTGCATTTTCCGGTAAAGACCCTTCAAAAGTAGACCGTTCTGCAGCCTATATGGCTCGCTATGTGGCTAAAAACGTGGTTGCCGCAGGTTTAGCGGAACGTTGTGAAATCCAAGTGTCCTACGCAATTGGTGTAGCCGAACCGACTTCAGTCAGTATCGAAACCTTTGGCACAGGCAAACTGGATGAAGATAAACTGGTCAAAATTGTGCGTGATATTTTCGACTTGCGTCCAAAAGGTTTGATTGCACAATTGGATTTATTAAGACCGATCTATCAACCCACCGCTTCTTATGGCCATTTTGGTCGTACTGAAAGCTCGTTTACTTGGGAAAGAACCGACAAAGTTGACGCTTTACGCGATGCTGCTGGTCTTTAACGAACACTCAAACCTGACAAGTTTTTAAAGCCTGTCAGGTTTACAATCACTTACGAGAAAAAACATAATGAGTTTTACAGATTACAAAGTCGCCGATATGTCTTTAGCGGAATGGGGACGTAAAGAAATCAATATTGCAGAAACTGAAATGCCGGGCTTGATGGCATTGCGCAAAGAATTCGGCGCGGCGCAACCGTTAAAAGGGGCGCGTATCGCGGGTTGTTTGCATATGACCATTCAAACGGCGGTGTTAATTGAAACCTTAACCGCGTTAGGCGCGACTGTGCGTTGGTCTTCTTGCAATATTTTCTCCACCCAAGACCACGCGGCAGCCGCAATGGCAGCAGCGGGAATTCCGGTTTTTGCTTGGAAAGGTGAAACGGAAGCGGAAGCAGAATGGTGTATTGAGCAAACCATTATTGCGCCGGATGGCTGGCGACCTAACATGATTTTGGATGATGGCGGCGATTTAACCAACATGATGCACGATAAATTCCCAGAATTGATGGCAGATGTGAAAGGTTTATCCGAAGAAACCACCACCGGTGTATTGCGCTTGTATGAAAGAGTGGCGAAAAACACCCTGAAAGTGCCAGCTTTTAATGTCAATGATTCTGTGACGAAATCAAAATTTGATAACCTGTACGGTTGTCGTGAATCGTTAGTCGACGGCATTAAACGTGCCACAGACGTAATGATTGCCGGTAAAATCGCCGTGGTTTGTGGTTATGGTGATGTGGGCAAAGGTTGTGCGCAATCCTTGCGTGGTTTAGGCGCGACGGTTTGGGTAACTGAAATTGACCCGATTTGCGCACTGCAAGCGGCAATGGAAGGTTATCGCGTGGTGACGATGGAAGAAGCGGCACCGATTGCCAATATTTTTGTCACCGCCACTGGCAATTATCACATCATCACCCATGAACATTTATTAGCGATGCGTGACCAAGCGATTGTTTGCAATATCGGCCATTTTGATTCTGAAATCGAAATCGCGGCGTTGCGTCAATACACTTGGGAAAACATTAAACCCCAAGTTGACCACGTTATTTTCCCTGATGGTAAACGTTTAATTGTATTGGCTGAAGGGCGTTTGGTGAATTTAGGCTGTGCAACGGGTCATCCGAGTTTTGTGATGTCAAATTCATTCTGCAACCAAGTTTTGGCGCAAATGGAATTGTGGAGCAATGCGGCAAGTTATGAAAATAAAGTGTATATTCTGCCGAAAAAACTGGATGAAAAAGTGGCTCGTTCACATTTGGCTCAAATTGGTGTGCATTTGACGCAATTAAGACCAGAGCAAGCGGCTTATATCAATGTGCCAATTGAAGGGCCTTATAAACCGGATCATTATCGCTATTAATCGGTGGTGTTGCTGTTTTCACGCCTGAGTTTTTGGGCGTGAAAATCTCATAATTTTTTTAGAGATATTTTTGATGATTAAACTCTCAGATTTAGAAAAACTTTCACTAGAGCGATTAGAGGACGCGAAAGCTTTGCTAGAGGCTGACCGCTATGACGGAGCAATATATATTGCGGGCTATGCAATAGAATTGGCACTTAAAGCCAGAATTTGCAAAACTTTAAAATGGACGGAGTTTCCTGATACGCGCAAAGAATTTGAACAGTATCAAAGTCTTAAAACCCACAACTTAGATGTCTTGTTACACTTATCGGGCATAGAAGATGAGATTAAGAGTAATTATATGGCTGATTGGTCATTAGCAACAAGTAAGTGGAGTCCAGAAAATCGCTACAAAACAAATGCTTCAGTATCAAAACAGGAAACTGAATTAACACTAGAGTCTATAGACAAGTTGTGGGTTGCATTATGAGAGCCATTGCCGAAAAAATGATAACGGTTGAACAAGAGTTGGCAAGAGACAACGGTGAGTTTACTTTATTTGCTCTTTTTCTCAGAGAAAACTCGCCTGGATTGTGGGATGTGATAGTTTCTGCACCTTGGCTTGATAAGAACAAAAAAGAGGGTATGGATAAAGTTGTTGCACAAATCAATGCTCATTTAGAAAAGGAGGAACGGTTAAGATTGACACGCATTGTGATAGTGGAACACGACCACCCAGTTAGACCGTTTTAATTTTGCGCAATCTTCAGAATTAATTGAGGAAAAAAATGAGAATTTATTGGG
>JACCEE010711210.1_pt1 | contig 11855 bp, 7 predicted proteins | sample 7449931 | NCBI WGS metagenome assembly JACCEE01 (sample SAMN15323457, study PRJNA562643) | freshwater metagenome | isolation source: river surface water | place: USA:Blue River Watershed | collected 2017-08-19 | reverse complement strand
TAAGCGCCTGCGGCGACTGTTCGGCGCCGGTGATCTAGGCCAAACCGGGGCACGCAGCTTCGACAAGTGGCATGGGCCGGTGCGCTGACCGGTGTGGCCGCGCACAACAACCTGAAACGACGATCCTCCGATCTCACTGCCTTCGACGGTAGTGGGCTCGTGGGTTTTTTGCGTTTGGAGCAGACGAAGTCGATCCAATCCGTGATTCACGCTCTTTGATTCCTATATTAACGCTTCTTAATTCCGAAATTTACGACATCTAATTCCGGGATTTACGATACCATGGACGCATGAATGTCACATCCCTTTTCCCGCGCCGGATCGAACCGCACATTGCTGAAGCCCTGCTGGATACGCCTGTCGTGTTGCTGGCGGGTCCTCGTCAGGCCGGCAAGACTACGCTGGTGAAGCATGTCGCAGAGCAACAGAGCTTGCGCTACCTGACCATGGACGATGAGCTGACCTTGCTGTCAGCACGGGAAGATCCGGTCGGGATGATCCGCAACCTGGATCGCGCTGTGATCGACGAAATCCAGCGCGCACCGCAGTTGCTGCTGGCCATCAAGAAGAGCGTGGACGAAGACCGGCGTCCTGGCCGTTTTCTACTGACCGGATCGGCTAACTTGATGGCGTTGCCCACGGTTGCCGACTCACTCGCCGGCCGGATGGAAACCCTGTCGTTGTTGCCTTTGTCGCAGAGCGAAATCGAGCTGCGCTCGGCGAACTGGATCGATAGCGCCTTCGCGGGCCAGATACTTAAGGTGGATCAGCCCGCACTGGGCAATGATCTGATCGAGCGTGTTCTGCGTGGAGGCTACCCTGAAGCGATTTCGCGCGCCACGGCCAGGCGTCGCGTGGCATGGGCGCGTCAGTACATCGACGCGATCATCCAGCGCGATGTACGTGATGTGGCAGGGATTGAGAAGCTCGACCAACTGCCGCGATTCCTGCGAGCCCTGGCTCAGACGGCAGGTCAGATGTGCAATTACACCCAACTCGGCGGCCAGGTCGGCCTGGACGGCAAGACCGCCTCACGTTACGTCGGCGTATTCGAGCAGATGTACTTGCTCAAGCGCATCGATGTCTGGGCGCGCAACCGCCTGAACCGTGTTGTGAAAACATCAAAGCTGCAGTTCGTCGATTCCGGCTTGCTGACGGCGCTGCTTGATCTGACCTCAGAGGAAGTGCATCAGGACCGTACGCGGTTTGGCAATGTGCTGGAGACCTTTGTTTTTGGTGAACTGCTCAAGCACACAACCACGGCAGATGGTGACTATCGCCTGATGTATTACCGAGATGCAGACAAGTTCGAGGTCGATGTCGTGATCGAGAACGCTGCCGGACAATTGGTGGGGGTCGAGGTCAAGGCGTCCGCTAGCGTCAAGGAAAGCGATCTTCGTGGGCTGAAGAAGCTGGCGAGCCTTGCGGGCAGTCAATTCAGGATGGGCGTATTGCTGTACGACGGTACCGAGACAATGCCGTTGGGGAATGGAATCTGGGCGGCACCGCTATCTACCTTGTGGGGCACGTGAGATGAATAGCCCTGGGTTTCTTGAAGGCTGGTTGGTAAAAGTTGAGACCTCGGTCTCGTTCTTTCTGTCAAGCTGCCGATGGTAGATCGCCTCAACTTCAGCCGATGGCATATACCCAATCGAGTTGAGCAGTCGGTAGTGGTTGAACCAAGCGAGCGCTCTCGATGAGCCTTGGCCTGTTCGCGGGTTACCCGATGGAGTCGGTGAGACCGAAGTGCCGCAGCGCAGGCAGCACACGCAAGACCTGTCCTGATTCGGTCAAATCGCTTCAGAGTCTTCGAGACAAACTGTCCAACATGGCCAACATTTCTTCCAGCCGATAGGGCCGAGCGATGCAGTTGTCTGCACCCGAATTCAGCGCGTTGATTTTGACTGGGCCTGAGTCTGACGCTGTGACCATGAGCACACCCACCTGGCGTGACCGCTGTCGAATCTCTCGGGCCACAGCCAACGCTTGCTCTGGCTGCTGGTGCAAATTGAGCAAGAACAGATCCGGAAAATCCGCCCTTTCGGACAATGCTGACGGGTCTGTCATTGCTTCGACCTGATACCCCGCGTTCATCAAACCATCCGCCTCTGCGAGGCATTGCACAGGGTCATCATTGACAACGACCACCCTGATGGGCTGCCCGCCCGTGGGTCTTTTGAGGTTGTGCATCAAAGTTGGGAAGTGGATCAGAAATAAAAAACCCCGCCTTCTTGTGAAAGGCGGGGTTGGAAGGTCTTCACCTCAAGCCCTTACCTTGCGGTTGGGGCTTGTCTTCGCTGGCGATTAGGCCAAGAAGTCGCCAGATGCGAAGGCGCCTGCAGCAACACCGTTGAAGATACCAATCAGAGCAATTTCAGCAGCAACAACTGCAGTATCGGCACCGTTGGTGACTTGGTACAAGTAAGCATTGCCGTTTTGGTATGCAACCATGTAGAAGTCATCATCAGCTGTCGTTGCAGTAATGGAGGTTGCTGCAGCGTCAGTCGAGCTGAGAGCCTTCAGCAGTTCAGTACCGCTGTTAGCGCCGGTCAAACCGAGGTTACCGTAGCTGGACAATGTTGCAGTGATTTCCACCACGTCGCTAGTTGTAGAGCTTGCACCTGTCAAGGCGAAAGCAGCAGCACCTGTAGTCAATGTGGTGTTGGTGGAAGTACCAACAACCGCAGCGGCACCGTCAGCAGTAGCTACTGTCGTAGCTGTGTCAACCAGGTTAACAAGGTCAGCACCGGTACCGGCAGCGAAACCAGTGATGTTATCAACACCGTTTGCACCTGCGGCCAAAATTTGAACCGTATCGGCAACTGCAGTCGTTTCTGTCAGGATGATGGAGTCGTTACCAGCACCACCAGTGATGGTGTCAAGGCCTTCACCACCGGTGATAGTTTGTGCAAAGGTGCTACCTGCAGCAGCTGTCAGAACGTCACTACCTGCACCACCAGTCATGGTGACAGCAGTTGTGGTGTTCAATGATGTGTAAGTAACACCGAGGTTCGTGACTGTGTCCAAACCAGCAGTGCCGTTAGCGACCACGCCAGAGGCGTTGAAAGTTGCAACTTTGGTGCTGCCAGTTGCCGCAGTGATGGTCAAACCGTTGTTACCAGACACGTTGATGGTTGTTGCATCAGCAGCAGTCAGTGCCGTGAAAATATGTTTAACGGCAGCGGTACCAGCAGTAGTCGTTGCTGCGTCAGCCACATTGATATTCAACGTTTCGACACCAGCCGCTGTAAACGCACCAGTGGTGGCAGCAGCGGTAGCTTTGACGATCAGATTCAAGCTGTCGCCAGTGTTGAACAATGCATCTTTCACTTGAACAGCGATACCAAGGCTACCTGCTTCAGTTTGCACGGTGCCACCTGTTGCGAGGTTATCAATGATAGCCGTGCTCGCGTGGTTACCACCCAAAGCCAGTTCGACCTTAGACACTGCATTCAAACCAGTCAGGTTCAATGTCGTAGCAGCAGCCAAGACATCGGACAAACGCAACACCTCAAAACCAGTGAATTTGGAATTGAATGTGGCATTGTCGTCAGCACCTGCAGCCAATGCGCTGGTCATGACGATGGTATCAGTACCTTCACCGCCAGCAACCGAGCCACCTGTGCCAACAGCTGCGCTAGAGGTCGTCACGAAATCGTTACCTGCGCCCATGTTGACCACCTTAGTGGTAGAGCCAATGGAGATGTTTTCGACACCAGCGCCACCAGTGAAAGTCACACCAGTACCGATGGCGGTACCCAAAGTCAGACCACCGCCAGTAGAGGTGATCGCCGTCACGGCGCCCACACCGGTGTTAGCGGTAAAGGTAGTCACACCAGCACCACTCACATTCAGGGCTGTTGCTGCGGCAAAAGACTGATCAGCAATTGTCGAAGCAGCTGAAGATGCCACGTTGACAGTTGTGTACAGGTCAGCTTGAGTACCAGTGATGGCACCAACAGAACCGCCAGCCAAATTCAAATTCAGAGTAGTGGCGCGAACAGAGGTGTCTGCAGCTGTTATGTTCAAAGCCAAAGTGCCAGATGCAGTTGCAGCACCAGTCAAGTTAACCGTGTTCAGCACGTTAGAGGCAACAGTGGAGTTACCGTAATTTGACAATGTCACTGTCGTAATCGTGTCAGATGCGGTAGCTGCGTTGCCATCGGCGATGGTGACAGTACCGTTGGCACGGCCAACCACTGTAGCGGCTGCAGTCGCTGCAGTGCTGCTTGTAACTGTGACAGCGGTGGTGGATGCATTACCTGTAACAGTAACTGCACCGGCAGTGGTTGTCGTGTTGACGGCATTGCCAGCAACTTGATTGATGTTGACTGTTGTACCACCGGTAACGGCAATAGTGCCTTGCACCGTTGTGTCAACAGTTGACGAAGTAGAAGTCACGGCGACAGCACCTGCGGCTGCTGTGGTGGCACCGATTGCCAAAGTACCTGCGGCTGTAACACCACCGTTTGTCACAGTGACTGTTGAGCCACCGTTGATGGCTTCTGCAGCTGTCAGTGCTGCTGAAGCAGCATTGATCGCTGTAGTTGCAGCGGCTGTGAGTGTTTGTGCACCAGTGCCACCAGCGTTGGTATTCAAAGCAGTCAGGCCTGTCCATGTGCTAGTGCTTGCAGTGATTGTTGAACCACTTGTCAAGTTTGCAGTCTCAACGCCTGTAACCGTAGCGGCTGTTGGGGTTGCGATAGCTGCATTGCTGATGACATTGAAAGTATCAGTGCCAGCGCCGCCATTGATGGCATCGCCAGTAGTCCAAACAGCAGCGCCAGCGATATCGCCAGCGTTGATGGTGTCGTTGCCAGAATTGCCAGCAACAGTGTCCACACCAGTAGTGAGCGGCATCCTATGCCCTTCTAAGTGTTTGTCAGCAAACACCTTCTACTTTCACCTCCCCCTCTCCAACGCTACAGCAACGCTTAATTGTTGTGGTCAGGCATGTTGCTGGGGGCCTGGCTGAGTGGGTGTTGTGCTCAAAAAACAGGCAGAGCATTGCCTGTACCTTCATGCGCTTTTGACTGCAAAGGAGCATGAGGTGATGACTGTTCAATTGACCGATGGCATCGTGGCGCAATTGGTTTGTCTTGAGGGCCAAACTCACCGTGAGGTGTTTGACACCCACATCAAGGGGCTTTATGTGGATGTGCAGCCCAGTGGACGCATGTCCTGGCGCTTGCGCTGGTACGAAAAAAAAGCCGGCAAGTACCCCAAGCGGGTAATGACTTTGGGCGATGCGCGGGTGCTGACAGTGGACGAAGCGCGGGGCGCAGCCCGTGAGGTGTTGCGCAGACTCTGGGCAGGCACGGACCCCACAGCCCAGGTGTTGCCCGGCGCAGGGCCGACATTGCAAAGTTTCATTGCGCAGCAATACCTGCCGTTTGTCAAAACCTACAAGTCCAGTTGGGACACCGACGAGAGCGTGTTGCGCAACCATGTGGTCCCGGTGCTTGGGCCTCTGCCCATGGGGCAGATCACGGTGCCCCAAATTGCCAGGCTGGTGCAAATCATGGCCGACAAGGGTTTGGCCCCCGGCACGGTCAACAAGGTGTTGATCTTTTTGCGCTATGCCTACAAGCTGGCGCTCAAGTGGAAGGTGGAGGGGGTGGCCCACAATCCGGCTGAGGAAGTGCCCAACCAGCGCGACGGCTACAAGATCGAGCGTTATTTGACACCCGAGCAAATGCGCCATTTGATTGCGTGTGTGCGGCGCAGCGACAACCCCATGCTGCAGTACATCGTGCCTTTTTTGATTTACACCGGTGCCCGCAAGCGCGAAGCCCTGGACGCGCGTTGGCACGACATTGACTGGCGTCGCAAGAGTTGGCGCATTCCCAAAACCAAGTCGGGCAAAGTGCGCCATGTGCCACTGTCCATGGGCGCTCTGGACGTTCTGAGCCAGATCAGGCCTGTGCCCACTTTGGGTGGACCGCGTCCACCCGAGTTCATTTTTTCAAACCCGCGCACGGGCTTGCCTTTTGTGTCGATCTATTACAGCTGGCACACCGCACGCCAACAGGCGGGATTGCCCGATTTGCGTGTGCATGACTTGCGCCACAGCTTTGCCAGCTTTTTGGTGAACGCCGGTCGCAGCCTGTATGAGGTGCAAGAGCTGTTGGGCCACGCGAACATTCAGACCACGAGCCGCTACGCGCACCTGAGTCGTGACCGGCTGGCCGAAGCGGTGGAGGTGGTGCCCCGCTGAATCACGGAAGTGGTGGCGTTTGTTTATCAAAAACAGTACGACATTTAAAATCGATACACACCGTTTTTGACTTATCAGCAAAGGGCATCCGTTGAAACCACTTGTTCGCAGCGCACGGGCTTTGTTGCAGCCAGGGCACCGGGGGCCGGCCGTTGCGCTGTGGGTGGTTGCCGGGCTTTTTGGGGTGGGCACTGCTGTGCGTTGGGCCTTCATGCAAGAGGTCTCGGACATGCTCGATTGCGCCGCTTGCCTGCTCAAGCCTTCCCTGCTTTACGAGGTGCAGTTTTTGCTGGGCATGCTCGTCATTCATCAACTGAGCCTCGGGTTGCGGGTGCGTTGGCAGGGGCGGGCCATGCGGGCCCTGGTGCTGATGTGCCTGATCATCATGTTGGCGGATGTGGCGGTGTTCAAGTTTTTCATGGTCCGTTTCAATTGGCGCGAGCTGTTGAAATTTGCCGGTGAACAAGCCGCTGCTGCAGACTTTGTTCGCATGGCGTTGACGCACCCGGCACAAGGCCTGTTGGCGGTCACTGTGTTCATGGGTTTGTGTTGGGTGTGTGCGCTCTACATCATTCGCCCTGGGCCGGTCACACGGTCTGTTCGTGACAAACGGTTGTGGGCTGTGCCGCTGGGGCTGGCAGTCATGGTCACGCCACTGCATGCGGTCAACTTTCATACGCCTTATGTTGAAAATGCTTTGCTGGCATTCACCAGGCCACAAACGCGTCTGACCCCTTACACCACGCCACCAGCGTTGCCTGACGCCGCTGAAGTCAGGGCACCCCAGTGCGTGCCGGGCAGGGCATCGCGTGCGCCGATGGTGTTGGTCGTGGTGGAGTCCATGTCAACCTTTCACAGCAAGGCGCTGGGTGGCCAGAACGACTGGATGCCACACTTCGATCGGCGGATTGACCAGGGGTTGCTGGTCCGTTCGTTCAATGCCAATGGCATCACCACAGAAGAGGGGCTGGTGGCGCTGCTGACCGGTTTGCCCCCTGTGCCTCGCCCCCAGTCGGGCAGCATGTTTGAGCAATATGACGATGTTCCCGGCGCGTTGCCCCGGTATCTGAACAATCAGGGTTACCACACCGCTTTTTTGACCACTGGCAATCTGGGCTTTCTGGACAAGGCCGGTTGGCTGAAAAAAACCGGATTCACCGAGATCGAAGGCCACGATCATCCGTTTTATGACGGCCTGCCGCGTTTTCATTTTGATGCTGCGACCGACGAGGCTTTGTACAAACGGGCACGCCAATGGCTGTCGGCACCGCCTGCCAGGCCGTTTTTTCTGACGCTCGAAACAGTTTCCACGCACCAGCCCTACAAAAACCCCGTCACGGGCGAGCGTTCGCTGGAAAGTGTGGTCCGCTATGCAGACCAGGCTCTGGACACTTTTGTGGGGCAACTGCAAGCGGACGGTTTTTTCAACACGGGTTATGTGTTCATCACCGGGGACCACCGCGCCATGGTCCCGGTCTCCAGCCAGGAAATTCGCCAATTTGGTGACCGCGCTTATGCCCAGGTGCCGATGCTGGTGTTGGGGCCAGGGCTGGCAGGCCAACAGGTCGAGGCCGATTTTTCTCAAACCGATCTGTTGCCCACCATCCAGCGGTTGACCGCTCGTGACCGGGTTTGCATGGGGCCGCATCAGGGCGATTTCTGGACAGATGCCGGCCCCGTGCCCGAGTGTTCACTGACCCGCCGGGCTTATGACCTGGACCGTGTCGTGGTTCAGTGTGGCGAGCAAGACCATCCTGTGAAGCTCAATGGCAATGCCACGGCGTACATGGCATCCCCCTCAGGGCCTGCCACCTGGCTGGGGCAAATCCACAGCATCAGAACCGGTCACGGCTGGCTGACTGATCGTGGTGACTGATCTGTACGCATGTCTTGCTTGCCCTGCAAGCTCTTCAGACCACCCACAAGACGTTGCTGCCCGCCATGCTTGCAGTGGCCATGCCCACCACATGGACCACGGGAGCATCTGAGCCTGCGTGTAAATAGCAGCCCTCACCCAGGGGCTGCCAGCCGATGGATTCGGCTTCGATCTCGGCCAGCTCTCGCCAGAAATCGGCTTCAATGGCCTCGGCTGTTATGGCGCTGTTGATGGGGGTCATTGAATTTGCTGCGCCAGTGTGATGGTCACGTCGGTCAAAGGCACATCGGCATAGCCGTGGGATGTGCCGGTTGCCTGAGTGGCGATGGTGTCCACCACCTCCATGCCCTGCACCACTTTGCCAAAGACCGCATAGCCGGGCTTGGCCTCGCTTTGATAGTCCAGATAGGTGTTGTCCACCACGTTGATGAAAAATTCGGAGGTGGCCGAATCCTTGGCATCCGTGCGGGCCATGGCCAGCGTACCGCGCAAGTTGGACAGCCCTTTGTTGCTCTCCAGTGCAATCGGTGCCAACTGGCCTGTCTTTTTGACCATGCCCGAGGTGTACCCGCCGCCTTGCACCATGAAGCCCGCAATCACGCGGTGAAACAAGGTGTCCTTGTAATACCCGCTGTGAACATAGCTCAAGAAATTCTTGACGGTGACTGGCGCACGGGTTGGGTCCAGCTCCAATGTGATATTGCCGCTGGCGGTAGTCAGCTGCACACGGGGTGTGGGCACATTGAGTGTGGTGCTGTAAACTAATTCGCCTGTGGCGGACTTGAGCGTGAGGGGCAAATCGCCAATGGCTGTCACGGTGCAATTGAGCACCAGGGTCTCGGTGGTGCTGGACGATGCAAATGCGGGGCTGGTGCAGCCACCGCCCAGATCAGCCACCATGTTGCTGCGCAAATCCACGCCCCCTACATAAATGGTGGCTGTGCGCCCGTATTGCAGGACTTGGGCCTTGACGGCGGTCACTTGGGGCGGAAAACCTGTTCCACCACAACCGGCCAAAAGCGCCAAGGTGAACAAGCTCAGCAACACCGCACGAATTTTTTGCATATCAAAAAGATGCCGAACGAAAGAAAGTGATTTTAGGGGCTGCCGCATGGGGCGGAGAGCGCTGCTTGATGCAGCCCGTTTCTGTATATCAAAAGTATCGAATATAGAAAACACCCTCTTGTTAAAATTTAAATTTATAAATATCTGAGGAGTCGCGAATCATGTCTGACAGTTATTACGGCACCGATTTGAATGACGACATCCATCAGAAAAGTCTCAATTTACCGAATTTGACGCGCATCTATTCCGGCGCGGGTGACGACAACATCACCGTGAGCAATGCCTTTGTGCAAGGGGATGTCGGTGATGACCGGATCACGGATTTGACCGGTGCCAGCATCGTGGATTACCGCGACGCGCCAATGGGCATCCGTGTGGACTTGCAGCAAGGCATGGCACAGGATGGTTTTGGCACCACAGACACGCTGGTCAACGTGCATGAAATTCAAGGGTCCAATTTCAATGACCACATCGTCGGCAGCGACACCGCCGACCGCTTTTTGCTTTACAGGGGCGATGACTACCTGGATGGTGGGGCAGGCTCAGACGAGTTGGCCATGTTTTATGCGCAGGATGACTACAACATCCATTTCGCCGATGGGGTCATCACCCTTGCAAACAAAGACATCCATGCCACAGACGCGGGACTGAAAACGCTGGTCAACATTGACCAGATCCGGTTTTCCTCGGGCGTGGTGGCCACGCGGGCTTTGTTCCCGGAAATGGACAACACGGCGTCTTACCAATTCAAGAGAAACGCCATTCCCGATCTGCAAAACTATTACCACTGGAGTGGCTGGAATTCCGCATCCGTGGCGGTCAACGCGGTCATGACACCGGACATCAACCATGACGGGAAAGCGGACATCGTGGCGCAACTGTGGCAACGGGTGCCCTCCGGCGGCATGGCCACAGACTTGCCAACGCCTAACCGACTGATCATGCTGGAGTCGCAGCCCGATGGCACTTACAAAGACACCACGGCCACACGGTTCAACACCACATCTGCTGTCGTGTTGGGTGCTGAGCTGGGCGGGGTCGGTCTCGCAGACTTTGCCGACATCAACCAAGATGGGTGGACGGATTTCATTTTTGCCCTGAACCGGGATGATGGCCGCGCAGGAACGGCGACATCAGGCAACAGCTACCCGACGGCCATCATGTCCAAATCGGACGGCACTTACGCCATACAGAACATGGGGCCAGCTGTATGGAACTATTTTCCGCAGCTGGTCAACATCAACGGCAATGTTCAAGCCTGGTTCAGCCAGGTTGGCTACTACGCCTCCAGCGTCAGTTATGGGACATCGCCTACCGGGTGGGTGGATGGCTTGCCTGCTTATCAATACAACACGGCGACACAAAAATGGCATGTCGCTTCGCAACCACCAATCAGTGGCTCATTCAATGTGTTGCCTGAGTTCGTGTCCAACGGAAAGGTCAACAAGACATTCACCATGCTGACTGACAGCTCCAAAGCCTTCGATCCTTTGGCCAGTAGCGAAGGCAGTGCTTACACGATTCCTTATGCGGCTTTGATGGAGCAGGACGCTTCAGGACAATGGCGCGTCAGCTCGACGAGCAACCCGTTCAACTACACGCCGACCCCGTTCACGATGAACGGCAAATCCATGACCGGGCAAGTCGGCTTTGACGGGGACACGTATTTCTCATTGATTGAATATTTCTTCAGACCCGGTTCGTTTGAGATCTTTCCCCAATCAGGCCAGGTGGTCATGGCCACGCGGTCCATGCATCCACTGGAACAAAACAAGACCACAGGCGCTTTCACATCCAATGGCAACGATACCGTCAAGATGGATTTCTATGGGGTCAAGCAAGATCAGATCGTCAAGTTGCCCATCCAGATTTCGGGCATGCAAGAAGATGTGTATTCATGGGCCTATTCGTATCTGGACATCAACAACGATGGCTTGACCGACATCGTGCAGCAAGGCTGGAACCACGCCACAGTCACTGGCGGCGCACCCAATGTTTATCTCAACACAGGTGCAGGTGTGTTTGTGTACCTGGACCCTTCGGTGTTTCCCAAGGCACCAGACTATTGGAACAAACCAGCCATGAGTCAGTTTGTGGATGCCAACGCAGATGGCATCTATGACCTGTTGTATTTTCCGGCTTATGCTGAAGCGCAATACATTGCCGACACCAACTGGGAATTGTTTGAAGCCACATCGGTACTGTCTGGCGATGCCTGCAAAGACCACATCAGCATCGCTGACCGGATGGACAGCCCACTGATCAAGACCTGGGCCGGCAACGACACCATTGCCGGCATCCATGTGAAGCAGGGCAACAACCAGATCGATACAGGCGCAGGAGTCGATACGGTTCAGTATGCGGGCCAGGCCTCTGGTTTCAGCTTGTCGATTGATTCAAATCATGTGTGGCATGTTAAAACCGGTTTGTTTGACGATGCACTCTTGCATGTTGAAAAACTGCAGTTCAACGACAAGTCAGTGACCATCGAGTCCAAAGCGCACGGCAGCTATGTCGATCTGCCTGCGGGGCTGTACCAGTTTTTCATGGTGGCCTTTGGTGCTGCACCCGGTGTGACCTACATGGACCAACTGGCCGAGGCTTATCGTTATGGTTTGTCGGTCAAGCAGATCGTGGACATTTTCACCACCAAGACACAGTTCACCAGCGTCTACCCCTCGACGCTGAATACCCGTG
>JACCEE010147018.1_pt1 | contig 11855 bp, 22 predicted proteins | sample 7449931 | NCBI WGS metagenome assembly JACCEE01 (sample SAMN15323457, study PRJNA562643) | freshwater metagenome | isolation source: river surface water | place: USA:Blue River Watershed | collected 2017-08-19 | reverse complement strand
TTGTTACCGTAGCTCCCAATGATGTGCTGCTTGAAAAGTTGAAATCAAATATGCAAGAGGTCAAGGCACGCGGCGGGCGTCTTTATGTCTTTGCTGATCAGGGTACAGAAATTAAAAGTGAAGACGGCATTCAGGTGATCCGGCTACCAGAGCATTACGGAAATCTGTCACCTCTTTTACACGTGATCCCATTACAACTCTTGGCTTATCACACCGCTGTAGCCCTTGGTACGGATGTTGATAAACCACGTAATTTAGCTAAAAGTGTTACGGTGGAATAAAGTTCCTATAACATATAACACTAAGAAGTTAGTCCTCAAATTTCAGATTTTAGTTAGAACGAGAGTTCTTTCGATGAACTATCTACCAGATGAGAGAACTCAAAGACTGTCATTGATTGAGAAATTACACAAAGAAGGTATGTCTGACAGGGATATATCCGAATATCTCAATAGACAGGGGTTAAAGACCCCCAGAAACCGATATTACTACCCAGAATTAGTCTTTGTTACGAGAAAAAAGAATGAAAAACGAAAAAATAGAGAAAAGGATAAAGATTGGGATTTGGATGGGATTGGAATCTTTCAAAGAATCTAAGGATGAGGTACAAAATCAGTTCGGAAATAGAGTTAACATAACCTTGTCAAAAAATAGATTAATAATTGGACGTGACAATGGATTTATACAAAATTACAAAAGGTAACAAATTAGGATTAATTGAATTAACTAAGTTTGATTTAGAAAAAGATATCCAAACAGTAATAGAAAAGAATACACAAGAACTTTTTAATCTTAAATTTATACAGAGTGAATTTTCAATAAATGGTTACCGTTTAGATACTTTATGTTTCAACGAAGAAACAAAATCATTCGTAATAATTGAGTATAAAAATACGAACTCATACTCAGTAGTTGACCAAGGTTTTACTTATCTATCAACTATGTTGAACAATAAATCAGACTTTGTTCTGGAATACAACGAAGTAACAGGTACAAATATAAAAAGGGATCAAATAGACTGGTCACAATCAAGAGTAATTTTTATCTCACCTTCTTTTAGTCAATTTCAAAGAGATAGTGTTAATTTCAAAGACATACCTTTTGAGTTATGGGAAGTAAAAAAATACAGTAATGAACTAATTGGTCTAAAACAAATAACAAATAATTCTCGTCAAAGTATCAAAGGACTAGAGAAGTCTAAAGATAAGGTACTAAGTGAAATAGAGGTTTTTGATGAGGAAACAATTTTGAAAAAATCTACAGAAGAAATTCGGAAAATTTATGAAGAAATCAAAGAAAAAACCTCATCATGGAATGGAATCTCTTTTAGTAATGGAAAAGATTACATAAAGATACTTAGAGATAACAAAATAAAAATTTACATCAAACCACAAAAGAAACAGTTAAAAATAGATATGGTGAGAAGAAGTGACTTCAAGGGAAATGTTCAGTCTGTACCTATCAAATTTACCTTAGATGATCCAAAGAAATTATTTAAATTAAATGTAAGGGATCACCAAGAAAACTACATAATAGATATTAATAACAATAAAAATTTAGACTACATTCTCTTAATGATGAAACAAAAGTTTGATTCTTAATACTTTCCCGGAAACTCACCATTCAATACATTAAGTTGAATCTTTCTACCCCAATCAATCCATCTTCTTAGATTTCTATTCACTCGTTGACTTTCAAGTTTAGTGTTTGAACCCAAGAAAATAGTCGGTGGTATTGAAGTTCTTTTCTTAAAGTTTGTTTGATAGAACGAATAGACTTGTTCTCTAAACTTCTTTCCCTTTAAGTTTGGATGTTTCAGATAGACATCACGATAGACATACAGAACATCCTTTAAGACACCTAACTTAGGTTCAGAACCTTCCGTCAATGTGAACCTACTCGTAGAGATAGATTTGTTCTTCTTACGAGAGTTCTTTAACTTATGTTCACGATTTAAGACTGTTCTTACACTTTTCAATAAATCACTCACAGATTGATTGACTGGTATTTGAAGAACAATGTGATTGTCAAATTCAATTGAATCATCTCTTGTTAAAACACGAACAGATTCTTCTTCAAAAAGATCCTGATGTCTTTTCCACCAGTCATCAAAGTGTGAGTTCTTTACATCACCCCATTGATAGTAAATTTTTAAAGAACTGTCTAGTCGTCTAAGTATCTTTGGATCAGATGAATGTAGTGACATCTTGTAAAACTCAAACCAAAGACGATAGAACTCTTTTCTCAAGACTATTGTTTTATGTATCTTCATCATTCACTAATCTCACTTTGAAAATCAGACATAACAATACTATAGGACATATGTCTGATTTATCTCTTATGACTGTCTAAGGTACTGAAATATAACGATAAAAGGTATATATTGATATACATAGATTGAGATTGTTTGGTTCGTTTTGAATACGAGATTTCAATCTATAAAACTAACTGGAGATAACTATGAAAGTTAAATTAAATGAGTTTCAGAAAGACGAGAATTTATACATGATGTCATTTTGGGATTGTCAAGAGTTAAGACACATAAGAAATCCATTTCTTACACATAAAGAAGTGAATGAGTGGTTGAATTATATTTCTAAATCTTATCCTCGATTTACTGATATTGAAATTTTTACAGATGACACACTTGATACATCATTTCATAAATTAAATGAAAGTTCTGATGAAACCAAAGAGATAACACTTCGTCAATATTTATTTGGTGATATATATGAAGAAATCTCTCAAGACGTAAAGAATAATCCTGAGAATTTAAAACTATATAAAGACTGATTAAAAAGTATTATTAACTGTCCTTTCCGTAAGAGTCATATAGACTCCTGACACGACAGAATAGTGACAACTAAGAACAAGAACTAAGTCACTTTACTCATTTATAAACAATCTGATTAAACGACTCATTTGATGAGTGTGAGAATCTTTTACTCAAAATTTTATGAAAGACAAATTATGAAACAAAATAAAAGTGAATTCTTTGGAAAAGATAGAACTGAACTCGTTGTTAGATATGTCATTGATGATGTATTCAAATTAACTTTTGATTTAAACGAAGTTCATTGTTGGATGGTGGAATACGGTACTTTGTATGTAAAACATAAACAGGGTGATGATTATTGTGAATATCAACCATCTTTTAATTACATGAATGACTCTAGTGAACCATTTCATTTTCCAGATATGACAATTATCAAATCTATTAAAAATAGTTAATTTCACTTAAAAAATTTATTTCCACTATGAAACTGAATTTTAAGTAACTGTGGAACTAGGAAATTTTTCTACCGGAACTCAATGTTCCAGACTGATTCCACTTTGAAAGACTTGGAATCATAAATAGTCTAGTAAGTATCGGTATCTGTCTAGTGTTGAACTTCACCTAGTCAGACCGATTCTTACCTAATTTATAAACCCCATTTGTTGAACTCTTAGAGATTCAATTAGATGAGTATTACCTAAAGAGATACAAAGATGAATCCAGAACACCAAAGACCATTATTGAGTAACCCATTCCTGAATACTTCCACAGAGTATTCCAAAGAGTCACTTATTGATACTGAACGACTAAAGTGGAAGTCTTATTTATTCAAACCCAGTAATTCAGACCAAATACGACTTTCTTTAACTGAATATGTCTATAACCTAGTCCAAGATGAGAATCGTTCCTTATTCCATCTAACGACTACCTATAAACCATACCAAGATAGAACCTATACCAAGTCCGATATAGACCTATTCTTTACTAATTTTTATCTGAAATACCTATTACCTAGAGTCCTGAACACAAGAAATTACACCAGACCATCCAAGAGATATATCCAACCGATTACCTTTACCTTTACTGATGAACACCTCCAGTCCTTCCATTCCGACCGATTACATCATCATTCCATCTTATGTGTCCATCCAGATACCATGAGTTTCTTTGAATCCCTACCTGAAGAAAATCCGATTCCTACCAATACCCCATATACCCATAAGATTTGTACCAGTCATATTCGTCCTTGTGAACCCATGACACTCTTGTATTCGTCCAAGATGTATGACCGATATCCTGAATTCCTGACCTTTCCTGATAAGTTACATAGAGAACATTGAGTTTCCATGAACTATCAGATGACATAAATAACCATAAGAACCAAGTATTCACTAACCAAGTCGTTACTTATGTCGTTACTTGTGACCTCTAGTAAGTCTTAGTTTCTATTTACCATCCAAGGAGAATTCATGTCATTTCAGTTCCAATCCACACCTTATACCCAATTTCCACTCCGTATTGACCATAACCTTCATGAACGATTTACTCGAATTTCCTCATCCACCAAGATCCCCAAGTCCACATTAGGACGATTAGGTATCACTAGACTACTTAATGAGATAGACGAAAAAGGTATTACACAAGTTCTACAAGAAATGGAGTCTGAATGAAACCGTTCCGATCCCAACTCAAAGAAGATGTCTACTCACTCTACTCAATAAACATACCTGGTGACTTATCTGAATCCGAACTGAAACCATATTTTGAAGAACTCAACAATGTGATTGTGATTGAATCTCGTGAAAAGAATCTGATTGTGAAAGTCAAAGTCAACGATGAGGTAGGACTATGACAGATAAAGAACTAGAAAAGTTAGAGAAGAATTCTCTCTACACGATGAAAGTAAGTCCTGATATCAAAGACCAAGTCGTATCAGGTTATTTGAATGAGTTGTATAGAGTCGTGAAGAAAGAGGTGAAACGAAGTGAAGTTGTGGTTTTGGTAATAAATGTTACTTAATCCCGAACAAATCAATTTTTTTCATATCTTCCTCTTTCAAAAAATCAAATACCCTAATTACTGATTTTACGTTTGGAATTTGACTAATTTGTTGACTAATTGAATCACCCTCTGACTTTGTAACCACACCCTGTAGATAGACATTACCATTAAAAACAGAAACTTTTAGGGAGTAAAAAACTACATTAGAAGAAAGTTGTTTATTGATTGATTCAATGATATTTTTATCAATGATTGGATTTGGAACTGGAATTTCTGAAACAATATTCAAAAGATTGATAACACTTCTAACACTTGAGTTTTGTTTGGAAATTAACTCTACTTCATTCTTAATATCTAGATTCTGAACATCACCATATAAAAGAACACGATAATTATAAGAAGAAATAAAAATCTTCTGTTTACTAAACTTTGAATCAAATACTGAAGTAAGTGATTCTTGAATTTTGTTATCAGTTTGTAATACAACTGGACTCAACCTATGAGAAAAAACCGAAAAGGAAATAACAGAAAGAAACGATATGAGTATTGTCTTTATCAATTAGTAGACCATTTAATTTTTGTTAGAATTTTTTATCTTTTACCTTCTCACATTTACCTTGAAAGGTTGTGATGGATCCGGAAATTAGTTGACCTTTATCATTTTGTAAACTCTCATGAAATCCAGAAGAAACTGAACCACTCATTCTGTCTATATTGATAACAGAGTGTTGAAATAAGGTACTTGTTCTTTCACTATTCAATGAACATATAATTTTTTCATCTGTCCAAGTGTGACAGTCATAGTTCTCAAGTTTCTTATTTTTAAAATTTAGTGTTATTGTCTTAGTCTCTTTTCTACTTCCAGAAAGGGAAGACTCAATATTTTCAGTACCACTACATACTAATGAGAAAGTATCCTTCTCCTGTATTAAACAAGAAGAAATCATTAAGGTAACAAGAGTTATAAGTACCGTTCTTTTCATCCTTAACTCGTCATCAAAAAATGATAATATGAAACAATTGTTTTCTTTTCTTTCTTCTCACAATATATGATGATTTGATTAGGTAATTTTTTCATCATATTTAAGTTTACCAATCTCTCAAAATCATTGAATTTCATGTAAATGAAAAAGACAATCTTGAATTCCTTGAGTTCAATGTATCCATTTCTTTCAGATGACTTGGATTCCATAAGATGAACATCATATGATTTGAATTCTAGTTTAGTTGATTGTTTTCGTAATAATTCAGACTTCTTTAATTGACAGACATAAGATATAGAGTTTGATCCGGGGGTAAGTGAAAAAACAGATTCAATAGGTGTAAGAAAGTATCTGTCATACATCTTCACACCACCACCAATCTTTTTCATCTCGTTCATACACCAAATCTAGTGGTCTAGTATTCTTTTCTCTACGTTGTTCAGAAAGTTCCCGAATTCTCGTTTCAGTCTGAGATTGTTCTGTCTTATCAACAACAGACTTTTTGGGACGATATTTGGGTCTCCCGATGATTTCTACATCACTCATATAGAAATAGTACCAAGAAGTGACTGTTCAGAAAACCATAAATAAAACACATTATGAAATCAAGATTGGGTGTGAAATTAGATTGTTCGGAAAACGGTGGTGTTTATTGAATCGGAATACAGTTGTATTTAGAACATCAAACGATAGGTTTTGGAAACTTCGTTACTCTTACACATTTACCAGAACTTTCATCATCAATTATGGATTTATCTTTTATTGAAAATGAATACTCTTCAACAAAACCACCAGTTAATCTGTTTAACTTAAACGAGAAGAACGTACCCTTATTAGATGTTGGATCAATTGATACACCCATTCCAAAAATTGAAGATTCCTTAAAAGACCATGAACCCTCAAGTGGTACAAACTCACCTTTACCTGAACCTCTCCATTTCATACCAAAACTGTAACTAGGGTTTGAGTTTAAAAGAATAAATTCCTCATACTTCTTTTCAGTACCAGAAATTTTTGATTTCGTATTACCGACACAATGAAGTCCAATAAAGTCCCCAGAAATATTTTGACTATCAAATTTCGAACCAAATACTGGACTAATTAAAATAGACAAAAGGAAAGAAATAATTATCGATTTCATTTAACAACCTTATTGTTATCTTGAACTTCTTTCATTCGTTGTTGAAATTTTAATTTTTTTATTTCATCTTCCAAGTCTTTTTCTCTATTACTAATATTACTGTCAGGATAACGAAGTAAATTTCTTTGACCACACTCGTTAAACTCAATTGTTCCAGGTGTAATTTTTTTATTAAAACAATCTTCAACATACTTTTTAGGTAACATTAACTGTCTTACACAAATGGAATCTCTACTACTATTTGAATGTAAATTACTACAGTAAAGTTCGGATTGACTTCGAGTCATTAGTGGAGAATTTCCTGTAGAACAACTAATCAGAAGTATTGACAATGAAAGATAAAAAAAATTTTTCATTTGGTAATGTTTAGTCTATCGAGATTTAATCCCTCAATGTTAAATTCAAGAATTTGATTTCCTTCTCGATAGAGTGGTACTTGAATAGATACTTTTTTAGAAGTCTTAAAAAGTTCAATTAAGTTATCATTTTTTCTTATAAAGATAGTGTCATTTGAACGTGACGATGGTTCATCACCATCAAACTCAATACTTTGTGAGTTATCAAATTTAATTCGACCTTCACAAACATAAAGTCCACATTGAATCTGTCCCTTATCAATTGAGAAAAGTATCTCAATTCCATGTTTTTCAGAATTTCGAAAAGTGATTTCACCAAAGTTTTTTCCGTTATAAGGAAAATTTAGGTTAAGTGAATTTAAACTTCTTGTGGTTAGAAATTTCATTTCAATCTTATCAATTCCCACAAGTTGAGATTGATATTTCCAATTAGATTTTTTTGGTGGTGATGTTTTTATATCTTTCTGGGAAGATGAGTAGACATTACCTACTAAAAAATTAGATAAAAGAAGAAGAGTTAAAAATAAGACTTTCATAATCTCTCACACACTCCATAAGAAATTCCACCACGTCCATTGTTCTCAACAAATTTCATATCTGGGTAGAGTTGAACATCGAACTGTCCAGTGAAGTAATAAAATTTCTTGATCCCTACAAACTTGTCTGTTTCTACCCTATCTACGGTATATCTGTCACACGTAACTCTATTTTGACTGGGTGTAAACGAACATCTCTCTAATTCAGGTTTTTTGGAGTCATGAATTTTTATTGAAAATTTCCATTTGTTAAGTTCACTTTCACTAACAATATTTTCAGAACCCACTTTACGAGTTACCTTACAGTCATATGTAGATGAATAAACACTTGATGAAAACATAACTAGAGATAGAAGAAATATTTTTTTCAATTGATTACCAATATTTCTAATTGATTTAAAAATCTTTCTTTTTACTTTTTAAGAAACATAGAACAAAACATAGTAAAAAAAATAAAGGTGTTATGAATATGGTTAACATCCATATATAACTGACATTTATATCCTCTAATCTTCTTACAGTAAAGGATGAAAAGGAAATTATTAAGAGAACAATAAACAGAAATAAGACTTCTGAATTATCACTTGTCCTAACAAGAGAGTTCAGAATAACGATTGAAAAAGTAAAAACAATAAAAGGTAAGATGTATTCTCTTTGAGAAATTTTTCCTTTAAAACTAAATAAATAATTGAAAATTCTCTTGACCATAAGTTCAACCTAGGACTTTCATGATAATCTTTCACTTATGAAATCTACCACTATTTCATTACTTTTAACACTAGTCTTTTCTACTAGTGTTTTTAGTCAATCTCTACCTGTAAAAATGAGTAAAACAGGTATCTGTCATAAACCAGGATCCACGTATTACGAACAAACTAAAAACTTCACACCTTATAAGACCCTTGATGAATGTTTGAAGGACGGTGGACGTTTACCGAAGAAATGATCCTTTTCTCAATTTTCTTTATTCTCTCAATTCTTATTGTCGTTGTATTTTTATACGTCAAGATAAGTGACCATCTTTTCTACAAAGAAAAAAATAAACCACGAAGAAAGAAATTAAGAGAATTAATTAAGAATGAGTCAAATCCGGTATTACGTTCAAGATATGTTGTGGAAGAAAAAGGATATTTACAAATTCTTCAAGAAGTATTGTTTGTAATTCATAACGAAAGATTGAATAAAGTTGGTAATAATTTTCACGAACCAATCAAAGAGTATTCAATTGGGGAATTTCATGTGTTTCTCAATTTTCCAATACCACATCAACAATCTATAAAAATTTCATTTTCTCGTGATGAATACCCTCAATTAGAAATTGATTCATTTACATACGATAAAGATACATTTGAGTTTTCTAATGAATACTTTAATGTCAATGTTTTTAGGTATTCAGATGAATTTGATACAAAGATGAATCAACTTCTCAAATTAGTTCATCCAATTTGGTTAGAAATTAGAAAAGAACATCACATAAAAATTCAAGAAGAAAAGAAGAAGAATGAAGAAATAGAATCAATAAAAAAGAAAGAATTAGAAAAAAGATACTCTGGGTTTTAACTTCACAGAACCGAATAAACAGTACCAATCCCAATCTGAAGTTGTTTTGAAATTTGTTTGATACCCATTCCTTTTTCACGTAAGAGTTTGACAGCGTTTTTCATTCCATCGTTCATCTTTGTCGGTCTTCCTAATTTCTTTCCTTGACTTACCGCTCGTTGTAATCCAACTGTCACTCGTTCTGAAATTAGATTTCGTTCCATCTCTGAAATACATCCGAAGATTCCAAAAATCATTCGTCCTGAACTTGTAGATGTATCAATACTCTGTTGATTGAAATACAAGTCAATCTTAAGTTCATTCAATTCTTTCATTATCTGTACCAAGTCACTGACTGACCGTCCAAGTCTATCTACTGACCAGACTAGAACCATTTCAAACTTACGTTGAACCCCATCTTTCATCATCTGATCCAGACCAGGACGATCCTGACGTCCTTTAGAACCCGATATACCGTTATCAGAGTAGATTTGAGTGATTTGGTATCCACATCTATCTGAATACTCTCTAAGGACTTGTATTTGGTTCTCAACGTTCTGTTTGGTGGTGGAAACACGGACGTAAATACAAACTCGTTTTGACATGATGTATCTTTCTGAACATGTTTTTGGAATTCTGGAAGGTACAGGTCTTGGAGGGAAAATCAACCAGTTTTCTACAACATTTAAATATGTAGTACCTTATGTAAATACCAGTCATTTTTGAAGTCAAAATGTCGAAAATTCTTCATATCTACTCAAGAGTAAGTACCTCGGTACAAGAGGAAGAAGGGACTTCTCTAGAAACTCAAAAAGAGTTAGGAATATTGAAATCTAAGGAATTGGGTCTAGGATACAAAGTCTGGAATGAAGGTGGTCAATCAAGTAGTAAAGATGATTTATTAAACAGACCAGTTCTGACAAAACTTCTTGAGTTGGTGGAATCTGGAGAAGTAAAACATTTATTTGTCTTTAATACAGACAGACTTTCAAGAAATGAACAAACATGGAGTTTTATAAGACTTCGTTTAGTTAAACATGATGTAACACTCTACACGTCATCTGGTGTTTTTAATCTAAACAATCCTATTGATAAGTTACTTCTTGGAATCATGTCTGAAGTCAGTTCTTATGACAACTACTTAAGAACTGAACGAAGTAGATTAGGAAAAGTCAAAAGAATTAAACAAGGATTTTGGATGGGGGGTCCACCCCCGTTCGGGTATGAGATTAAATATAAGAAACTTGTACCAAATAAACAAGAAACAAAGTGGGTTGAATTCATTTATGAACAATACAGTTTAGGAAAATCATCACGATTTATTAAACAAGAGTTACTAAAGAATGGTGTTAAAACAAGACGTGGAAATTCAATTTGGACTTTAGGTTCAATCGAGAAATTACTTACTAATACACACTACGGTGGTTTCTACTATGTGAATGACTACAAGTCTGGTGAGGTGTTGAGAGTTAAGTGTCCAAGTATTCTTTCTAGTTCACTAATTAATAAAGTAGAAAAAGAAAAGAAATCAAGAACACGACAGACTAGAGTTTCAGAGAGTAATCAAAAACACTTTTATCTTCTACGAGAATTTTTATTCTGTGGTCAATGTGGTTCAAGATATTCAGGTAGACATTTTCCAAAACAATATCGTTCTGTTTATTACTGTCCTCGTATTGAAAGAAATTATGTCAATGAAACAACAGAGAAGGTACAGAAATGTTTGAACCGAAGATATTTAAAGATTGATGAAACTGACAAATTAATTTGGGAAACAATTGTTGACGTGTTATCAAAGTCACATCAATTCAAAGAAGAAATTAAAAGACAGGTGTTAGGAGAACAGTCATTAGATTCTCAAAACGAGGAAATTAGAAAACTCAAAGTAAAGTTGAAAAAAGTTCAAACTGAGATTTCAGATGTTAGTAACTCAATTGTGAATCTTGAAACAGATACTATTTTGAAAAGACGAAATTCAATTGAACTCGATAAAATTCTTAAAAATGTAGAAGGTGTAAGACAGAAACTTGAATCTGACAAGGAAGAACTTGAACAGAAAATTCAATCCTTTGAAACTCGTTCGAAATGGGTGGATTGGATAAGTGACTTTGGTAATCGAATTAACAAGATGTCGGATTTTGATATTCAGGAGAAATATAGATTCCTAAAAGGTGTCTTGGATCGAATTGAGGTCAAAACAGTAGATACTCAGAAACATGAGTTAAAACTATTCTTTACAGTTCCATATGTGAACGATTCACTTGAAAAATCAAGTAAAAATGGGTCAAAAAGTTATGTCGTCAGGGAGGGTAAAAAGGAACTATTTTTACCCATCGATATATCAAAAAAGTCAAAAGGTACAAGGGTTCCAGTATAAGTTATAGGAAACTTAGTCCGTTACGGTCGAGTAATTCATCCAAAAGTAGCCTCATTGTGGTCAAATAATGGATGTGAAGAGCCATTTTGATTCTCAATCTTCCCTCCATCATTCCATTTCACTAAATCCACTCAAGTACGGCTTTA